>Ga0080013_1004733_pt1 | contig 13187 bp, 31 predicted proteins | sample ETNvirenome_6_85_FD_69236 | JGI IMG/M metagenome (GOLD analysis project Ga0080013, IMG submission 69236) | Marine viral communities from the Pacific Ocean - ETNP_6_85 (SPADES assembly) (version 2) | ecosystem: Environmental > Aquatic > Marine > Oceanic | place: Pacific Ocean | collected 2013-06-19 | reverse complement strand
TCAATTTTATCTTCTAATATAATAATTCGGTTTGTCATATCTTCAATTGTGTTTCTTTGCTCTTCTATGACCTCATGTAATATTTGATGATCATTACTTAAAGTTATTATATCTTTTTTAGCTTGGACATCAATTTTCTTTTTCCAAATATTCCAAAGCTCTTTTATTCCTAGTGCTCCTATCAGAGTTACTAATATTCCAATTAATGTAGTTTCGTCCATGATTTCCTAATCATCTAATGCGTTAAAATCTATGTTAGATCTAATATCACCCGGCAATTGATTATATTGTTTATCTAATAAGTTTCTATTATCAATATCATCAGGATCTCCATCCCGTACTGCCGTTAATAATAAACTAATTAATGTCTCTTCTACCTCAACATCGGTTCGAGCTTGTTTTACTAATGCATTATACATTGTTTCTTTATCATTTGGTTCAGATGTTCTTGCTGGTGTTGCAAAAAATGTGAATGACGCATCCCAATATCTTTCGCCAGGTTCTTCTTCCCAATCTTCAACATCATGTAATTCAAATGTATATTTTTTAGTTTTTTGGTTAGCTTCATCAAATGCTAGCCGTAAATCTTCTTCTTGTTTTGTAGTCCACCCACGGATTGATGGTACTCTTAAATAATATCCTTCTCTACCACTCATATTTGCACTTTTTAACATATCATCTACGTCGACATTCACCACATTTCTTACTGCATCAATAAGAATTTTTAAATCCGGAGATCTTTTTAGGGTGTCAAATAATGATTCTACTAATATATGTTTTAGGCTAATCATCAGATGGTCCTTCTTTTACTTCATGCTGATGTTTCTGGGTTTCTAATATTATGAAATTTGATATTGGTAAATTTTCATGTATTTTACCACTTCCATAATCTACATCAATAAAATTAACTTCGCCTGATTCATTTAATGAATGCCCTACCACTTCACCAGGCACACCTGTAACTTTGTGTTGTACATGTTTTGGATAATCATGTATAACATCCCCCGTACCATAAGTAGGAGTCATTTCATTTACAGGTTTCTCTTTAGCTAAAGGATTCCACTTCATTTTTATTAATTTTTCAGTAGGCAATTCTCCGAGAACATGTTCATTCATTAATTTTCTTTTAGGCCGAGGTGTTACTTTCTTTTTCATTTTATTCCTTTTATTCATAATAGCCTGATAAATCTTCGTCTTGCAATTTATCTAATATAAAATTTATTTTTTTAAGGCTTTGTAAATAAACCAATTTATCTGAAGTACTTATATTACTGTCTGTAGATAATTTATTTACTACTGATTCCAATTCCTCTTCAGCATCTTCGAGCCAATGATGAATGTCACCCGCTCCTTTTTGACCACCACTATAATGTTCAGGTCCGCGACTAAATTCGTCTTCACCATATTCTGTTAAAGGATTCCATTTCATTTTTATTAATTTTTCAGATGGTAATTTTCCAAGGACATGTTCTTTGATGATTTTTTTCTTTCTTTGTGGTCTACGTGTTACTTTCTTTTTCATTTTAATTCCTATGTTTCATTAAGATCATTAAGATTCTTGGTATTGAATCTCCTCATGTTTTCTTTTAAAGTATTTATTTTCATGATTAATAATTCCCTTGAAAATCATCGCTTCGCTGCGTAGATGGCACAACTTTACCCCTAGGCCATCCTTTTGTATGTGGTACTTTTTCTGGACTAGTATTTACATGTTTATTTTTCCATTTGCCTTCTGCATTTAAATAATCCGCAGCTGCATTATACAATTGTATCGCTAAATCTACACCATCTTCTCCAATATCCATAACAGAGTCTTGAATGATCCCCCTGATTTCATGTATGAGCTCTTGTTTAATTGGCAAATAGCTATCTTCTTGGCTCTCGAATTCTTGTTCTCCGATATTCTTTCGATGTTGTTTAGTAGTATCTTTTAATGTAGGTAATGAACCATCTTCATTCCGTTCCCAAGCATATGCTTCATCGAGATTCTTGGTATTGAATCTCCTCATGTTTTCTTTTAGTATGTTTCTTTTCATAATGGTTTCTTCTTTTTCATTTAAATTCATAATCTTAACCAGCTACATCGATTTCTGGGTCGACTTTAAATGAGCTCGATTGGTTATCAGCTGATTTTAAATGAAGCCAAACTATTTCTTGATTGCCCTTTTTGATTTCAGTACTGATATCTTCGATCCATTGAACTAATTCGTTATAGTATTTATTATCCTTTCCCACCTGTTTGATCAACTCATGTTGTGCATAGTTATTATATGCTGTAGATGCAGCTGCATCTTCATCATAACCCCAAAAGCCTCCTTGGAACTTTTTAAAAAAATCATGATATCCTTTAAATTCCTTTTTTCTCTTGTTCGTCAGATCGGCACTACCACCCCACCAATCTTCTACATTTGTTGCAAATTTAACTGCTACGTCATAATCATGATCTCCGGATTCCCAAGGCTCCTCCGGATTCCCATTGTCCTCGTTCACTACTTGTTCACTAAGATTCTTGGTTTTGAATCTTCTCATATTTTCTTTTAATGTTTTAATATTCATTGTTAATACTCCTTTGAAATATAGTATATACTTTTTAATATAAATAGCGGCCAATTTATAAACTCTTTCCAGATTAAAGCCACATTGTTTTTCTTTCTTAAGCGCCAGTGTTTGTTTTAACTAATGTTACCTTCGTTCCATCTTTAAAAGTCATAGGGATTTCATCTTTACCAATATTTTTTTTAATAAATGCTATATACTTGTCTTCTAGATTTGTTACTTCATCACAATTGAAAAGACAAACAGGATGAATATAGTTAAGTGTTTTTTTAATTAGATCTACTGCAGTAACTTTAACTTTAATGCCTTTTGATGTTAACTGATAATAATATGGAATTCCAGATTTAATTATTTTAATTAAACCATTTTTCATAGGAGCCACTGCAATATCCGTCTGCTCTTGTACAATATCTTTTATGCCAGTACTATCGAATTCCGTATCATCTAATCCACCACCGAATCTAATTCCACTTAATTCTATATCTAATGCTTGTTCTGCTCTTTTTCGATTCCAACTATTTATTATTCCAATACTAATTAATTTTTCTACGATTTGTTTAGCAGCATTGGCTATTTGTTGATCTTCTTGTACAATAGGTTTTCGACCTTGATTGCCGAACCCTAAATACTTTTCATTTAATAGATTTTTTAATTTCATGGCAGTTTATTCTATTTGTCTATAGGTTGGATCATTTGGATTAACCGAATGTTTTCATACCCCGCTCAAGTGCATACCCAATTCTATCAATTGAATCTACACCTAATCTTTTTAATGATTGCTGAATAGTTTCTATTCTACCAGTTCCTATTTTATCTTCGGTATAATCATATATACTTTTAGCATTAACAACATTACCCGTAACATTGGAATAATTTTTTAGAAGCCATTTTACTAAATCCAGTTTTAAATATGTAGAAACCTCATCATACATTACTTTATCTTTAATAGCACTAACTGCAGCTTGCATAACCGCTTCATCATCATTATAACCAATAGCACTTTTTATTATCTGTGCAATATCTTGTGAGGTTGCTTGTCCCGAGCTTAATAAATCGTATTTCTCTCGATTAGTTAGTTCCCCTTTATCTTCTTGTTCTTTAAGATTCTTGGTATTGAATCTTCTCATGTTTTCTTTTAATATGTTTCTTTTCATAATAGTTTATTCTTTTATTTTAATATAAATATAAGTTAGTACGTTTGTAAGTACGTCCTTTCAGGACTTACTAGCTCATATATCCTTTATTCCGGTTGTATCATATTGCACATCATCAAAGTATATAGTTATATCATCAGCAGAATATTCAACATCTTTAATATCTCCTATATCCCAACGGAGCTTTTCGATATATGCCGCATACATTCGATATCTTCTATTATTATCAAACCCCCCATAATCATAATCGGTTTTATCCGGTAATATATCTAATTGCTCTAATGGGGTAGGTGATTCATTTTTAAAATCCTTTATTATATCCACTACAGTAGCCATTATTCTATATTGTTCATTCTTATGTGTATCCATTGCACTAGGGTTATCATGCCCTGTCTCTTTATCTATAGTATGAAATGAAACATCGTATTGACCGTAATTACCTGAGAAGAATACTTGATACTCTAATCCTGAATCTGAAGTAAAACGATAATATGGGGGATTGTTGCCGATCTGAGATCGTCTCCATGGATATTTCTTAGCCGACGCGTCCCCTATTTCTTGTAATATAGACTTTAGTTTTATCATTTAATCCTTTATTCCGGTTGTATCATATGGCATATCTGGAAAAATGCTAGCAAGATAATCATCTTCTTCACTAGATGAATAATGATCTTCATCTGGTAATTCATTAGTAACACTTATTGATTTAAATGGCATATTGTTAGCCGCAAATGTTTCTAATTCTTCAACGTCTTCTTCACTTAATAACATGGACCAAATCGGATTAATAATAAAATTAGATGCAATTGGATTATCAATAACCAATACTATCCCTGTATCATTATAACCAAAATCTGTAGCAAACTCTTTTGCTAAATCTAATAATGGAGTAAATGATTGTCCTTCTAGATTTGATATCTTAGATTTATCATATAATTCTGCGGGTACTGGAATTCCTCTATATAATTTATTAGGACCGGCGCCAATCCATGGTTCGAATAAAGCAGGATATTTAGATCTCCTAGCTTTAGCAATTGATATAGCTGCAATTGCAGCTTTTTTAAATGCAGCTGAGTCTCTAGAAAACCCATCTACGCTAAACCAATTAATTAAATGTTTATTAAATAGTTTAGCGACATTTCGTTCTGTTTTATACCAGTTTATTAGTTCCAATTCGAATTGTGTGAGGATGGCGTCATTAAACATATGCCCTAGAGGATGATCTTGAATATGGTTTTTTATATCGCCACTTTCATAATATTCGTCGTCTATAGAATCTAGATCGTATACTTCTTCGTTTAATTTAGTAACGCCAATCGATTCGAACAATATATCTTTTAATTTAATCATTTAATATAAATATGTTACAGGATGTATATATGCCCGTATATCTAATAAAGAGCACCTATATAGCAAAAAATCTATGCTCACAATGAAAATAGGTATAACCCTCACCTCCCGCTCCTAGATGGGGGGGTGTTAATGAAACCCCCCCCTACCCCCCCTTTTGCCCCCCTTAGCCCCCGGTTTTGCCCCACCCTCCCCCTTGTTCACCCCAGCCCCCTTACTATGCCCCCTATACCCTTAGAACGTAGAAAGCCTCCGGGGTTTGATTCCCGAAGACTTCTATGCCCTTGCTTATGACTTATATAATATATAGTCCAGGCGTTATGTTATTCTCTTATGTTATATATATAACTTCTTCATACCTTATTACTTTTTAAGATTCAACGTTACTCCTATTGCGTCTACTCCTGGTATGGGACACTTCTCTATCTCTACTTTCTTTTTCTTCTTTGCCGGAGCCTTCTTCTCCGTCACAAATTCTACGATGGAATCATATTGAACTCTTCCTCTCGTCTTCTTTCCGAAGATGTCAAAATCATAATAATCTAAGTTCTTATCTCCTAATCGTCTAACGATTGCCGTCTCAGCTAATAACTCCATCCCGGCATGATACTTATGAAGGAAGATAGTTGACTTATCAACTTTAACTTGGAATACATAAGTGTCATAACCTTTCAGCGTAAACCTTGTTCCTGCTTCTAGTAACTCTTTCGTTGTGCTCTTTTTCTTTTTACTCATTTCTCTATTTTTTATTTATTTTTAATTTCTTTTATCTGCTTTCCTTATCTAGTAGCGCTCTTATTAAAAAAGCGCTTACTAATAAAAGGCAAACTATTTGTACATATATCTCTGGATTCATATCTCTTATTTTAAATGTGGGAATATAATCCATATCCACCTGCAGGATCTATGTCTTCATCAAACTCATCTTCTAACTTAATTGGAAATGGAATTGGATCTTTCCCAATCTCTAATTTTTTATTACCAATGTTCTCGGCTAAGCTTTGAAGCGCTTCGTCTTCAGTCATGTTAAAACGGACCATTAAGAAGTCTACTAACTCCTGCCCTTTTAATTCTTTTTCATTTTTCATATCTCTTAAATTTTAAATTATACTTAAATATAAGGTAAAAAATGATAGGATCCTAATTTTTTAGCAACTATTTTTAAAAAAAGATGGGAGACATTTCTGCCTCCCTTAACATTAGAGATATGTTATATTTTAATAATTTGCTCCGCTACCATTGCCTCTGGGTCCTCAAATCCCATTGCACATATTCTGGCAGCTTTAATAAAGCTTCTCAAATTCACTTCCACTCCTTCGTATTTCTTAGCGAGCTTCTTCATGATAGCCAATGCCTTGTCTTTTGCTGGCTTTGGTATTCTTGTCTCCATCTCATCCTGGAGTTGCTCTATCCTTTTAAACATTTGTTCTTGTGTCATTGTGATATCAGATACAAAGCTTCTACTCTTAACCGCTGCATCCAAAGTGGATTGGTTAAGGTTAGAGATGAATATAATCTTTCCTGTAAACTCAAAGTGTCTCGGTACAGGATCGCCATATTGGTCTTTTAACGGTTTGGTACTGATATATGATATCCTTCGAATGTCATAACTATCCAATGCCGCTTTTAATAAATTAATTGCATCGTCATCCTTAAAAACACTATCACAATCATCTAACACTATAATCTTATTCTCATTCTCATACAGCGTTACAAACAATCCTGCGGCGGTCGCTCTTCCTTTAAAGTGAACGAATTCCTTTGCTTCAGTCAATCCCATTGCGGCTAATGTCTTCTTAACCAAATAAGTCTTTCCCAATCCGGCTCCTCCCGTCACCACTAATGATGGCTGGATTCCTCTACCTACCATTTTAGTAAGTTTTTCCAAATTGTCAAACATTTGCTTTGGGTCTCTCTTCTCTACTACTTTAAGGAAACTCATTTTCGCTTTCTTCGGCTTCTTCCCGACAACAGCAGCGGCTAACCTAGTTACCCGTCCCGTTTCCGGATTGACTGCTAAGACTTGATTGTCTTTCTCAGCGTTTCTAATTTGAATGTATCGGATTAGATCCTCTGGAGCTACACTCCCAGTAGCCACATTCCTTGCTACTAATTTGCCATTTAACCTGACCGGCTCATAAATGTTACTCATATCTCTTAATTTTAAATTATACTTAAATATAAGGTAAAAAATGATAGGATCCTAATCTTTTACCAGAAAAGTTTAAAAAAGTTTAGGTAGCTATTTGTGTTTAGCTACCCATCCATACTGCTTCATGTCTGCCACTGCCCACTCATCATCATTCCAATCATAATGAGCATCTGCATCATCCAACCATCTCAATGCTGTCAGCTTATCAACTCCCATCGCCATAACGGAATTAATAGCTTCGCTCTCTGCAGACGCTAATTCGTCTATCTGTCTATCCGACTCCTCTGCTAACGCATTAACAAAGTCTTCCAACTCCTTATTGGAGAATGCATCCCAATTGTATCCTCTCGGACGGCTACCATATACATCCTTATACAAATCCGAGACCCATAACATAACTTCGTCTCTCTGTGAATCATTTTTTATCTCTATCATATCTTTAAATTTTAATTACTTAAATATAAGGAAAAAAAGAACACGAGTCAACCTTTTTGCAAGAAAAGTTTAAACTTTTTTACCAGCCTAATTCATCTTTAGCTCTACTAGGCAGATATCCTATCTGATGTCCTTCCTCTAAGTATATAATTTCTCCGTCATCCGTTTTTACCGGTACTGCATCATTAATGCTATACTCAAATGGCCAACTTGGTTGGGATGCAAATCTTACTTCCATGTCTCCATCATAGTAATCTAATATTTCTTTTAATTCATTTACTGTCATATCTCTTAATTTTAAATTATACTTAAATATAAGGCAAAAAATGATAGGATCCTAGTAATTTCCAAGAAAAGTTTAAACTTTTTTATAGGTATTGTTCCAACAACTCTATTCCAGATAGCTTCCTCAATGCGCATTCGGCCTGTCTTACTAATTGCCTTGCTCTCTCTGCACTGACATCCAATTCCACTGCTATCTGCTCCATTGGCTTCGGATAGTCATATCCAATCCCATAAAACATCGTTACTGCTAATTTCTGCTTAGGCTTTAATTGATTGAATGCAATTGTTAAATCATGTTTCAAATCCTCTAATCGACTTTGCGGCATCTCCTTCTCGGCTGGAAGATATATATCCGCATACGTTTCATTGTTTTCGGAATCTCCTATCGGTGAGCTGGTACTAATAGTCGAATAGTCTTTACCTTCCGTCATTGTCTTATGACTTGGGATACGTACCACTCTACTTACATCATTCAATGCCTTTTGTAACTCAGCTCTAATATACCACACAGCGAAGCTAATAAACTTTACACCTCTTTTAGCATCGAACCTTTCCGCAGCTTCGAATAATCCTAAGTTACCATATCCTATCAAGTCTTCCAGCTCTACGCCCATTCCTTGATATTGTTTAGCAACCTGCACCACAAAGCGAAGGTTGGCCGATACTAATTCATTTACCGCAACCTTAGATCCGTTTTTAATTCTTTCAGCTAATGCCTGCTCTTCGTCTGATGTCAGAAGGTCTACCTTCTTTATGTCATTCATATACTTTTTAACGCTGTCCACATTTGTGAAGACAGCTCCCGTATTTACAAATATCTTACTCATTACTTATTATATAATTGGATTAATGCTAAAGGAGAAAAAACTGCTTCGTCTTCATCAATTTCAACTTTTTTTCTTTTTTTACTCGCCGCGATCGCTTTTGCTACTGCGGAATTTTTAGTCGAGGATCTTGCATCTCTCTTAAATCTTGCAAGGACTCTATCCTGTGCGTCATAACCTTTTCTTTGCTTTGCCATATCTTTTAATTTTATTATTTATATAAATATAAGGAAAAAAAGAGCGCGTGTCAACCTTTTTACCAACTTTGTTTGTAATTTATAATGATTATAAATAACTAGTTATTCTGATAACTCTTTACTCCGAATTCCATATGTGCGCCCAATTTCTTTCCGAACTCGAACAATTCCTCATTGGACGTATAATTAACCGGTTCAGCTTCCAATCTCTCATAAACTGCTATCCCAGTTAAACATCCGTCGGGATCACCGCTGGCCGCAACATAAATTGCATAATAAACATTTTCATCGACAAACCATTCCATTTCCGATAGGATTTTAGTAAATCCATAATACGTTAATATATTCTTTTTCATATCTCTTAATTTTAAATGCAAATAAATAATCCGCAATATAATACATTATAAACAAGGATTCCTGTTAATACTACAAATCCTATTATTCCTGCGAAGAATACTCCGACTTCAATTTTTCTCTTTTTCATATCTTTTTATTTTTAATTTCAACTTTCTTTTCAAATTCATTTCGAGTTATCTTCCCCTCTAAAAAATGTACTACATATTTTGTAACATCTTTACCTGTTTTCACATTAACTACATTCATATTAAAATACTATTAAATCACTTACAAACATACCCGTGCTTTTACCATTTACCAAAATCTCATAATTTGGGTCCATACCACACTCAATACAATATTGGACTAACTCCTGCGCAGTATCAAATTCCTTTTCGAAATAACTGCAATCTAAACTATACTTATTCATATCTCTTAATTTTTAATTATACACTAATATAAGGAAAAAATGAACACGAGTCAAGCAAATTGCAAGAAAAGTTTAAAAAAGTTATTCACAATTTAACTGTTCGAAAGTCTCACCTATTTCCAAAATGATCCACTCCGGAGGCGAGACTTTCTTGATAGCCAATTATGCTAGGCAAGAGATATGAAAACTATCCTAGCTCGATCTTTACGACCTGGCAGCTATCATATATAAATATCAATAAAGCAAGATATTCCGAATGAAGTGATCTTACGAGTACTATTGAACTACGCCCTCCTACAATGGGTATACGCATTATCTTTATAAAGGATTGTTCTGCATCCTCTCTAATCTCTCTAATTCTCTTTCAACCAATAAACATTCTTCATTTGTCAACTCAAATCCGGTATCTGGATTTATCTCAGTTTCCAAAACATATTTACATTCGTCAATTAATCTCTTTAATTCTTTTAAATATTTCTTTTTCATATCTCTTAATTTATAAACTCTTTACATGTACCATATGTTCCACTAAATACAATGCTATTATTATACATAACATAATATCCATCTTCATTACCCGAATTTGCATTACTATTCAAATATTCCTCTGAACACAAACCAACTAATTGATTAATTGTTAATCCGGCATAAACTATTTTAAATTTTGGCTCTTTCATATCTCTTAATTTTTAATTATACTTAAATATAAGGCAAATAATCCGTAAGTCCTAATCTTTACTCATCTTTGTTTTGGTTTAAGTATTCTATTTGCTCTAATGTCAATTCATCACTAAACTTAGGTATTCTCCACTTATCAGCTATTTTATGTTTAAATGGTAAATTCCAAGTAGCACCTTTTTGACTACATAATAACTCTCTTTCCTTTAGCGTCAATTCCCTACTCATCTTTCCAATTTTAATATTATGTTGCTCATTATATTTATTAATCAATTTAATCTCCTCATTTCCTATGGAAACAATTTGTCCATTATTAATATTTTTATAAAGCTTTCTTCCAATAAACACTTGCCCGGTGGGAACATATGTCCCGGTGGATATTAATGTGTCCTGATATCTAACTGTCATTTTTACTTCTATCATATCTCTTTTTTAAATTATTAATATACTTAAATATAAGAAAAAAATCAACACGAGTCAACCTTTTCCACAACTTTTTTTAAATTATTTATTAACCTCTCAGCTTTTGGATTTAATAATCCTTCCTTAGGGTTATTTACATAGTCATTTACCATGTCTGCTATTTTTTGAAATACTTCTTTATCAGTCATATCTCTTAATTTAATGTTTTTGCAAATAATATTATGTCACTTTTTAAAAACTGTTCGTCTAGGAATTCAGAATCAAATCCCTGATCTTCCCATTCATCTAGATACTCTTCCAGATCTGGCAAATTCTCAATTTCCGGATCTGCATACTTATCTACTAATTTTTGATAATTTAATTGCTCTGCTAATTTTTTAAATTTATTTCTCATATCTCTTAATTTTATTATTACTTAAATATAAGGAAAAAATGAACACGAGTCAACCTTTTTCCCAATTATTTTTAAACTTTTTTTATCTATTCATCTGCTTAGCCATTAAAAACTTTTCCATATCCGCTGGGTCAAATTCTAGATCTCCATTTTCTTTAACCCACTGTTCTAGAGCAGGTACTATGTTAATAATATTATTATAATTAGGTACAGCGGGTACTTTTTTTAATGAAATCTTAAGTTCTGTGATCAGATCTGTAATCATATAATGTCCTTTTTTCATATCTCTTAATTTTTTAATTTATATAAATATAAGCAAAAAACCTGTGCGTGTCAACCTTTTTGCCAATTATTTTTTAATTATCTGGATTTAATTTTTTCAATTTTAGAGGTTCCTGAATTTATCATCCTGAAAACCTCGCCCCAGTTACCCTCATCAGCAACCCATTCAATATCATCTTTTCCATGATGAATTTGCCAATTGTTATAAGCAAAACCATGGGTGAAAATTTTATAATCTCCAGCTTCATTTTTCTTAATAGTCCACCTGTATCTGTTATCACACATACAACTTACCAAGTCTATTTTAATTTCTCTGGCGTTTTCTTTTACCTCTAACTTTGGAGGATTTTTTAATAATTCTCTGTATTTTGACATATCTCTTAATTTTTAATTATACACTAATATAAGGTAAATAAATGTAGGATCCTAATTTTTTACCAACTTTTTTAAATAAAGTTATTCACAATTAATCTGCAAAGGAATAACCCATTTGCCAACCTGAGCCATTGCCATAATTAATAACATATATATCTGTATCCTCCATTTCAAATTGCACATAAGCTCCCAAAATCTTAATTATAATTTTATCAGCTAAGCTATCATATTTTAACTCATAACTGTCATAATCAAAAACATTGGCCAAATTCTCAACTGCCATTCCCGTTTCATGTTCTAATGCTTCAGCATATATTTTTGTAATATCCTCAAAACCTAAATGTAATTTATTCATATCTCTTTTTTTAAATTATTAATATACTTAAATATAAGAAAAAAATCAATGCGAGTCAACCTTTTTCCAATCTTTTTTTAAAAAAGTTATTCACAATTAAAATTGTATTAAATCAATAACCATTTCTCCAGTACCACTTCCATTTTTAGTAATTTCATAATTCGGATCCATCCCGGAGCTAATCACATCATCAACTAGCTCATAAACATACCCAAACATTTTATCATAATACTCACAATCTAAACTATACATATCTTTTTTTTTAAATTATTAATACTTAAATATAAGGTAAATAAATGTAGGATCCTAATTTTTTACCAACTTTTTTAAACTTTATTTTAATTCAACACAATCAAAATATATATCCTCAGCTAATGCTAAATGTAATTCACTATCACCTTTATCAATACATTCACTTAAAAACTTATCATCAACTTCCCTATCCCAATTATCACCACTTTCAATCCATTCTACTAAATCCTTATCGTCATAACAATAGTCACGGAAATTACTCCTCACTTTTTTAATTAAATCTAATTCATTTTTTGCTTCAATTATTACATTGTCAATAACTTGCCAATCAAAACAATAACCTACTTCCACTTTAAATTTTCTCATATCTTTTTTTTTAAATTATTAATACTTAAATATAAGGTAAATAAATGTAGGATCCTAATTTTTTACACACTTTTTTTAAATGTTTTTACTAAACAATAGTAACTTAATAATAAATGGAAACACCTTGCTCTTCCTTTTTCGTCTAACTGACTATAATTAATTCCAAATTCCTGGTGTGATACTTTATTAAGATCTTTTTTTACATTACTCATATTATATATTTTTAAATTATTAATACTTAAATATAAGCAAAAAAGGGCAATTAAACAAATAATTACCCACTTTTTTTTAAATTAATTTAATAACTCACATTCTAATAAAATTGCCTCATTTAAATTTACAT
>Ga0080013_1004730_pt1 | contig 13193 bp, 23 predicted proteins | sample ETNvirenome_6_85_FD_69236 | JGI IMG/M metagenome (GOLD analysis project Ga0080013, IMG submission 69236) | Marine viral communities from the Pacific Ocean - ETNP_6_85 (SPADES assembly) (version 2) | ecosystem: Environmental > Aquatic > Marine > Oceanic | place: Pacific Ocean | collected 2013-06-19 | reverse complement strand
AGCGATATCCATTGCGATGTTCGCGCTGGGTGCATCATTCGTGTTCTACGTGATGATGCCCGTGAGCCTTAAATTTTTGCTCACGTTTGGTAGCGGTATTGCCGTTCCAGTAATTTTGCTTACTTCGTATATGGCATTGTTGTTGAGCCTGTTGTTCTGGATAGGGATAGTGTTCGAGTTGCCTATCCTAATGCAGCTACTGGCTAAGTTCAGACTTGTTCCTTACTCAAAAGCCAAGACACTTCGCAAGTGGATTGTTCCGACAGCTTTTATTTTCGCTGCACTTATAACTCCATCTTTGGACGGGACGCTCACTTTTCTCGTTGCCCTACCCATGCTCCTTTTGTACGAAATAGGACTGATAGCAGGATGGCTTACTGATCGTGAAGGCAATTACTTTGCTGACCTGCCTATGGTTCAGAGGACATACCGAATAACTAAATCAGGAGCGGGGTGGGTTGCCCGAAAGGTACGTTGGGCGATAGGCTTGCCGGTACGGGCAGCCCGGCGAGGCGGCAGGAAGATTGTGTGGTGGTGGAATCGTTACGATTGGGGCTAACTATTTGTTGGTCGTTCTGTTTCTGTCTGGTTACAGGGCGACCGCCCTCTGGCGTCCCTCGTCGGCTTAGTCCTTTGCTGGCGGGGGGCGTTTGGTTAATTAGAACCAGGTCATCCCGTAATAGCAGCCTAGACCGACCCACAGAAATTTCAGGGTCTTGCCTGCGAACACAATCAGAACAAATCTTTTGACAGGGAAAAGTATTGAACCGGCGGCTACTCCAAGAAAATCAAAAAACGGGTTGGGAATGATACTGCCCAGGAATAAACAGAGTGACGCATATCTTGAGAACAGGTTCTTGAACCGCAGGTAGAAACGGTTGCGTTCAAACAGGGAACTCCCGCCCATTCCAGCAAGATACCCGGTCAACTCTCCGACAGCCTCTGCTGATGCTGCAACGACAGCAACCATAAAGGGGTTCAGGTCAACTGCTACTGCCACACAGACGGCTGCTAAAGCACTGACGGGCAGGAAAATAAGAGCAGCACCTATGAATGCAAGAAACCAGATACTGGCGTACCCAGCAGTTTCGATGTTGAATGTTCCGGTGGTCCAGAGAACAAGCCCTGTTGCTATAAAAGCTACGCTGATAAGTAGCGGAGTAACGCGTAAGAATTTCTGATGCTGGTGTACCCAGTGATGTCTGTAGTTCGGTTCATCCATTTCTAGTAAACTATGGAACCCCATGTCCAATCGCAAGTGGGTAACGCGTCATAAATGCGTATACCTGAAATACATGCTACGTCAAACGATCCAGTCGTTAGCCTCTTTGCTTCGCGAGTTCCCTCGGAAATGGGAATAAAAAGACCCTGCCCGGAGAATCACCTACAGGCAGGGTCGTAAGAGAGGAGAACGAGTCAGCACTAGCAAGCTGACTTGACTCGCAACTCAGTTTATCACATAGGTGTCTCATCTGGGTCAACCAGGCTATCGTAATACGTTAGTCCTACTCCCAGAGCAGCCCATACGTGTCCCGAGATGCCGTGTAGAGGGCCAGCAGGAGTCTCGTAGCCTGTCTGGTCGCACTCAAGGCATGGAGGCCGTCCTCTGCCTACCCATCCCTTACCTTTACAGGCGACACACTTCTTTCCACCGATAGCTATTCGATCTCCACCGAACTTATCGATGATTGCCTGGCGCACTGTTGAATCGTTGGCACGGGGGCTGAAGCACAGGTGCAGCTTTACATCAGCGCGCTTCATGTAGACAAGTTCCAGGTTGCAGATCTCCGTGGCGAGGTAGTCGAACCGTCCTGTCCAGCGGATGGTGTCGAAGACATCCTTACCAACTGGCATACCGTAGTGGCCTACGTCCTCTATGACAACGACACACTGATACATCTTTAGCAGCGTGTAGATCTTCTCGTTGTCGAACCATCCGTAGTCGATCGGGTTGCCGTTCTCCATGAACACCCAGCCCGACTTCGTTGTACCGGGATCTATCGCAAGTATGTCAGTCATCGTGTCTCCTTGTAATTCAAGGCTTTGTATGCCTTGCGTTTCCACCTCTTATTTCCAACAAACGTCACGTATCTATATTTAGCCGATTTAATACGAATAGGGTCTGTGTGAGAAGAGTGTCTTGTGTGCTTGTTATCACCTTGGTGAACTTTTCGTTCTTTTGTCATGCCCGTAAACAACCAATTAGTTGCTCGGTAAATAACCCCTTTATGCCCTTGTGCTGTATCTGAATAAGACACAACTATCCAATTACCTGGTAGTAATTTCAAAGACTTGCCTATCAATCGAGAAGCCTCGTTTGGCATGTTGTCTTTAAGAACCAGCCTGTTTAATTCAATTACGTGTGATTTATATTCTGACCCACATATACCCACACAAAGCTGAAGGTTTGCGGGGCTACCAAAAGTACAAACACCAGTTAGCGCGCCATTATTAAACAATCCAAACGCGTAAGTAATTGGTGGTACACAACGAGCATAATGACGTTTAAGAATTAATGGCTTAGTCCAAGCGAGTGGAACTGGTTGAACGTAATACCCTTCTGTAGGCAAAAGCAAGTTCAACTCAGTCATTATTAGGTTCCAGTTCTTCCCCGCATTTTTCGCAAAGGATGTCAGGGCATAGGTAGTAATCCCCGTTTGCGTCCGGTCCAACCTCATAACTGGCGTAAGCAAACGTCTTGCCCCCACAGTAGGCGCATTTTGTTCGCGCCTTGTTGAGCATTCTTAGTTCTGTTTGCATAGTCATCCTGTCTCCTTCCTTTCGTGCCATGCCCTTATCTTTATTGCAGCTTCTAATGTGCGCCCACCGAAGTTGCGAATCGTCATCAAATCGGCAACAGTCCACTTGTCGTATTCCTCAAATGAGGTAATCCCTGCTCTGGTCAAGCAACTAGATACTCTTGTTCCTACGTGTTTCTGTGATTGCTTTAACTCCCCTTCGCTAATCAGTTCATCCGTATAGTCTAAAATTTGTTTTACAAAGTTCCCCGCAATTGTTTTACGTTCAGCCAACCTAAGATTTTCTTCATGTATTTCTTTGCCAAATGCTAACTGGAGAATATCCCGTATTTGAATTAGTGTGTTGTATATGTAGTAGTCGTAGTTAGTCATCGTGTCTCCTTCAATTCTTTTATCATTTCCTTGAGTTCAGCAACTTCCTGACGTAGCGAAATCACTTGGTCATAGACTCGGACAACGTTTAGGAGACTCACTTTTTTGGGAACTCCTAAAGAAGAAGGAAAATCGCGCCCTCTCAGGTCTATCAAGTCAGCATCGCTAGGGATTGGAGTAGGTTGAAGCAGTCTTTCTTTTTCCTTTTTCCTTATGTGAGCCTTTCTCGGTTTAGGTTTGCTTCGATATATCTGGTGTAGAGGCTGACTATGCGATGCTTCCAATATCACATCACCGGACGTTACTCCAGCAAGAATCGTTCTAGACATCTCTTCCAAATTGTTTTCTTCAGTCATCGTGTTTCTTTTCTCCTTGCAATCCCCAGGTGCCATCTTCGTCGCAGTAGAATCCTTCTATTCCTGCGCTACAGTCAGGTCGTAGATAAACTTCAGTCCAAAAAACTGTTCCCCCTTCTTTTACAGCCAGAGCAGTCATTGCTTTTATCCTTACCTCGTCAGGCCAAGCCCTGCCTGCGAAGAGTTCTGTTTCATCAGTCATTCTTTTTTCTCTCCTAAATAGGCTGTTGGTCGCCACCCGCAGGGGATGCAGTATAAGGGGTCGTACTCATCTCGACTTCTTATCAAGACCCCATCGCATTTCGGGCAGTTAGTTATCTTCTTAACGTTGTAATTTTGTATGACAGGACTCTTGCTCAACTCATCTCGTTCGGTCTTTGTAAGCGACGTATCTTTGTGACGTTTTCGGCTACGCGCAGTCCTGCATGTCCTGCAAACAGAGTAGGAAACACCGTGCTTGTTGTGCCAGTAAATGTTCTCTCCGGTCATCGGGTGACCAGCACTACACGTTTCGGGTTTCTTCATTCCAACCCTCTCTGTGTCTCTTCTGGAACATCGCACTCAATCCCGCACGAAACGACTTCGGTATCGGGTGGTAGATAATCTGCTGGCAACTGGTCGAGAAATATCCGTTCACCTTTGAAGCGGGTCAGCCTTGCCCCAACTGATCTGCTTCGGTCAGACCTAGCCTTGAATACATCTGGGAAGTGAATCCTGATCGAGTTCCAGTACGTCGCTGACGATGCCTTGACGCAGCCCAAGCAGTTATTGTTTGAATAGCCAAGCTGGTACATCATGGGGATTTCAATGCCAGCAGAACCAATCGTCATCAAACAAAGAGGTTTGGAATAACCTTGATCGGATAGTATCCAATCGACTTTTACGTCAGGGTTTTGTTCCTTGAATCTAGTTATTCTGTGGTTCTCGTCTGATGTGTACCCAAACACATGGATGTCATCTGCTCTTTGGAAATCAAACCGTGGCATCTTCTTTAGTTCAGTCGTGCAGGGCGCGCCCATGATGCCCGACATGAAAGAACGGGACTCAAACACCTCGTCAACCCTAGAGAATTTGTCTGACTTCAACCGTTTTATTTTGATGCCCAGCCAGTCTTGAACCTCGTCAAAGAACCGCTGATTATCTGGATGCTCGTCTGCCATTGTGTCGCAGTAAGCAACGACAACTTTTTCTCTGCCGTACTTCTCTATTGCTAGAGAAGCAGCAACAGCGGACGCTACACCGCAACTAAACCAGGCAACGACCCTCTGCTCAGTCATCGTGTCCTTCTATTCTTTTACACGTACAGGTGGGGCAGTGATTAGGGTTGGTCGTAGAAGATCCAACAAATTCTTTTATCCTGTAAGCAGTATCACCTGCCTCTGATGTACGGCTGCATTCAACAATGTAACCCATCGACCGTAAGTCAGAGATTCGACCCGTAAAACCCTTAGTACCAACGTACTCAGCAATGTCATCTCTGCTATGCCATCGGCCATCTCGCATGAATAAAAACATCCGACGTTTGTGGCCTTTCCACCGTTCCCAATCTGATGGGTTAGGAATAAAAGGCCTCATCCCAGACAAACTTATTTGAACCATTTAGCTTCTTTCCTCATGGCTGCCGTCACACCAAACTTCACACTCATCGTTCTCCTCTGGGTCCTCAAGAAAGACCGGAGTGTTTTCGCCAACATAAGCACCTGTGACATTGAAGTCGAAAAACTCAACGGCCTCTTCATAATCCATCCCATCACGTTCCACTAAAATGTCCAGGCATTTTCTTCTGCTATACACCGCAACACCGTATGAGAACCGAGTACCGTAGCCGATCAGTGCGTCCTCGAAGCCGTCTGCAAGTAATATGTCAGGGTTGGCATCGTGCAAACATTGTTCCATTCCAATCCTCTCTTCTAATCTAATTAGAATTCATTCCAAACTGCTAGGACAGTTTTCTCAACTGGCATTTAGAATTTTAAGTTGGTCGCACCACTCAGAAACAGGACAGTAGTTCTCGCACCGGACGTTAGCACCCTTGCGATGATCTATCACCCACCCCGGCTTCATACTGTTGGCAGCAGCCCATAGGGTGGCAGCCGACCTGGAGTCGAACAGCTTGCGCGCCCTTGCACTGTTAGCGTTAGGCATCAGCGCATACTTGTCGGGCTTGGCCCAGCGTTCACTATCGTCGCACTCAGGCAGGTCATACAGTTTACTCAACTGAAATACAGCAATCTCTGCTTCCTGGTGTAACCGGACACGCTCTTCCATGAAAGCCCTGGCTTTATCCTCAGACCACAGCGGGACCTCGTGTGTCTCTGCTCCTAACTGTGGGTAGTTCTTGTCGCGCTTGGCTTCAAGTTTCGACCAGTCCCTGTAGATCGCAACGATCTTTAGCCCATCTACCTTGAACCCGTTCTCTCGCAGCAAGTGTCCGTACAGGTTCAACTGGTTTTCATAGCCTTCATCCATGACAAGAGTGCCAGAGTAATCTCGCTTGAACTTGTACGCTGTCACGAATTTGTAGTCGGATATGATCCAGCTTCTTTGATCTTCGGTTAGCGTCAAGGTGTCAGTCTGCCCGGAAATCTTCCAGCCATTTACTTCGGTGTATAACCGTTGTTCGTTGATCGCATTCCGACTTTGCTCACCAGCCCGTTCAAGCAGCAGGTGTACGAGTTGCCCGTAAAGTGCGTATGTCCTGTCGGATACATCCTCGACGATCTCGTGGCCGTGGATTTCTTTTAGTGCAGCTTGCCTTGGAGGAGCAAGCAGCCCTGTAACACTGCGATCCACCCCCTCGCCTTTTGAGTAGCTGTCGTTTTCAACAGCCTTTACTAGTGCCTCTGGATAACCAGCGTTGTTGGTTATGACCATTTCAACACTTCTCTTTCTTCGCCCTCTTCGGGCTGTTCAGTAGCGGGTCGCTCAGGTGGTTGCTCTTTGGCCGGGACAAGCAGAGTGTGCAATGTACTCAGGTCGAGAGGCCTGTCTTCTAAGTTGCCGATCATCGCTTCTTTGATGATTGCAAATGCAGCTTCTTCGGTTATACCGATGCTGTCTGTCAGGCCAGCAGTCGTTAGCGATACCAAGATGTTCAGTACCTGACCTGTCGCAGCCTTCTGGTTGGTGGTGCGGAAGTCTCCGGTGCTGGTTCCCTGGACTGCTGGCTCTGCTTGCGGTGACGGCTGAGATGTTTCACTCGCAGGTCGAATCCTGTTTACGTCCCTGCCCTCACCAGCGGAGCCGTCCTTCTTGGTGTATGTCCGGTGGCCTAGCTGAACCTCTACCCTGTCACCCTCCTGGTATTTCTTACCAGCATAGGCATCGAACTGGCGTTCCTGTTCGTTCCACTGACCCTTGAGGTTCCATATCAATTCATCGGGATCTTCTACGAACTTCAATCCGTACCCGTACTGACCGTCGAATGCCCGGTCCACTGTAAGAACCTTCCAGTTGAACGTGGTTCTACCTTTATCGTCCAGCTTGAAGATGTCGTGCGGCCAGAGTTCTTCGTTACGAATTCCCATAGATCTCCTTCGTTACGTATTGCTCAAAAAGTTCGTTGATAATTTCTACTCGTTCCGGTGATGGTTGCGCGTCACCACGTATCCATCTACGTACCTGCTCAGACGACGAGGTCTTCACAGCGTCAGCGATCTCTCGTGACGACATGACCTGTCGCAGTGCCTGTACCTTCTTGGTCGTTTCAGTTATTGCCATACTTTGCCTCCTTTGGCTTAGGCTTTTTCTAACATCGTCAACTAAATCCTGGAACCACCCAACCGGGCAGTGCCTGTCGTGCTGTATCTCAGGCTGGCTCTCACCAGCGTGACCGCAATGGTCGCACGAGTTCCATTCATCGTAGGTGAGTGTGCCTTCAGTCCCTCTCGTGTTTAGCGAGATGGCCTTGTCACCTATGACATCGTCAATGTGATCTGCTAAGTCACTTATCAAGTTCTTGGTCAAGTGATCCTCTTTCCTGGGTCAACGGTGATCCGGGTCCTTCCAACTCGTCATAAGTGTCATCACTTGCTCCGACAGTGTTGAAGATTAAGTCGGAGGCTACGGCTATGTGTACCGCAGCTTTCTTTAGCCGTTCCTCTGCTTTAATTGCAGAAGCCCTGTATCTACGCATTGTCTTTATAGCCCATTCGTAAGTGCGAACGGTCAGCACTAACTCTTCTTGGGTGAGTCCCTTGCCGCGATCTTTGAGTTCGTAGAGTTCTTTCCCTCTGAAGCCTTTTCTCCTCAAGTTCTTGGTCATGCTGCCTTCCTAATGCTTCGCTTGTATGCTGCGATTGCTTCCTTGCGGTAATCACCCGAGCGTTTTTTTGCATACTGAATCGGTACGTTGTAACGTCGGAAGAGTTCCCAGGCTTTGTCCCAAAATATCGGGCCATGATTTTCTTTTCTTGAGGAAAGCCAGTGCGCTAGTTCATGCAGAAGTACAAGCTTCTGATCTTTCCGATCTGTCCCGGCAGTAATAACGATGCGTGTTATAAGACCTTCTCTACAGTGGCCTGACGACCCGACTCTCCTCCAATCGCTTTGTTTTCTAAATCGTTCCACTCGTTCTGGAGATCCGAATAATAATTTTGCCCTTGCGCTAACACGCGGTCGCCGTCGTTTACGCCAGATTATTTCGGGCAGGTCATCTCTTCCCTCATCGATAGCGACCTGTAAGGTCAGTTCCTGCGCCCACTTAGGTATAGCTGTCATTTATGTGATCCTCTTTTCTCGGGTCAAAGCTGACCCGCTTATATCTATACTACCACACCTGTCAAATCTATCTTGTTTTATAAAACCTCTTAACGTCCTCTACCGTTACACCCCCCTTAAAAGGGGTGTAACGTCAAGAGGTAACGTCATCTAGTTTTCTATACTGTCCTGCACTGTTGATCGAGACTTCGTTACGTGCCTTCAGCCTGAGTAATGCCTGGCGAATCGTCACTGGTTTTAGGTCAGTCAACTCTTCTAAAATTTCGGACGGTGACATACTCACCCCGGTGATCAATGACACTATCCGGTCCGATGATGACAATTTGCTAGCCAGTACCTCTGACTGCGTCAGGTCTGCCGATGCGTACTGGATCTTCACAGGGTTGTCGAACTCGTCGCTTTCAAAGTCAACGCTCAATCCGACAGGTTTCATCAGGCCAGTGTTGTTTCCCTTACGGTGGGTCACAGCAATGACAGAACTGTTGCGACCTGCCTCTGCATCTGCTGAGATTTCGAAGATACTTCGGGCTAAATTCGTATAGTAGACACTACCGAATGCTGACGGTTCTTTGCTGTTCTTTGCAGCATGAGTAATGCCGATGCTCGATACACCCAGTGCCGACACCACCTGATGCCATGTCCTTGCAGCTTCTGCATCGTTGGGGCTGTACTGGTCACCTGATGCAGCCACTAATGAATCGACGCATATCAGTTTAATATCGTGTTCGGCTATGTCAGCAGCGATAGCATCAAAATGATCAGCAAGGCTGCCGTGATATCTGCGGTATAAAACAGGCTTGATGACATCACCCCATCCAAGCTGATGACCATGAAGGATCGCGGAAGCAGTGGTGTTGAAGCTTTCCTCAGAATCCTCCCAGTCGGCATATAGGACAGCACCCGGGAAGCCCGGATCGACGAATGGTAGCAATTGCGCGCCCGTTGCCTTCGATAGCAGTAGGGCAGTGGCGATTGTTGATTTACCATTTCCCGCGAAGCCAAACATGATCGTTGCCTGGTTCGTTTGCACGTATGGCCTGATGCACCACCCCTGATCGACAGATTCGGGAGAGTAGAATCGCATGTCCTTCGCAGCACCGCCCTCTTCAAGCGAACTGCTGACCATGTTGGACACCTGATCCAAGACCATCTGCCAGTTCATAGGCTTACGGTTCTTGAGCAGCCGGGCAAGTGACTCACGACCTGATGATGACAGCAGGTTCAGACGCACTGGGCCAAACAATGGATCAGTATGCGTACTGAACTTTATCCAGCAGTCAATCCCGTTACGGCTTGTATAGATACGACTAAGTTCCACGACCAGGTCTTCATCAGCCCACCGGAACACGCGACGGTTCGCGATCTCCGACAGCACTATAGGGGTCGAGACATCCTCATTAGAAAATACGTCTTCGGCTACAGAGTATCTCGTGTAGACATCACGAACATCGTACTCAAGTTCTCTCTCAGAATATGGTGGGACACATGCAAGCCGATAAGGTTCCATCATAGTGATGGCGATATCCACAGGAATCTTCCTACGCATGAGCCACGAAGCCAGCCTGATCGTAATGTGATGCCGCGTCCCTTCTTTTGCGCCGTCGGAGAGAGCCTCAGCGATCCAACTTTGGCTCTCTGCCCCTTCCCACGCTGCTGTATCGCCTGTGCGTGGACGTGAGGACGGCTTATGGGTCTTCGCGTACTCGACTAACTCTGGCCATTGCCCAAGTGGTAGGTCGCGAATCAGTTTGTATGGGTTACCGTCGATCATCGATGGCGGGGCAACGATGTATCCATTGGATGCGCCGTTGCGGATATCAACTTTGGGTAGTAGTCCTGCTGTCTGGGGTAGGTCATCACCCTGATGAGATAGTAGCAAGTGAAAACCACGCGGGGTCTTGTGTGTTCGACACCCTGGAATCTCCAGGCCTGCTTGTGTCAGTGCCTCTTTAGCTTCTGGCCCATCCAGATCGACCACCGTAAAGCTGTCACCACATGCGATCCCAAGGTTCGCCTTCGGGTACGTGGTGAATAACTTGGTGATTATCTCTGGGTCAGTGGTGGCACTGAGTGATCCATGTGGGGCTAACAGAGAATCTTTTATCGGCACTTTTGAGTTAGGGCTGAGTGCGAGGACTGCCCAATTTTGTGTGGTCGCGTAGTGTAATGCCGCGTCGAGCATTTCAGTCATCCCTGAGTCTCCTCTTCTTTGACGATCCGGTACGGGTGAAACCTTTTCGTGTCTTCGATCTCAGACATGTAAGCCAGTTCCCATCGTGTTCTGCCATGCCATTTGTGCTTGAATACGCCGACATCTTTCAGCGCAAAAAACGCATCGGTGAACTTTGTATACAGGTCACCTCTGCCTGAGTCATTGTTGAAGTGGCAATAGCTATAGAAATCAAACTGCGCTCGCAGGAAATCAAGAACTATGCCCTGGTGTTTGTCATCGAATGGCAGGACATCGTTGTCCGGGCCTAGTCCACCTGCTGCACAGTCTCCACTGATCGCCACCAGGCACGAGCCTGTAAGTTCTTCGGGGAAATCCTTGTAGAATTGTTCGGTGATCCGCTCGACAGTTGCGTCTACTTTGGCCTTATCGGTTTCAGCAAACGGGCTGTCATCGATCCTGATGCAGTCAAACGGTTCAGCGTACAGGGAACTGTCGAGGTGGTAGTAGTCTACCTGCTCCTCGTCTGGATACCGTACAAACGCCCAGATTCCACGTACACGCACGTTGTGCTTGCTAACAGAGATTCCCCTATCTCCAAGCCAGTTCCATGCCTGTTCTTTTGTCATCGTGTTCTTCATCCCTGAGCCTCCTCAATCCCTGCATCATCCAGCACCTGCCAGCATGACCTGTCGTGACCACCGATGTTCCAGGTGGAGACTGACTCGTCAAGGATGTTCGCACCCTTCCAGTCGTAGATAGTCACCACGCCATTGTCGGACTCGATACTCCACTCGCTGAATACCTTATAGCCGTCGCCCTGCTGGGGACGACCTAGCTTGCGGATAAGTTCAGCACCGGACGCTCGGATGTATCCCTGCAAATGTGTCCCGGTGATCCTGGTTGACGGTTCGTTGATAAAAATGTTAGTCAATGTGACTCTCTCTCCGCGTGATAGGATGCGCGGCCCCCATGCTAGTTAGTTATCTACCGAAGATGGCGTTGACCATCTGTGCTTCGCGTCCACGTTCGTGAACCCGGATATAGCAGACCCAGTTGCCAGTTGGTATGCCTGTCTCGCGGTCAGCTACCTCGGTGTAGTTCAACTCAAGCCTGGTCGACCCATTCTCGTGTCCGATCAGGGTCTTGAGGTTCGATAGGACAGCGTCGATAAAGTCGCGGGTTCCATCGATTCGAATACCGGAGTACCCGTACTTAGATCCTTCGGTCTTATATGGTATCGACTCCATTCGCGGCGCGGGGTCGGCCTGTTCAAGGCCAGCCCAATGCTGCAATGCTTCTCTCTTATTCAGTCGTGCAGGTCTCATTCTGCGATCCTCTCTACTGCTAGTTAGCTAGTTGGTTAAGATGGTGGAGGTGGAGGGAGTCGAACCCTCGTATCTGCAAACGTCCACATGTGGTCTTCGTTGCAGTCTATCCAGTCACCCCCACTGCCCACCAGCGGAGGCCTCTGTGGCCTCGCTGTTGCATTACTGGTGGTGATCATAGGCTTACATTAACTGGTCACCCCCTCTGTAATTTGTGTCGCTGCCTGATGCTCTTCGCAAGCAGTGATCAGCGCGTCTCTGATCTCTTCAAGATGCGACAGTTCTTTGACAAAGATTGATACGTCCCAGCCTGTGCCTGTTGCATACGTGTGCATACTGGGCATTGAGAAATTCGGTGTTCCCCATTGCGTTAGGTCTAGCACGATATTCGTTTTCTGAACGTCGTTCTTATATCCAGCCGTTACCTTAAACTCACTGTGACCTGATGCCATATTGTGATCCTCTTACTAGTTTCGGCCAGCCAACCTGACCTGCTGTAATTGTGCCTGTACTACACCTTACTGTCAATAGGTTTTACTATCAATATCCGATCTGTTTCCGCGTGTACTTTTCGCTGGCAGCTTCCGCGTGTTGGTCGCCAGGGTCGTGCGAGGTGACTGCCGGGTACAGGTTTTTACCCTGCACACGTTTGATCCTGCTATCGTCGAGCCTGATCGAGAACCAGTGGCGATTGTTTGAGTCGTACCAGTCACGCTCTATCCTGCCACTGAACGACTCGTCGCCGACGCGTGTCCCGCCCCTGGACCTGCGTCGACCGCCTGAGAAGCTGAACGACCCGCCTGTGAATTTCGGCAGCGTGAAATTAATGTGATCTCCGATGACAAGGTTCATTGGTTAACTCTCCTCTCGCGCCTCTCTGCACGAGCCTGTTTAAATATCTCCCTCGCTACCTCTCCACCATCACCACGCGTCGCTACCAGCCAGCGTCTGAGCGCGTTTGCCATAGCTGGGTCACCACTTACCTCAACGCCTCGAGCAATCGTGACTACTTTATGAACTGTGCCTGGCATCTCGTTAACTCTCCTCGTTATAGTCTGCACAGCCTGTGCAAAACATACCGTCGAACCGTGTAGTGTCGGCATCTTCCAGTCCGCAATCGGTACAGATACCTGCTGTTTTATTTGCGATTGAATAACGCAATTGCATCGCGGCAAATGGTGATTGTTCAACGTGCATTATTAACTCTTCTCGTTTGCTAGTTTCGATAGCTAACACTATCGGCATGGCACGTTAACGCCTGGCTAACGTGCCGTACCCATAGGGTTAATCTTCTTGATACATCTCTGGATGAGAGTACTGGTGGTGATGTTTTAAACAAAACCATGTTCCAGGCTCCTCACTGGAAGCTAGTCTGTAGACATCAGTTTGTTTACAGTTTTTCCAGTCACACTGATCGTTTTCTAAATGTCCTGCGTATTCCATAACGTCCTCCAATTCTCTTGTTAGTATCTCAACACCTGCCCCGGCT
>Ga0080013_1004728_pt1 | contig 13197 bp, 28 predicted proteins | sample ETNvirenome_6_85_FD_69236 | JGI IMG/M metagenome (GOLD analysis project Ga0080013, IMG submission 69236) | Marine viral communities from the Pacific Ocean - ETNP_6_85 (SPADES assembly) (version 2) | ecosystem: Environmental > Aquatic > Marine > Oceanic | place: Pacific Ocean | collected 2013-06-19 | reverse complement strand
TGGCTCGGTGGCCGCAAGGGTCCGGACAAACCGGGCGACCCGCTTGACCTCTCATTCTGATCGGCAACTTTAGCCCGATCCGAAATGAAACCGAGAAGCGACGGATCGGTGAAGTTTCGACATCTCTCGTGGCCTTCACGGTTCACTACGGTTTGCCTGCACCACCAACACACACAGTTACCGCCGCTACGTCAAACTTTAGCCCGATCAGAGATCGGTAAAGTTTGCGGGCACTTCGTGTATCACATGCGTCAAGTCGATTCTAGTAGCGACTAACTCGCATGAGGACGCTCGTAAGTCTACTACGGACGAATCGACCGGAGCCTTCGGTTGACACAGTGATAAACGAGCGGTAACTGAGTGTGGCAGAGCGCCGCCGAGCAGGGAGGAAGCGACAATGAAAGCGATAACCGATTCCATACACGCCACGTTGTACAAGATGAAGTGGTTCAAGGTGTGGAGTGACCGGCGAGGTGTTCGACTGGCGAAGTGGATAGAAGAGAACTTCCCAGAATACTACTGCGACTTCTGCGAGGATACCGGAACCGTGATCGCAGAACGTGGGGATGAGATGGATAACGCTGAATGCCCGAAGTGCAGTTGAGGTCTTAGTGAATGGGTTTATGATTCACTAGGTAATAGTAAGAGTTAGTTTGATAATCACCAATATGAAAGAGAGAACAAAAAGATGAGCAAGATCCGAGAGCGTTTCTCGCAGGCATGGTCCGCAGGGGCACAGGCTGTGCGAGAGTTGAACGTCGGGGAGTTGGCCGGGGGTTACTCCGAGCAATCCCCGCTGGAAGACCACGTTGGCAAGTTCACCAACGTCTTCGACCTCCGCACGGTGGATGAAGCCGTCCAAGATTCGGCAGCACGGGATGATTCCCCGTTGTCATGGTACGACCTCTACCAGTCCATGCTGGTCGTCCCCTTCCAGAAAACCACCAACCACCACCCCGAGTACGAGTGGGGCTTCAAGTGGGACATCGGTTCTCCAATACCGATGGAGTCAGGGAACGCTGCGCTTTCCGAGCGGGAGAACCCGACATTCCGAGTCTACGGACAGGCTGCCAATGACCGTTCCGAGTTCATGCTGCCCAACGAAGTTCCCGGCCAGATCGTGTGGGAGTACCGTTCCACCGACAAATACGGCATCAACTCCCAGCCGCACTCATACTCCCTCGTCACGGGAGACACCGAGACAGGCCCGAAGGTGGCGATCATGGCTAACTTCACCTTCACGCCCTCCGGTACCAACGACAGCATCCTCTTCTCCCGGTACACGGCGATCATGTACTGCGCTATGGAGACTCGTGACTGGCTCAACGAGTACATGGTTCTGAGCCACCAGAAGCACTCCACCATCGAAGAATGGGACGAAGCCCGGGAGGAAGCACGGGACCAGAAGCGTCAGGCCCGAGAGGGTGCTGCCGCCAACCGCACCGCTGCCGCACGGCAGTTCTGACCTAACCGTTTGGGGGAGTCGGCCTTCGGGTCGGCTCCCCCCCTTTTTTGTGAGTGCCAGCATGTTCTTCGTGTTCTTCTTATGGGCGTGCCCCTCCTCGTTCCTCGTCGGGTCGGGCTCTCGTGAACCAAGCCCCTCCTCGTGCCTCGTCGGGTCTTGGCCCTTCGGGCTTCGATCCCTCACGCAAATGACAGGGCGACAGCGAAAAGGGTCACTTGGCTCTAAATGGTTGGTGATTGGAGGTGTGTGTTGTGTTGTGGACTAGGGTTGTTCAGGTTGTGTTGTTGAGTGGTGTGTTGTTTGGTTTGGTTTTGACAGTGAAAGTATTTGTTGATGATATGAAAGAGGGTAGATGATGATACGACTTGCTAACTACATGGTCAAAAGGCTTACCAAGTGGGCGCTTTACGCTGAACTCCACAAGGTGACACCCGAAACTGCTTACGACTACTGGCAGTACATTCCAAAGAAGACTTATGGATTTGGTTGGTTCAATGGATGTTGTGACCCATTGGTTCTTGGTCTAACGAGAACAAGAGTTGGAGCATGGATACAAGTGATTCGTTACTACCGGGAAATAACTAAGGTAACAATTGTTTGGCGTTGTCGATGCCGTCCTTGGCGGTTCGAATCTAGTTAGAAATAAGGGGATAATATGGATGATGATGAAGTCTTTGGAGATGTTCCTAATACTGCACCTGCTGATCTTCCTAGTCCACAATCATTTGATGCTTCGCTTGATGGGGAAGAAACGGTTGATTGGGAGGCGTTAGCGGAACTGATTGAAGACTTTCTGGTATATGCTGTTGTTGGTCCGTTAGGTAATTGTAATTGTGAAGTTGGTCGAAGTGAAATCAGTCATGGTACAAAGTTCTTCAAATAGAAAGGGTTGATATGTATGAAAGATATCCTAAGGTTCGCGCACCGTACTGTTGGTACACCGGTTACGTACCATCGTTCACGGCATGTAGATGCAGGGTTTACCGCTGATGTTCGTACTCCCTTTGGAATCCTTACGATTCTGAAGGTGGAAAATGGTGAGGCTGTGTTGACTAAGACACAACCTGATCCTCATCGTTCACATACGATGGTTAGTCCTCGCCCTATTGGGTTGAAGGCTAAGTATCGGAAGTAATCAGTCGTCGCAGCGACTCTAAAGAGTGCTCTTAGGCTGCGAGCGGCACCTCTCTCTCTTATCCTCCCCCTTGAGAGAGAGAGGTGCGTGACCTTACCTTCCTCTCCTGTTAGGTAAGGAGGGAGTTGTCGGTCCCCTGAAACAGAAGATTGCTCCTCTGTAACCGACCCATTCGCAAATGTAAATGAGAGAAGAGGATGATATGTATTGGTTGCTACGAATGAAGATGACTGTGCGTTATAACCAATTGGTTGGAAGGGATGGATGGCAATGGTAAGTGAGGGTATGTGTCCCCGTTGCGGTGAACACACGATGATGACACCGCTTAGTATCAATGCGTTGAGTCGGTTGACTCGTGACCCTGATCAGGAGCCAGCATGGATATGTTCTGATTGTGGTAGGGATGAGGCGTTCGAGGCGCTATGGTGTAAGCAGATAAGCCCTATGGAGTTGTGGCCTCTGCATTGTAGGACATTCCATAACATGATTGAGCAGCAGAATGTTGCGATTGCTCACTTGTATAACCAGCAGGAGGCAGGATGATTTCAGATAGGAACCAGCGTTTGTATCAGCAAATGCAGAATGCTAGGCGACAGCAGCGAGCAAATGATTTGATCAAGGCTCTTGAGATGGCAAATCCTAGTTGGTTGGATCGTTTGAAAAGACGATTGAAGACACCCATATTTCGAATCAAGTAAACATAAGGAGACATGATGTCAAATAACATTGAATTGAGTTACACCATTCGTGGTGATATAGCAGGTGGTAGTTACCGAAATATTACTGATGTAACTGTAGATAACTGTGACATAACTGTACTTGAAGGTTCGGTATCTCTGCGAAGGACTTCTTTCCTTACCCCTAATCGGTTGAACATGGTGTTTGGTTACCGCACCGAGGTAGGTATCTCGTTTGAGATGGCGAGGAATTTGCTTGATGAGTTGAGCAATATGAATCTAGATGACGACACACCAGAGGATGAAGATGACTGAGGCTCCCGATATCAGTGAGGTCTACCGGTTCCCTGTCAAGGACATGTCATGGGGCACGATGGCTAAGATCATTGAGGATCTGTTGACTAGTAGTACCCGTGTTATTCATGATGCTGTGTATCACAGCGACAACTTGAATGATGCTGAGGCTAAGGCACGTACCAATATCATGATGGCATACAACTACATAGAGCGTTGGGTTGATGCATATAGGGACAAGTTGGAAGGTGAGCCGTTCTGATGGGTGATCTGTGGGCTACTTATGATGCGTGGTTAGAAGGTCCAGCAACTGACGGGCATGATGAGCCATGCGAATACTGTGATGATGAGGGTTGTCATCGGTGTGACAATGAGTTGGCTGCTCTCGTTGCTGCTGATATACAGATGGATCGAATGAAAGATGAGGGTTGGTGATGAATAACTTAAGTGAAAGACAACGACACTTTGATGGTGTCACATACCAGCCACGCCTTGACTATGAACGGTTGTCTAATCAGTTGGAGCGTGTGAAGGCTGCGACTTTGGATACTGGTTGGTGGACGTTGCCTGCATTGACGTTGAAAGTTGGGGGATCAGAGACTTCCGTGTCTGCACGGTTGAGAGATCTGCGTAAGCAGAAGTTCGGTGGCTATCATGTTGAGAGTCGTCGTGTAAAAGGTGGGGTGTGGCACTACAGAGTGTCGCAGCCCTTGGATGAAACTATGAAAGGTGATGTGTAATGAGTAACGATTGGATTGGTTGGGGTAACCTGACTCGTGACCCTGAGTTGCGGTACTTTGAGAATGGTTCATCGGTGTGTAACACTGGTGTTGCTATCAATAAGCAATGGACTGATAAGAATGGTCAGAAGCAGGAGTCCGTTGAGTTCATCGATCTATCTATCTGGGATAAGATGGGTGAGAATGTAGCGGAGTCGTTGGGTAAGGGTGATCGTGTTGTTGTTGTTGGCACGTTGAAGATCCGGCGGGTTGAGCAGGAGGATGGAAGCAAGCGTCAGTTTGCTGAGATCAATGTGAAAGAGATGGGTCCGACGATGCGTTGGGCTACTGTTTCTACTATCAAGAATGAGAAGGCTGCCTTTGATGGTGGAGGTAAGCCTGCTGCTCCTGAACCTAACTTCTAATGGGTCGGTTCAAGCACGGTCTTCCTAATTCGTACAAAGATTTCAAATGTCGTTGTAAGGAATGTGAGAAGGCTTATCGTGCAGAGTTGAAGCGTCGCAATGATAAGCGGCGAGGCAAGCGGGATGAATCTAAACGATTGCCTTCTGTTACTAACTCGTTGGTGTATGACACGATGACACGAGAGGAGTTCATGAGGCTACGTGAGTACGAAACTGATAGCACCAAGTGAATTGAACCTAGATAGTTGGTGGCGAGATGCTAACTGTAAGGGATTACAGATCAAGCAGGTCACACCTAAAATATGTGCTGGTTGTACTGTAACGAAGGAATGTATTTGGACTGCGATGACTAGAGATGATCGTCATGATGAAGGAATGTTTATTCGTGGTGGTTTGACTGGGTATATGCGAGACAAGTTTTGGTATCTACCTAAGTATAGATCTAATAGGTTGAAGGCTTTTGATGCAGCATGTAGGGAGGCTGAGAGAGTGAGGGAAACCATTGTCAGTAAGTAATAAGTTATCTGAGATTCAGAGGTTAGTGAATCAGTTTAGTAGTTCTATTAAACATAAACCATTTGGTAATGAGTTAGATAAAGCACGTACACTGGGGTTTATTACTGCGTTGCGTAACGTGTTGGCTGGCGCTCCGAGGGTGAAATTACCTGAGAAACCTGACGAATTGTTTGCTGCACCCCATACGCCATTTGAAGAACAAAGAGAAATTAACCGGAAGGGACTTGAGTCTCTTCGTGAATTTAGAAAAGGAAATAAAAATGATTAGTTACACTGAACCGTATACACATCCGATGCTCAACAAAAAGTCAGATGTCAATTCAGGTAATGCGTTGGATGTGATGGAGGAGGCTGGTGCGTTGTTTGATGTTCACTATCCTGCTGCTAGATGGGGTTACACGGATCATCCAACAGTTCCATCAGGTAAGAATAAAGGTCTACCTCTTTACAAATGGGTAGTACGTACCGATACCAATGAACCGTTGGGTCTGCATTCAGGTACGTTCGCTCAGTCTGGTAGTTACAGGCAGGTAGGCGAGATGGCTGAGAAGATGTTCCCCAACAGCACGACATCATGCACCTTGTTCGGTAAGGGTGAGCGCATGGCGTTGACTCAGGAGATTGGCGAAGCGATTGATCTAGGTGATAATGATGTCATTCAACCATCGTTGATGTGGATCAGTTCGTTTAATGCACAGTGGGCTACCGGGGTATTCGATCTGGTTGGCAGGTTGTTCTGTGCGAATCAGTTGGTTGGACAGACCCCGTTGTTCAGTGTGAAGCACACGATCAATCATGACATCTCGTTTGAGCAGCGTGTTCATGTGTTGAGTCGGGCGATTGAGCGTGCCGAACAGGTTGGGCGTATGGCTCATGTGTTGAAGGATCAGGAGTTCACTGACCATGAGTTCAATAACTTGATCAAGCGGGTTGTGCCTCGTCCTCCGTTCAGGAAGAACAAGGATGGTGAGTTGACTCAGGAGTTTCATGCGACTGCGGAGAAGCGAATGATTGCGAATCGTGGTGCGATGATAATTCATTGGCAGAAGGAATGTACTGAGTTTGGTAGTGTGCATGGTCCTGATCAGGAGCATCTGTCCTTCGATGGTACGAAGTGGCTGGCTTACAACGCTATTCAGGGTGCAGAGCAGCACAAGATCAACAGTCGGTTCCTGTCTACAGCGCAGGCTCGTGAGCGTTCGTTGACGAAGGCTGTGAATGGGAAGACACCGTATGCTGAAAGGGCTTTGGTGATGCTACGTGGCGACGAGGTTAACGCTTAAAGAAGTACATGATATTAGATCTAATAATGATCTGAGAATTAAAGAGAAGTACCCGTGGAATGAATGGTGTGATGGAAGTTGGTGGTTGATTGAAAGAAACAAAGATTACTTTGTTGCTGATGTCACGTTTCAAAACACGGTATATAAAATGAAAGCACACTATGGACCTATCCAATTGAATACGGTTCGTGGTGTAGGTTTCCTACTCAAATGGAATGGATACGGAGATAAATATGAGTCATGAAATTGCAATAGGTGATGCTAGTGTTACCTTTGAACAGGTTGAAGTTGACTTAGATTATGCAGATATTCAAGAGAATCTGGACTTAAGCGATTACGTTGAAATTCATGATCTTGAATACCATATTGCACACAACCTTCCTGACATGGAAGAGGAATGCACTGATCAAGCAGGAGTATTGTTGCGTTCATTCATTAGTGCTGAATCGCCATGCAATCTTGGACATGATTTTATTAATGCTGTTCAAAAGGCAATGACTTGGCAGGGCGACAGGTTTGTCGAACCAGCATTCACTAATAGTGAAGCACGCACCGACCTGAAACATGAGGTGCGAGCCGTGCTTGCTGATATGCTATTGGGAACACCGAATGTGAATGGAGAAACTACACATGAGATTGGCAACGACTGACACACGCCTGTTCGTACACCGCATAGCCGAGCATTGGGCTGGCGGGAACGAAGCACCCAGTACCCCTGATGACATGCGTTGGCGTGGCTCTCAGGCCGGTATGTGTGCCCGCAAGGTGGCGTATGAGACAGCAGGAGTAGAGAAGACAGACCCTCCGTCAACCGCTGACTATTGGCGTATGGGGTTGGGGTCTGTTGTTCACGAGTTGTTGAAGCCTGCCGTTGATGCTTGGTTGGCTGCTGATGACACTGTTACGATCGAAGAAGAGATCTCTGTACGGTTGGGTGAATACGGGTACGGGCATGTTGACTTGGTTCTTCGCACCAACGATGGCAAGACTATCGTATTGGAGTTGAAGACGATCAACGGGTTTGGTTACAAGATGTGCGTAGAGAAGGGCGAAGGTCCGCGTCATTCTCACGTACTGCAAGGTGCATTGTACGCTAATGCTTTGGATGCTGACTTGTTGGTGATTGGTTACTTGTCAATGGAGAACATCAGTCCCCAACGTGCTGAGTCACAGGGGATTGATGACATCGGTAGGTTCGCATCGGAGTGGCACTTTACTCCCGATGAGTTTGGCCCGTTGGCTGAACAGGAGGCTGCACGGTTGGCAGGTATCACCGATCAAGTTCATGAGAGTGGTGAACCGGGTCTTATCCCTCGTCGCTTCTCTCATTCTGATCCTGACATTCCCTTCCCGGCAGAGATTGAAGACTCTCGTACCGGCAGGTGGATGATGGAGAATCAGTACGGCAAGGTGTGGCAATGCAGGTATTGTGACTATCAGACTCGTTGTATAAACGATTCGGAGTAGTAAGTGACAGATAAAAGCGGATACCTATGCATTGATTGGATCTTTGATCCTGATTCTGAAGAAGGGTATGAACCTATTGCTGGATTAAATTATTGGGAAGTGAACGCTGTTGTTGAAGCATTGAAGCCTTACTTGAAGCAGCGTCGCCAGAAGATCTCTTACTTTGAGGCTAAGGGTGAGGAGAATCGGGGGACTGAAGTGTTGCGTCAGGCTTATGATTCAGCAGAGTCGTCGTTGGATGTGTTTAATAATGCGTTGAACAAGATGCGTGATGCATATAAGGAGGATGATGAGGGAAGTTACACCACTACGTAACCTTGGTCGTGTCCCTGAACAGGGACGTATCAGGTTGGGAGTTAAAACTGAGCGTGCAATGAAAGCACTTGACACGTTCAGGTTTACTTCCGCTGACCATGATGCGATCTGTCAGGTTGCTGACATCTATGGAGGAGAAGTAAATAAGTGGATGCCGCCTCGTAGTAAGCAGCAACAGTGGGAAGTGATCACTCGTGCCTCTGATATCAGAGTGTTTCTGCCTCCGAACAGCATTGATGTTTGGTATGAGCAATGGTCTGGGGGAGGATGTCTTCGCCGTTGCGATGGAGTGACTGTCTCCATTCCCTTGAAGACTCCAGATGGCATGGACACAGACATTGAACCATGTTTATGTCAGAAAGAGCAGGGGCAGCAGAAGTGTTCTCCGTATACACGATTAAATGTGATCCTTCCTGAGATCAAGTTCGGTGGGGTGTGGAGGTTGGAGTCTAAGGGATGGAACGCTGCGAATGAAATGCCTTCGATGGCGACCATGCTTCAGCAGATGCAGACTATGGGGTTGATGGAGGGTCGCTTGATCCTTGAGCATCGGTCCCGTGTGTCGGGTGGTCAGACTAAGCATTTTGTTGTGCCTCGTCTGGCTATGGATACGAGTCCGATGGAGATTCTTTCTGGGGAGGCGAAGGTTGGTTCGTTGCAGCAGGCTGTTGCGGCTCCTGAACTTGAGGCAGCAGAGACTGTTATTGTTGATGCTGAGATAGTGCAGGATGTTGAGGGGTGGGATACGCCACCAGCAGGAGTATCGGTGAAGAAGAATCCAGATCCACCACCGAAATTTATTCCAGCCTAGATGGCTAACATTTATGGGAAGGGTGATAAGGGTAAGGCAACACGTTTACATGCGTTGATTACCAGAGACTTTGGTAAGTGCATGAAGTGTGGTGCTACTGAAGCGTTGCAATGCGCGCATATTATTAGTCGCAAGTATTCATGGACTCGTACTGATTTGGACAATGCGTTCTGTTTGTGTGCGTCATGTCATATGTATTTCACTGACAATCCTGTTGAGTTCGGTCAGTTCACTATCGACCAGATAGGTGAAGCCAACTATGATCTGCTGTTAGTGAAGCGTAGATCGACGGCAAAGGTTGATTGGTCTGCCGAAGCAGCAAGGTTGCACGAGATTGCTAAGGAACGGGGTTTAATCTGATGGATGAAGAAATGAGTTTTGAGGATTGTGCGAATCTTATGCTTGATCCTGAGAGTAGGACTTGGAAGTTGGAGATAATAGGAACTGCTTCTTTCCTACTGCATTTCATGTTGGATACTGGTGAGAATGGATTAACTAAGAAGTTGTGGGATGAAGCGAAGTTTGATCGTCTGATTACCTATGATCTAGGTGAGTTGAATGAGTAATGAACGTCGCCGTAGTTATGTGAAGTGTTGGAACTGTAACTGTCAGGTAGATATAAAGTTGTTGCATCCAGATAACTATGATGGCGAGTGCCCGATGTGTGAAGCGGAGGGTTTGAATGAAGAAACTTGAGGATGTTGTGATGTGGATGGTTGATCAAATGAAACTTGCTATGCCTGTAGAGATTGAAGAAGAACTTACTCCACCAGAATACTTGTCTGCCAAAGAATCCCCTTCTCAGGAACATTGATCCATAGCGCCTGCTGAGGTGCTTCGAAAGCAAAGTTACCTATCGCAGCGTACTCGTCGTACCCCTTGAGGCTCCCGTTCAGTAGGAATCCAGACGACGGAGCCATGATCAACTGGTGGAAATGCCCCAACACCATGTAGTCGAAGTCTACGTTGTTGCGTTTACGTGCAACCAGACGCATGAGTGGAGGCCAGATGCCACCGATACCGCCACCGCCTCTGGCTTGATCACCGTGAGTAAGTAGATAGGTGGTGTCTTGTACGTCTACCATCAGGTCAGCGCCAGTGGCTATGTCGAACGTGACCTTCTTGTTGTCTCTAAATTGTTGCTCAAGGTTCTGAGATAGGAACCAATCAAAGTTATCTCGTACCCGTAACTTGTGTCTTGGCTTGCGTGTACGCCGACCATGATTACCTACGACACACGGTATGTGTACGTACTTGAAGTGTTCGGCTAGAAGGTTGATACCTGCTGCGATCTGTTCTGTCCAGAAGACAACTGATCCAAGCATCGTGTCTTCATTTGTTTCAGTTAGTTCTTCGTGGATGTCGCCAGAGAAGATGTCGCCACCAAGGAACAGTACGCATCCTTCGTATCGCATACCTGTGATGTAGTCGTTTGTCAACAGGATGATCTTTTGGAAGTAGGTTTCCAGTCGTTCGACTGCGATCTCTCTGTTGTATTCGTTGCGTCCCTGTATTTCTTCTGGCCGGACTACTTCATCGAAGTGGGTGTCGGAAAGGATTGTGCATACGACGCCGCTATCTTTCTTACCTTTCTTAGTGAGCCAGACCGGTGGTTTGTGTGTGGATTCTCTAAGACCTGTAAGTAGTTGGCCTCTCTTCTCAGCCTGTTCCAGTTCTGATTCAAGTTCTTTGATCTGCGCTTTGAGAACATCTCGTTCAGTACGAATCTTTCCCAGATTGCGGGAAAGACTGGTGATCTCTTGAATGGCTTCGCCTTCTATAACGAATTCGTTTAATAACTTATCGTCGCTCACGAGCCAACACCGTTTCTACTCTGCCACATGTCGCATCGGTATAGCCAATTGACTGCAACCAAAGGGCAACAGTTTGTTTTCCAATAGAACTATTCTGTCGCGCATCCCATACTTGGTTGAACACATCATCAGGCAAGTTGTCGATCCATGCCTTTGCCTGTTGAGGCCGGTCAGCGAAGTCCGCTAACGATATGTCAGAGGCCACGCGGTACCTGTGGGTTCCACATGGCGGTCCATACATGACCATCCACTATCCCGTTAGAAGGGAGAAGAGTTACCCTTTGTAGTTGCATCACAGCCCTTGTGGTTTTCCTACCAAAGATTCCGTCTGCTACTCCGCAGGGAAAGTCTAGCGCATTGAGTCGCTGTTGCACGACACGCACTTCAGCCCCCTTGCTACCACGAGAGATCGGGTATTGTCCGATCTTGTTTCCAATCTCGCTGATGAAAGCAAGTAGTCCAGCCCAGTCCATCGGTTCTATCGGAGCGTCATCGTCTGGGAATGAGGTGGAAGGGAACCATCCGTCCTCATCTCGTGGCTGAAAATGCCACCACTCCTTGATTGAACCATCCCTGTTCTTGACAGTTGGTCTGAAACCGTAGCGTTTCGCAACGCTGGTTACTTCAGGTTTTGAGATACGACCGGTGATCCGTAGGTCTACTGCATACGAATAGCCGTCGGGTTGTTCCTGATGGAATGAACCATAGAAGAAACCGCCGGGTCGTTTCCAATCTGGATTGGCTGCAAGGTTGCCTCGTCCAGCACGGTACTTGTCGTACAGCCGTTTCTGATCAGCGTATGAACGGCAGCCTGATACGACCGCTACCTTTCCTGATACCCGTCCATCTCCGAAGAACAGTTCAAGCCGCTCTAGAAATTTGGGATGCAGCAAAGACAGATCGACACGTTTGCTGGTAATCGGAATCATGACGTTCCTATCCTAACACCTATCCCGTAGAGGGATGGTTCTTGATGAAGTCCTCGTACTCCTCTGGAGTAGACAAGATAATAGTCATCGAAGGTGTCGGTTGGTTTGGACTCTTGCCGATAGTCATGCTTATCGTTCCAACCAAGGTACCGATTGCTAGAAGCAGCGCAGTAATACCACCAATTAGTTTAGTTAGATTGTTCATATCTCTCCAAACTAATCGCCTTGAACAGTAATAATCGTTACCGTTAACACGCCTTCCAACCAGCCATTGTCATCAGACCACTTGTTGATCGAACCAGCCTCATATGAAACACCTGACACATGCACCGTTCGGGACTCGTCACCCATCTCGAACGTAGCCAATGACCGATCCTCCAGCAGCGACCTGACGTACTGGTAGTCATCGTAGGTATCTTGGTAAACGTCACGGTTCGCATGTTGAGTCTGCGTAGTGAGGATGATAGGTAGTTGAATTATCTCCGCTACGAACGGCATAGGGACGGCTCTCACTGTCCACCGGTACATAGTTGGGGTACTTGTACCCGGTCCAGCCAGCGTCACGACAGGGGTGATGTATTCGCCTGTCACAGATGACACGGTGCTGACGTACTGTAGGTCTGCGGCAGTCAAGCCGTAGTCGGTTGGATCTTTCTGAGATGCAACCTGTACCGCTTTGATACCGGGCGTGTAGGAATCATCTAGTTCCGAAGTCGTGTAGTAAGAACCACCCGTGTCGTCAGTGATCTCAATCTTGACAGACTGACTAGCAAGTAACTTGCTGTGCCTGACATCGACAGACACACCGGCCTTCAACTCTGTGGTACCCCACCTGAACCGGCCTTCATCTATCGATCCGGTAGTTTCATAGTCTGATGCGTGTTCCCTGTATACACCAGCCCCGCTGATGGAGAAGAGGCGTGTCGTCCCACTCAGGACCACGCCCTGTACCGCAGCAGTCTTACCTGTAACCATCAGATCGCTAGCATAGGCAGGAACCAGTGGGCCGGTTAGTTCCTTCAATGACAAACGCCCAAGGCCAGAGCGTGTAATCGCATCGAATGGTGAGTCATAGTTCTCCCACCCAAACCAAATGAACTCACCTTGCGAATCGAATACCTCTACACCGTTGGTGATATCGATGCGTGGCCCATACTGGATGAAACCTGTTGCCGATCCACCAAACGTATTGCTTGTAGCCAACGACATCTGCGCTAGACGTATACCCTTGGAGGTACCGAGGCAGAGCAGGCCACTGTATTCGGTCAAAGCGTTGATCGTTTCGCCTTGTGGTAGTTCCGCTGCGATAACTGGTGCACGTAGCGAACCTGTTGAATCGTTGATACC
>Ga0080013_1004727_pt1 | contig 13197 bp, 1 predicted proteins | sample ETNvirenome_6_85_FD_69236 | JGI IMG/M metagenome (GOLD analysis project Ga0080013, IMG submission 69236) | Marine viral communities from the Pacific Ocean - ETNP_6_85 (SPADES assembly) (version 2) | ecosystem: Environmental > Aquatic > Marine > Oceanic | place: Pacific Ocean | collected 2013-06-19 | reverse complement strand
CATCTTTTTAAGTTCATCCAGAACAGCATTGACGGTAAGATCTTCGTATGAAATTCCGACGCCGAGAAGGTCGCAGGCCGAGCTAGATTGTGGCTTGTCGTATTCGCGAAATGAATAATCTCTTTCTTCGTCTTCACCATAGTCGATGACATGTACGAAAGGCTGAAAACTGACATTACCTAAAAGCGCGTTCAGATCATTTCCGGGCGTATGTTCCGGGGTGAATTCTTTAGAAAAGGAATCGGCGGCGCCGAACATTACATTTTGGTCTCTGTACGAGTTAATCATTGAGTCTGGGTTCTGTTGTCTGTTACCATTGATGGTATTTGTAGCGAAGCCTTTCTCCTGATTTGTTGCCTCATCATTTAAATTTGGAAAATTTGTGCTGGGTGGGTGAACAATGCCCGTAAAATCAGGTTTTTCAATTTCTTTCCAAGTCATAGGCAGAGATTGGAAATAATTTTTGTTTTGCTTCCCTGTCTTTTCAAAAGTCAGGCCATAAAGATCAGCTTTGTTGTTATCCGCATCAAATTCTTCGTGGCCAGTATTAAAGTTGTATACTTCGCCGTCTCCATAATTCATTGAATATATATTATTTTTTATACGGGCGCTCATCACGTATTCTAAGCCGCCGATTGATGATAACATACCATACTGAGGTGCATTATCTAAAATGATTGGTTTCGTTGAACCATAAAGCTGTTCTAAAGAAGGCATGAGGTCTAGATCTGAATTTTTTATCAAGTCAAGTGTCAAATCGGTACTGAGCGGAAAGCTATTGGTAAACAAATTTTTGATTATTGCTGATATACTTTTTGCCTCTTTCTCAATTAAGTACTCTATGCTGCTAATACGGGCGCCTGAGTCTCCTTGCCTTAATTTTGCTAATTGGATATCTGTCAGACTTTCCTCTTTTCTTAAAAGGTCCGTCGCGTAGAAAGATACAAATTCAAGATTGAAATCATCAGAAATGTTTTGTATAATAATTGAAATGAACGCTCTATCTTTTATAACCTCATTCAAATCAAAGCTATCCCATGCTATAACAGAAGCTAAGCACATTTCCAGTGTGTAAATCTTCATAACTAACTTAATCATGCCCTCTAAGAGAGAAATCCTTGTTGAATCAATTCCTTGCTGGTTTGATTCATAAACGTCGCGACACAACGACTTTTCATAAAATTCGATTATTTTTGATTTAACCTCGCCGATATTAAAAAAGTCTGTTTCAGTTTTGTCTAACTCTTGCACAGACGGTGCGCCAATCTGGTCAAACAGCTGTTTACATCTAGGATCAACACCGTCACTATGTAGTGGGCTTTTTAATATCTTTTTCCACAATTTTTTCATGAATCCGCGATATTGAAGTCTAGATTCTCTTAGTTTAGCAAACATTTGTGTAGAATATGCATATTGAAGGGCTGGATATCCATGGATGACTAGATTTTTCCAAAGATCATTCCGCAGTGCATCAACATCCTGGCCTGAAAGGGATTGAAAGCTGTGCTCCTCAAGCAAAGTGTCGAGTTTTTTGCTTAAAAAGTGACCAAAAATTTGCGATTTTAGATTCAAAGTCTCGATTGGTAGGTCCTGTAGGCTGGCGCGCGCATCAGAGGTGTCGATAACACCTTTCATTCCTTCACCTTGTGAGAGGAGACTATCAATCAAAGTCAACACATCAGGATCTAGTTTTTCAGCGAAATTAAAATTATAAATCTCCTGTTCTATCCCGGCATCTTTAGCAACAATGTTACGATCATGGCCAGGGAAAGGATCCTGAATGGCACTAAGGTTGTAAGCGCTGCTAGGCGGGATAGTAGCTTTCACCAATTTGGAAATATTCTTTATACTGTCTAGCTGCACTGCCTCGTTTTCTCGTAGTGGAGTTAAAATACTTTGATTTATTAAGCTTCTTGAAGTTTGTAAGATTTGCAGACTATCCGCTAGTTCTTTTATTTGTTCGCCAGCTTCAGGCGCGCTAAATACTTCCATTATTTCAGCTACTTTGCCTTGGCCATCGATTCCCGGGGCTGTTTGCGCTGTTATTTCTGTAAACGGCAGGTCATATTTTAAAGAAGTTATATTAAAGTTTGTTTGATCTGTGATTGAAGTGCCGTCACCATAGGCAGCAGAGAACATCTCTTGCCTGGAAACTTGGCCGGGCAACATCGGACTAGGTATAAAATTAAAGAAATCATATAACTCTTGGTTAACCTTGTCTTCGTTAAGAGAAAAATCAGAATTCAAAGGACTGTCTGGGTCTCTAAAAGTTTTTTGGAACACGAGGAAGTGAGGTATGAAACCCTCTGCCGTGTCTGTAGTGTCCCCAGTCTGGACTGTTGCTAGTGTATCATCCTTGTTGACAATCGTTTGCTCTGCTGGTCCGGCAGCCAAGTCCGGAGTTATCTTTTTAACAACAGCTGTCTCAAAGCCATCATCAATGTTGAACACAATGCCTGGTGAATTAGAAAGGTTAAACGACGTTGCTGGGAATATGCTTCTTAATCGATGTTCCTCTAAACCGGCGGCCTCCGCAACTGTAAGCTCCATAAAAGCAAAAGCAAGATTATGATTTTCTCGTCTATATTTATACCCAAGTAGTTTGTCTGGTAATTCTGGCTCCAGGCCGGGGACTTCGTAAAGTACATTTTCTCCTTTTCTTTGTCTTTCTATTGCAATTCTTATAAGGTTTCTTAATCCAGGAGACATTTTTAACCAATTTAGCCAGTGTAGGTTGTCTTTTGTTAGTCCTATTTTATCGGCATCAGTTAAATATTTGTCAATTTCCTCTTGTGATTGGTTAAATTGTTTGAAAGTTTCGCCTGTCTCGTCGAACCCGGTGCTGACAGACCCAAGAGTCGTGCCAACGTCATCTGAGGATAAAACGATTTTTTTGTAAAAAGCATCAATAAATGCTTGTGGGTTGTTTTCATCAAACAAGGCACCGCCGATAAGATCTTCACCGCCGATATAAGCATTCGCTAGCCATTTTTCAGGAAACTGCCTCTGTGAGCCGCCATGACCTTTATCTCCGCCTTTAATGTATGGAGATATGTCGACGCCAGTATAGTTTCTCATCATTATATACCAGCGGTTTGGGTCCGGGCTTATTTCTTTTAGTTTTGTGTCAAGACTATAAACTTTTTTTAGAGTTGCGCCGTATTTTGATAGCTTGTCTTTGGATCCGAAAAACTTTTGTCTTAGGTTGCCAGGAAAAAAACCAGCTGACAGCACTTCTGAAGAAAGAGCATCTTTTGGGGCTGCTCTTAATACATCTAAAATTGGAGATTGTATTTCTTTGTCGAACTCTTGATAAATGTTTTCTACAACTTCTTCTAAACTAAAATTAGAGTATTCACGCTCCATAATATAATCTCTTAAGAGTTTCTTTCTGGCGCCGGCGGAGTTTATTTCGCCCATAGTGACATCTATGTCAAGATATTTGTTGTGTGTTGTAAAAAGGCCGGCATTTAAAGGTGTTAAACTGTTTTTATCAAAGAATTGTTCAGGCGTGGCAGATCCTCTTATTTTATCACCACCTGAAGAAGCTGCTTTCCAGTAATTTTTAATATCTTCTTGTAGAGGTCGCAAGCCATTCTCGTCAGGCTCACTAGCTCTGATTATATCTGTAGACTTTGCGTTTAGCCCAACTGTTAAGGCATTAAAACCAATAACACCCAAATTTATGCCTGTTCCAACATCAACTACATCTACCTTATCTTCGTCAGAAATAGTCATGGCCTTTGACGATCTTATATTCCAAGTTGAAAAGTTACCGTAATGTACATATTTGTTGTATGTTATGGGGTGTAGTTCCTGCAAGTATCCCTTGCCACTTGCTACACGATTCAGGTGATGAGTCGGGTCGCCAATTAAAACTATACAATCTTTGACGTACGGACTTTCTGCCATATCCAAGAACATCTGGTGTGCTTTTTTAAGTTCATTTGGGTCTGACATGGCCATGAGGGCGCGCGGAGGTGTCGAAAAGAACTTTAGACCGGTCATATCTATCAGCAAGGAACCTTTGACATTGGTTAACATATTGTCTGTTATTCTATTCATTGTGTCTTTTACGCCGGGTGGTACAGCAAAACTTCCGCCTTCACCACAAATTGGCGGGAAAGACAGAGAAAGAGGATTGATATCGAGCATGCTCAAACTAGTCAGGCCGGCGACCTTACTCTTAAGATCATCTATCTCTCGGTCAATTTGTACTTGACACTCTTCTTCTGTTAGGCCCTTGCCTAGCAACTGTTGGCAGCGGGCGTCTCTGTCAAAAACTGCGTCGCACAAATCGTCAACTAGGGCCGGTGACTCTAAAACATCACAAATTTCTAAATCTAGATCTCGACCAATTTTCTCAAAAGCAACTCTTATGTCATATATTGTGTCTATTCCGCTGCTATAGACAATCGGCCAATATTCTCTTGTTCTTGCCAAACAGTTGTTTAGGGTTTGTTTTGTCGCGTCACCTCTAAGAAGAGCGCAGAGCTGTGAAGTTGCAAGATTATCCAAAATATCCTTCATCCAAGCGACGACATCCGGCGGATCAATATTATCAAATCTTGGTAAATTTGCCCTCTCTAGTACTGGAAAAGGAATGTCCGGGCCGACAGGAGAAGGTTTTCCAAGTACTCCGACGTCGTTGTTCTCTTCCAGACACTGTTCTAAAGCATTGACTAGCAGTAAACGAACAATTTGCCCTAACATCTGAGCGATCATGGACAAAATTGCTTTAAGAAGCTGCTCACCATAATCTCCCATGTGGTTGTCGGTTGACAAACTGTCGGGAAACTTCATTGTGGGGATCTTAAATGAGAACTGTCTTTTTAGACTATCTTTGAAATCTTCCCACCAGTTACCGCCGCCGCCGCTAAAAAACGCACCTGGATCTTTTATCAGATCTTGCAGTCCATCTAAAATTTGACCTACGATTAATTCACAAACGCCGACCAGGCCGACGACTCCTTTTAATTGTTGTAGCCACAATTCAGCTTCAACGACGTTGGCGCGCTGATCATCAGTTAAAGATGGATCTGCGCTTCCAGCGAGCGCGTCTAAACTAAAGGTTTGAGAGAACCTGCCTCCGGGAGACGAGAACGAAGCTTCACCTAGGAGAGACTCATACTGTACTGGGTTAATGATTAAATGACGAGAAGCGACCATGGCGACGCGAGCTTGAGATTCTGAATATCCCTTTCTCATTAGTCTTCTTTTTTCATTCTCAATTTCTTCTTCGGTATATGTCGCGGTCTTTGCATATTCATTTGGCAACAAAGAACTACCCGGGATATAGACAGTGCCTTCGCCGTCAGGTCGGGGGCCGGGAACAAGTTCAATATATACCCCGCCTTTCTCCATGTTTTTGATCTTTTCAACTGCCTCTCCGGACGTCCAGCCGCCCATAGCTAGCGTGCTGGCTACTGGAGCATCATTATAGCTGATATCTAAAGACTTTTTTCCCAAAGCAGTTGCGGCGCCGGCATTGTTTGGGTCGCTAGGTGTGTTGTCTTTAATTGTCGCTGCAACTTGATCAAGATTTTCCGGGGTAGCTAGCGTGTCCTCAGTAACAAACGGCGGAAGTTCTCCATACTTTACCTTATAGTACTCTTCAATATACTTTTTACTTCTTTCAGAATCTGGATTCAGTAGTGCGTTCATGAGCATGACATTTTCTACTGGCCCGGGCCCTTTGTCCTTTACTAGCTCTATGATGATTTGCTCGCATATAGCTTCTGCTGTTAAGGGTACACCAATTTTATGTTCAAGGCATGCCATTATTAAACCCATCATGCCTTGAACATCCAGGCTGTTAAAGAATCCTGTATAGAGTGTCTTTACATATTGATTATCTAAGACGCTCCCACCTTTTCCAGCTGCTTGTTCTGACTTCTTTTCAAGTTCTTGCTTTGTCATGCCCGGGCTAACAGCTGGAGTCGGATCTTTAAACTGATTAAAGTATTTTTCTGCACATTCCGAAGAGCTGTAGAGCTTATTCATTAATTGTCGTTCTTCAAGCGTTGCGTTTGGCCCAGTTTTGTTTAATTTCTTTATTATTTCGTCACAGTCAAGCTGTTCCGGGTCGAGGAGCGACGGATCTTTAGAATGATAAATTCTAACCGGAGGAACAAAGAAGTTACTCATTAGCTCCGGCCAGTCTTTTTGTAAGTCTGTCTGACGATCGTCAAGTTTTGATTTAATTTTGTCGTAAGAAAGTAGAAGGTGTAGCGCTCGCGACGCGTAAACACCTTCTAGTTTACCACGGAGCCACGGGAGCGCGACCCTAAGAGGTATTGCGCTTCGATCCATTTCAGAATCTCCGGACAACTCTTCTTGTGTTATATATGGATCAAGATAATACAGATCGGAATCTTTCTTTCCTGATTCTTTCAATTTCTCGGGGTTTGGTGAAAACAAGACGTATGAAATCGTTTCTCTGACATTTCCGCCAACTTCGCCATTGTCTCTGATTCCGATCTGCACTCTGTGTTCTGTGTCGCTAGTGTTTATGCCTTCCGAGACAAGATCGTGAATTCGGCTTTTATTCATGGACGATGGAAAAGCCTGTCTATTAAAAAAGCGGTCCAATATAAATGGCAAATCTTCCATTAAAAGAATCTGGACGTCCATGTCAAAATCTGTGCCGTTTGCATTTTCAACTGTCTTCTTGGAGGCCTCAATCTTGCTTTTAATGGGGCTCAATACATTTCTAGCCAAATATTCACATCTATCTTTTATTTTTCCCATCTCCAGAGACAAAATTGTAGTATTTCCGGCAAGATATGGTGAGTCGCTGGAAAAGTCCTCAGTATAAAGTCTGGCTGGTTCGGGCAGAGAATCAATATAAGACGCTCGAATGGCATATAATACTTTTTGATTGTTCGGATTAGCAGTGTTTGTGTTTAATTTTTTAGCGACTTCAATAAAATACTCATCATAAAGCTTCTGATATAAAAAGGAATTACCCCCTTCGGTATTTTTACCAAGATAGCTTAAGAGATTGCTCCACGCTTCTTCTTTAGTAGAGGCTGCCGTCTCTGCTCCGGACGCGGCCTTGGCAGCATCCAAAGAGCCTTGTGAGGTCTCTAGATCATTGTTACTTTCATTAATCAGCTCCGCTTCAGACTTTCTTGGCTTTTCTCCCAAAATAAAATAGTAGTATCCTTCTGAGTATCTCAGAGTAGGAAAGTCTGCTAAAGTGCTTTCATTATATAAGAGTTCGTCTTCGTCGCCCTGCGCTATTACTTTTAAGTTATGTTTTTTAAAAGAATAGTAGCTTAATCTAACATCATTTGGCCTTAAAGTAATCCAATTTTGATTATCTTTCGGGCTAACAGGGTCGGAGCCTTGGACACCAGCTGTTGCTGCTGCAAGATCATCCCCAATCATCGCTCTTTCTGAAAGATATGGGTCTGGGTTTGTCGAGATGACACCCTCTTTAATCCTAACATACTGAGCTTTAGTATAAAGAAGTCTAGTTTGACCCTTGGTTATAACGTCCCATCTGCCTTGCAGAAGTCCTGCGGTGCCGACGGTATCTGGCAAGTCTGCCAAGCGCGCATCATTAGAGATAAATCCAACCCAAACTCCTGTTTTGCTTGGGACGATCTCCACGACTTTTATTTCTAAACCCAGCGGTATTTCGATACCGTCTGAATCTTTGTTTTTTGGCTTGACAAGATCTCCAGAATTATCAATTAAAGAATAATTTTGATTGGCCCAGCCCATGGAAAGCCCTTCCTCCGGAGCGTCTGGCGATAGGCGAACAGGCAAATATCTCTGATCACGGGCGCCGTCAGACTTATCTGCGTCCAGCAAAAATCCAATATAGTGTGTTTGGTTTCCGGCGAAAAACAAGCTAGATTCAAGCCCCAGATCACTAATAATCGGCGCAGGACCTAAGCCTTGTGTTTCTGCAGCTGGCGGAGCTTCTGGTTTGAGAGAAACGGCGGCGCCGGCGGCTTCTAGAAACGTGGCGCTGCCGGCTATAACTGCTTCTGTTAGCTCCTGCAAATATGATGGAGGCTCTCTCGTGTCGGCCTCTGTGCCACCAAGAAAAGCTTTGCCCCAATGATATGGTTGATAAAATAGAGGACTTTCTTGTAATACTAGTAAACTAGCTACTAAAGTCTGAACTACAGCGACCGCGTTTTCTAAATCCGGATTTTGTAAGCGAGGCCAATACTGATCTTCTCCCGATAAAGAATAGGACGTAGTTCCAAATGTACCTTGATCTGTTATTCTTGGCTGCTCAAATATAGCTTTTACACCATTTAGGGTGTTTGCCATTTCTACTGCCGCGGCGATTAATTCATCTGGCAGCTTATCCTGGCCTATATAATCTTGACCTTCGGGATCTGCGGCATAACCATCGCCATCAAAAACTTCATCATAAAATTCTTTGAGGGGCTCTTCAGGGCCTGTGTTCCAGGCGGTTATTAGTTCTTGCAAACTGGCCATGTTTGTTTTCCTTAGTTCGCCTTATTTAAGCGACTATTAATATAGGATGCTCCACTGTCTGTTAGATAATTGTGCACCGTGCCTTTGAGGTTTGTAATGTGCTTCAGAATAGATAATTCCGTTTGCGCTGCCGTTTCAATATCGCACGTTATACCGGCAGAGATGCACGGTCCGGACGGCAATGTAGCGATGCCAAAAAACGGAGAGTTGTGCGTGTGTTGCTGCAATACGTGATTAAATTTCATCTGATACTTTACATATCCGTGCATAATTTTAGCTAAGTCCTCAATATTTCTTACAATAGTAATTAATGCTGCCTCTAAATTATCACCTAAAACAATTGGTTGCAAAGTTGAGGGATCATTCATCGCCAACAGCTCAATGCCAGTTTTTGCCAGAACATCTCCGCCTTGAGAGTTCTTCTTGTCAGTTCCGGTCACCAGCCTAATACTTTCACGGCCTATTAGCCGAACTTGGTCTGCCTTAACCGCTACCGCAGATTTTGCTCCATAAATACCAACGCTTCTCTTGTCTTCGGCTGCGGCGACGCCTGTTTTTTTTAGGCCGAATTCGGCAATACCAAAGTTTTTGTCTACATCAGTTTTCTGGGAAATATAAATTCTAGCTGCATCTAAAAAGAAGTTTGGGTTGGTGGTTACCTCTCTTTCTTTCGAATCAACCTCTCTTGGCGAGTGGCCGCCTAGGCCGGTAACAATGTCTATAGCGTCACACTGGGTATGGCCTTGTGCTCCGTAGCCTTCATGAGGCTTGCCGGTCCTATCATTTCCTATTACCATAAAAGCATTGTTGTCTGCGCCGCGGCCTATAACAATCTCTGACTCTGTGTCTTGTCTCTTGCACATGGCTTGAACTCTTTTTTGCCCAAACATGCCACTAATTTTATTTTCAAACTTCTGTTTTGGTGTTAATTTTTCGACCTCTTCTCTTCTCTTCTTTGAAACACCAGAGAGGTCTTGTGTTTTCTTGTATAAATTTCCCATTATTTACTCCTCAGATACTTCTTTTATCTCTTTCCATTTTACTATAGAGCCGCCGCCCCAATAATGAAAATGCATGTGGTCTTCAATTCCAGATTTCCAAGATATTGCTTTAACTCTATCAACTAAGTTATTGATTTTATAAATTTCGTCTATTCTTTTCTTTTCTGCATCAGACCAAATTTTACCACCATTATGTCTTCTTTTTAAGAACAAGCCGTTTCCCCAACGCATTCCAGTAATCTCGCAGAACACTATAGCCCACAGTGTTGGGTTGGCTCCGGGTGGCACAATAATGCTTCCTTTTGAGGCATTCATGATCTTATTGTATTTTGGGCGCCCAGTGCTTGACTCACCGCCGCCATAATATCTAGATGGGGCGCCCTTCCAATTCTCCGCCATTCTTGGCCTATTATCGTTCTCTAAGGCGTTCTTTTTTAGGATTGAGGGCGATGCAGAAAATACCCCCAATCTCCATAATTCCAAACCATGCACGTCTATTAGTCCAGGCGTCCAGGCGCCAGTAAACACACTGTTGAGTGCTTCGTCTCTATTTTTATATCCCGTAATAAATGGATCAATATCGATTGCCAGGCCAAAACTGTGCAAAGAAATACCAGAATTATACGCGGTGGTACCTCCAGCTTTGGGGTCGACAAGTCCTCTTATGCCAGTTGTTATTTCAAAAGGATAATACTTTGATTGTGCTGAAGCCTCTTTCATACCTTTTTGAATAAGCTCTGATAGACATGCCCAAACACGAGGACTCTCTTTAAAAGTGAGATTTCCTGTGTTACCTCTTGCCTGATATTTAAAAGTTGATGTTTTGTATCCAGGTACAGAATGAATTTTTGTTTTGTTTTTAGATTTTGCTCCAGAAACTTTAAAGTCGGCTTTTTTAGGAAAGTAAGGAATCATAGTAGATAACTCAGCGAAAGTAGAAGGTGTCGCTAATTTTATATCGGAACAATTGTTGTCAGGCTCTCTTGACGTTGCTTGTTGCGGAGCATCGCCTGTAACTTCAGCCATTTTCTTTGGTGGCTCAACACAATCTTTTGGTCGCTGTACTCTTTCCGGCTCGGTATTATTGATTGCGCTTTTTATTTTTGTTACAATCTTTTCATAAGCGTCGCGAGCGGCTATTTGGCCGGCAAGTGCAGATATTTTGTCTTTCCATGAACCTTCGAAAGGGTCGATATGATAAAGCAAATCGAACTTCTTTCCTAAAGATCGCCATCGATCTATTGTTGAGATTCCTTCGCTGTTTTTGACGTATATATCATTTTTTGCAGATTCAAGTAATTGTTCGTAACTGTCCTTCTCTTTTATTAGTTCGTTTCTAAATCCGGAAAGACTTTGTATTGTAACTTCACCCTGTTTTAAAAGTTGTATTTCGGCTAATTCCTGCTTTTGCTTGAGATATTGTTTATAGCCGTTCATGAAGGCGCTGTTCTGATCTCTGTCGACCACGCCGTCTTTACAAAAAACTACATATTTTGGCTTCGAGCAGATCCAGTCAGCGGTTTCCAGATCTTGGCCACCAAATAATTCAGGTGAGACATATTTGTCAATCAATTCTTCAAAAAAAGAGATTGGAGACTGAAGTTCTTGTTCTTTTTTAAGAAGCTTTGCTAGATCGCCAGGCGATGGCTTCGTTGCCAAAGCGTACGCATGGTCGGGCACAGAATTTGGTGTATCTATAAGATTTATATTCGCATCAGCTTTTTTAGGATAATTTCTAAAGGCCGGCAGGAAATCGTTAATCATTGAAAACGCGTAGCCAACTTTATTTTTTTCGTCAGAAACGTGGAAACTGATACCGGAAGTTGAAACTGCGTGGGGTGTTGCCGTAAAAGAGAATTTTCTTTGGCCATTCCCAGCCACTTTATTAGAGAATTTCTTATAATCTGCTACCTTTCCAACAGAGTCAAAAAAATGATTCTGTTTTTTTTGAGTGGGCGATGAAATATAATTAAATTCTGTGTAAGGGTAATCAGGGCTGTCACGCCCTGTCAGAAATTTATCATATATGACAGAGCTAGGAGAAACTGCTCCTCCAAAAAATGCGTCATAAAAGCCCGGGGCGTCTAAATTCTTGTCAGTGATATAATCTATTCTAAGTCGTTCACCAGCAAAAGCAGCTATAAAAGAAGTTTTGCCGGCGGCGTGTGTACCGTTGTTGGGAATATCATGCAAAATTCCCGATAAAGTAATGCCTCCTAAGCCGTCGCCAACAATAGAGTAGAATTCTATTTTATCAGAAACAGGACCAAGATGTTCATCTAATACACCTATAACCTCATTCTGAAACTCACCAAATTTACCACCGGTGAAGGAACCATCAAAAGTAGAAAATTCTCTCTCCACTAAAGGCGTGACTTGTAATAGCACTTTGTTTGTTTCAATTGGCAGCTTGTTTAAATAATTTTTAACATTAGCTTTTACTGTGTCTTTTACTCTTGTTCGAAGAGTGTTAAACCTTGTCCCAGAACCGACGCCGACGTCTTCGCCCGAAGCCAAGCTATCAATTCTAGCAGAATCATTACTTGGAGTACCGAATCCTCTGGAGTGTGCCATCTCAGGAATAACCAAAATATAGTTTCTCCCATCCCTGTTTAAGTCTTTGATTGCGGGAGCTATTTTTTCACGAAAATCATTGGTATCGTTCGTTACATTTCCCTCGGCCTGGGGTATCGTTGTATTTGGACCATCAATGTGGGCATTGCCAAAACCGCCAACATCATGAAAATAGTACTTTATTTCTATAGGAGAGCTTAAATCTAAGGTCATGGGTGCGTATATGATGGTCTCCCTGCCTTGACTAATTGGGCGGTCTAAAAGATCCATATATCCATTGTTTTTCAGTGTTCCAACCCATATAAAAGCATTGTTCGGGCCCGGAGTTGGGCCCGGGATCTTGTGTTTTATAGATATTTTAGATTGCTGCAGCGCTTGTTCGAAGTGCACCTTTGTTTGTGGTGTGCCGTTACCATACATTCCCGTTCTAATGCTGCCCTTAATTTTCTTTATTGGTATTCCAAGATCTGGGTTAGGATCTGCATCGGTATGCCCAATGTAAAAGCCTCCAGCCGGACTTCTTAAATTACGAGCTAGTTGACATTCAGGCCTCGAAGCTAATTTTGGAGATATTTTTGTCTTAATATCTGAAAAGGCTTTTACTTTGTGCACGCCGATGATCTTTCCGGCCGGACGGCCATCAAAACTAATCCCGTTATAATCTTTATCGTACGAGACCCATATGACAGATCCGGCCTCAATCTGACCTAGAGTAGAGTCTTCTCTAAACTGATAATATTCTCCGTGCGCGTCGATGCGCATCTTGTCATCTGCATCTTTTGGCCAGCCTAGATCAATGTCTCCGAGTTGGCCTGGGATTTTTGCGATGACGATGACCGGCAGAGGCATGTTCGATGTCTCCCTATCTCTATAAAAAGGGTTTGGCCAATTTTTGATATTGAGAGATTTTGTGTTTATTTTGCCTTTTGCAGACGCGGGGTCTTTAACCTGTGGGCCAGAAACTACGTCTAAAACAACGGCAGGGTAAGGGCCGGTGCCTTGTTTGATATCATAGCTATAATGCTTGCTGAATATCTCTTCTAGGGTAGCGCCTAAAGTTTGGCCATGATAATACCTGGCATCAAAGACATCAGAGGCCATATTTTTTACATCATTAATATCTAGATTTTCATAATAATGAGTTTTATTTACTGGTTTT
>Ga0080013_1004726_pt1 | contig 13197 bp, 19 predicted proteins | sample ETNvirenome_6_85_FD_69236 | JGI IMG/M metagenome (GOLD analysis project Ga0080013, IMG submission 69236) | Marine viral communities from the Pacific Ocean - ETNP_6_85 (SPADES assembly) (version 2) | ecosystem: Environmental > Aquatic > Marine > Oceanic | place: Pacific Ocean | collected 2013-06-19 | reverse complement strand
ATATGGTAGGGAGTAAACGTCTTGAGCGAATTAGGCGAGACAGTCCTGTTGTGAGAGCCGTAACCAATCCCTCATCTGAGGCAGAATTAGGTAGAATTCCAAGAAAACACCCTTCTCATGGTAGGGAGACCCTAGGAAAGATTGCCTCCGAGAAAAGAGATATTGAAAAGTTTAATCGAGCGGAGGCTGAGAGGGCTGCAGGCGTGAATAAGTCAGTATTTAGTAATATTGGACTTATTAAATCCAAAGGGAATGATGAGGATTTGGCTGATCGTGTGATAGGAGAAGATAAGCCCGATCTTGAGAAGATGCAGCCTGTGGCTACGCCGCCACAGGGTGGAACACCTCCCAGTATTACAGCACCAATGCCCTCTGGTGCGATAGGAAAATCTATGTTTGAGAGAAAACATGGTTCTCAAATTAAAAGATTCTCCAGTGTGGGTAAAAACTGTGGTGCCTGCGGGGTATTAATTAAGTCACTTGATGGCCCCTGCCCGTCTTGTGCCGAATCTAGAAAAGGCGTGCGGTGGCACGAAGGACATTTAGCATAATGACTGATAAAGCACGACAAATGAGACCCTTAAATTCTCCTCTTTTTAAGGGACAGAATCCATCCTATCACGAAGTTGGTAGGCACGAGTTCAAGCCCAATGTGAAGCAGGAGCAGCCATGGATGCCGGGTAATTCGGTGTTCAGAAGATATGCTAACGGGACTTTAGACTTTGCCTACGCCGTTTCTAAAGTTTTTGAAGCATTAGAGCGCTTAAAAGATGGCGGCCCACCCAACGATGCTGAAAAGGCAGCCCTCTCCATTATAGTTCCTGGGATGGAAAAACTAATGGATAAGGGTTTCGCTAATACGATGTTGAAGTTGAGTGCTAAAGAAAAAGCTACTCTGAAGGCACTGTTCCTCGCCAATTATAAAGAACAGCTTAATTACAATGCTGGTCTTGGTGGCGGAACTGTTCCCGGCAGAACGTCTACAACTTCCTAATGAAGCATTATCTACCACAAAATCTCGCCAAAGGAATGGGTGCCCCGTTTTTCACACCAAATTCTGGCGATACTGGTGGGATCTACAGTGGGGGGATAGGCTCTCAACAAGAATCTTCCAGTTTTGGGCCTAGGGGAGGACATATAAAAGGTGTTAGCCCCGATACCGGGAGACCGATTTATTTTAAAAATTGGTCCAGTGGGCAGGGGTATGGAACACATGATGTGATTGACCCTTCTGCAGGGAGCCCTTCTGGCGGGGATTATCAGACTTATGAGAAGGGTGGGATTATTGGCATGACTAGCAGCGGTCTTCCCATTCATGCGCAAGCTAACATAAATAACACCAAGAATTTTTTGTATGACGACCATAAAGATGCCCACCACGCTCATTTTACTATGGCGCAGTATATTAGAAATTTGATCCAGAAAAGGCAAACTGAGGGACAAGATATTAGTAAGCTGAATGGGTTATATGACGCACATATGGGGTTTGCTCGGCATCATAACGAAGAGGCATTGAAAGATATGCTCCATGGGAAGGCCAAGCATGTTGCTACAGAGAATCTTGGGAAGAGGCAGGAGCGCAGTGGCGAGACTATTGTGCCGATGCGAAACATACCTACAAGTGGTCGGGTTGTAAGTGTGAAAAGATGAATGTAGACTATACTATAGACGTAGAGCAGGAACTTTGTAAGGCTTTGGGCGTTGATTCATTTGAGGATGTTAAAAAAGTTCGTGCGGAATTAGCACTCAGAGAAGTGGTAGACCTTGAGTCTATGCCTAAGTTGGAAATTAGCAAGACTGAGTGGTTGTACAAAGCATTAAGCTGATGAATTCTCACTTAAAAGAAAAAATTGATATACATCTTGGCATACTTAGAAAGAGTAAGCCCCTAGAGGATTATTGTAATAAGTGTGGGGATTGTTGTAAACCTAGTGTGAAGGTTACTAAGAGTGGTAACGCGACTAAAATTCTTGTAGACGGGTTATCTTGTAAATTTTTAGAGAAGGGTAGTAATAGTTGTAAGGTCTACCCGGATAGGCTGAAGAAAGCTAACTGGTGCGTAGATTTGAAGACTATGCTAAAGAAAGGATTAGCTCCTGCGGACTGCCCGTATGTTAAGGGGTTGAGAGGGTATTCTCCCACCCAAAAACTATCAGATGAATTAAAAAAATCAGTTGTACCACTACTAAGGTTAGCAATTAGTCGCGGACCAAAAGCGCCGTATGACAAAAAAGATTTGCGAGAGTTTTTAGGTGAGTAGCATAATTGATATTCAATGCGATTGTGGGTCTTTCATATTAAAGAGCTATGATGGTGGGGTATCCAAGCTGCGGTCTATGCTTTTGATTATCAAATCAAATAGTACAGTAGCTAAGTGCCGAAATTGTAAACGAGAGCACACACTTCCTATAAGAATTGAAATGCGCAAAAATATTAGTCCAGATGTGCATCTGGTACTTGACGAAGGGCTAGGTAAGTAGTTACAGTACAGGGAAGAACATACAGCGAGACTCCACAAAGGGAGCATACTGACGGGTGCAGTGGCTCCTTTTCGTATTTCAAGAATGAATACTGATACCATAGAACAAGATTTTGAGTTCTGGATGCCTTTAGAGAAGGCTAAAACCAGTGATAATGGTAAGGTCCGCATTATTGAGGGGATCGCGTCTACTCCTGATTTAGACCTTCAGGGCGAGAAAGTTTTTCAAAAAGGTATCCAGTTTGATTACTTTCTTAAACATGGGTACTTTAACTGGGATCATAAGCCCGGTGCCGAAAATAAAATTGGCGAACCTTGGGAGTGCCGAATAACTCCTAGGGGTTTATTTGTAAAAGGCATGATTTATAAAGGCAAGCAAGTTGCCGATGCCGTTTGGGAACACATTCAGTCCCTCCGAGAGAACCCTAGTTCACAGCGTAAAGTAGGCTTTTCCTTACAAGGAAAAACCCTCCTCAAGAAGGGCCAAACTCTTCTTAAGTGCTGGATTCAAGATGTCGCCATAACTACTGCACCGATTAATTATAACACATATCTTGATGTGGTTAAGTCTTTATCTGGGTATGAGTTAGATAAGGCCATGGCCGCCGGCCATGCTATTTCTGGTCAAACGGGGGGTGGAGTACATCGAGTAGAATCGGGGATTTCCACACCTACTGATGAAGAAATAAAAGATTTAGGATATGCTGGTGGTGACCGAGAGGTTACTAAAAAAAGTTTAGTTGGGCTGATTGCTCGTGACAGAGGATATTCAAGAAAAACTTCCGAGTTACTCGCAGATATCCTATTTGACTTATCTGCCTAGGAGACATAATGAAGGGCACTCAAATTTGTAAGCCTCTTGAGGGTATGAAAGAGTTGGGCCATAAGTGGGCTGGCACCAATCCCAAGAAAGAGAACGATGGCACCAAAGATGATGATGAGATCACTACCGAGAAAAACGGTACTGATGGAAAAATCAGCAAAGGAATGGACGAAGAGGAAGAGGCGGCTATGCGCGAAGCCGAAGAGGAAGAGGACTCCTGCATGGAGAAATCTTTCTTCGATCTTTGCGAGACTAGTGACATCATCATGGATGGCGTGTATAACTCTCCGTTCTTGCTTGGGGTAGTTAAATCTATCGGCCTGTCCTTTGAGGTTGTTGAGCAGAATATTTCTAAATCACTGTCTGGTGTTCACCACGACCATGTTGATTTAGCCAAGTCTTTAGATGATTCCTTTAACGCTATGGGCGCGCGGTTAGGTATCATTGATGCCACTGGTGATGCTGTAGATTTGAACAAGAGTCAGGATACCGACGCTTACGCACGTAACGTGGTCCCTCTGAACAAGAGTGGATTTGGCGAAGGTGGCAAAACTCCTAGCAGATTTGAGATTCTAGCAGCGCTGGAAAAATCTGTAGAGAGTGGCGACCTCGCTCCCATCGAACTTATTAAGTTTGAGTCTACTGGGCAGTTGTCACCAACCCTGCAAAAGAGTTTAGGGCTCTAAGGAGATAACGATGTCTGATAGAACTCGTTTAGAGTCTGAATTGGTTAAAAGTCTTGATAAACTTGATGAGATTTTACAGAAATCTCAAATCCAGCAGGGTAAGGGAAACGAACCCAAAGAGTGGGCTGGAACCAAGGTTGAGAAACTTGGTGACAAGACTGAAGATGATGAAATTAGTACCGAGAAAAACGGTACTGACGGCAAAGTCAGTAAAAGTCAGTCGGACGACGTTAAGTATGGGGTTGAGGTTTCTCAATTCCTGTCTGAGTTGGCAAAAGCTGTAGCCATTCATAGTGCAAGACTTGAGGATTTCGTTGTGAAATCTATTGAAGGTCTTCACGCCGAGAATGGGGAGATTGTCAAAGCATTGGCTGAGAATCTCTCTATCCTCGATACGGAAATCAGTAAGTCACAAGAAAATATTGTGCGATATTCTGAGGGTGCCGCTCGGGGTCCAAAGAGTATGACTGATATGAGTAAGTCGATCGAAGGTGACGCTCCTGAGTTTACGAAGGCGCAAGCAATCGGGCTGCTTATGAAAGGTGTCGAAGAGAATAAAATTTCTCCTCTTGAAGTCATTAAGTGTGAACAATACGGGCCTCAAGCCATTGATCAGGGCCTCTTGAAAAGTTTAAGCGCATAGGGAGCGTAGAAAATGCATCCACAGGTAAGCTTAAGTGATTATGACGGCCTCAACGGTTTTGGCGCGTCTTCTACTAAAGATGTTAACGAGCTTGCAAAAGCCCTTTCTGCTGGCGTAGCTATCGCTGGACAGACAGGTGGTTCTGCACTTCGTGTTGAGTCTTTAGAATCTTCATTAAAAGTTGTTACTTACACGAATAAGCATATTAAGCTTTGGAAAAAGATTCCAAAGAGTCCTGCTTACTCGACGGTTGAAGAATTCAACGTTCTGAGTTCCTACGGCGCGGATGGCGCATTCGGGTTCACCCGTGAGGGTGAACTGCCGCAGACTCAGGATAGTAACTATACTCGCCAGACTGCATTGGTGAAGTTCATCGGTACTACCCGTTCCGTGACGCACCCAATGACCTTGGTAAACCCAGCACATGGCGACGTCGTTGCCCTTGAGAACCAGAATGGCATTCTCTGGCTGCTGGAAAGAGTTGAGGATTCATTATTCCATGGTAACTCTGACCTCGCTTTTGATGGTGAGGCTGAGCAGTGGGATGGTCTGGATGCTCTGATTGCTAACACGGCTGTGATTGACCTTGAGGGTCAGCCTCTGCAGGAAGCTGATATCGAGGAAGCAGCAAATCTCGTTATCGAGAGTTTCGGGTATCCCACGGATCTGTTCCTTGGTACCCGCGCGATGAGCGATCTGGTCAAGACTTTCTACCCTAGAGAGCGCGTCCAGCTTCCGGCACCCACCAATGGTAAAGTGGGTCTGGCTGTTGAGACTTTCTCCTCTCAGGCGGGTGTCATCGACTTTAACCCGGACGTGTTCCTGCGTCAGGGTAAAAACCCACCGGCTGCACAGACTTCCGCCAATTCTCCTGCGACTCCTACGGTTGCTGGCGCGGTTAATGCTGCAGTTACGGACGCTGAGTGGGAAAAACTTCTGGGTGCCGCTCCTGCGGCTACCGGATTCGGTTATGCAGTAACCGGGTGTAATAGATTCGGTGAATCTGCCCCCGCGTTCTCTGGTAACGTTGCGATCACCGCCGCGCAGCTTGCACTCCAAAACTCGATTCAGGTTACGGTTACCAATGCTGCGGCAATTGGCCCGAATCCTCCTGAGTATTTTATCATCTACAGAACTATTCCTGGGAATGGCGCTTCTGTTAATGTTACTGAGTACAGCGAGATTGCAAGATTTGCTGCGACCACTCAGGCTGCTGGCGCAGGTAATACTCCTCAGCAGGATAGAAACGTCGTTCTCCCATTTACGGAGACTGCGTATCTTGGTGAGTTGACCCCTTCGGTGTTGACTTTCCGTCAGCTTGCACCACTGATGAGAATGGATCTTGCGATTCTGGCACCTGCCTATCGCTGGATGATTCTCATGTATGGTACTCCAATCCTGTTTGCTCCTGCTAAGTGGGTGCGACTGATTAACATCGGTAGATTGACCTAAGTTTGAAATTTCGCTGGGTTACTGGAGAATTCTTGAAATAGATAAATCTGGTAACCCAGCAGCGAGGAACATTTTATGCGGCGTGAAGGGCTAGTTTCACCTTGTAGGGTGCGTATGGCGGCAGCTAAGACTGCTGTTGGACCTGTCCCTAGGGTTGTACCTGCATCCGATGCGCCTGTTCCTAGGGCTGCACAGGCTCCTAGTAAGCCGACACCGGCTCCTGCTGAGCCTGTGCAGATCCCTCCTGCGCCTACTCCTGAGCCAGTAGAAGCTAAACCTGCGGCTGAGAAGAAGGTGGAAAAGAAGTCTCTTTTCAAGAAAAAGAAGACTGAACAGAAACCAAAGAAGTCGGGTTCTAAAAAATCTAAGGCTTCAAAGAACAAATCAGGAGATAAATAGTGACGGTTCAAAATAAAAGAATCCCCAACGATTTAGGTTCTGCTGTAGTTGAGGAGATGGCTTCTCAGTTAAATAGAGCTATGTGCTATCACGGCCTCCACGAAACATTAGCTGTTGCTGGTAATACTGATGATTTTCCAGTATTCGTAGCTGCCGAAGATGTTTACATCGAAGATGTGCATGTTTCAAATACGGGAGCATTTAACCAAGCTGGCGATTTAATCGCTATTGTTGTTGGAGCCAACGCTGATTTAACTGGCGGTACAGTTGCAGCATCTGCCACAGCTTTCAATCCTACGGTAGTTGACACCGTTACTAGTTTAATAGCCTTGATGGCTGCAGGAACAGCGGCTGGCTCCCTCCCAATGAGGATTGATGCAGGAACTTTAGTTTCACTCCGAGTTACAACTGGTGCCGGTAGTGCTGCTGGTGCTGCGGCTATGGTACTTAGTCTGTCTTATCGTCCTGTGAAAGATGCATTGACGCTTCGGCCAGGAGTTCCTAATAAACTTCGTAATTGGTCAACAACTGATAGATAAGAGGAAATCCTTACACATATCCCCTTAAATCCTCTTTTTATCCCCTTTTCGATACAGGGCCGCAATGGTCCGGTGACACATTGGAATTTCATTGTATGAAGGACAAAAATAATGCGTCCCGGTAAGCCTGTACACATTAGTCAAGTGTTAGGTGTGGCTGCAGATCCTAATACCATTGATGCTGGCGAGGTGGATACTGGGGCACCGGCTCCTGCGGCACCGGTTCCTGTCCAATTCAGGATTAACATCCCCCGTAGAAGGTCAGTGGTGGACACCGTAGCGCAAGATTTAGCGGGGCCTAATTGGAATGGCGGCCCTATCTTGTCTGGCAGACGCCAAGCTTCTCGAACCCGTGGGGGGAATACCTCTAGGCTCTCGATTAGGAATACCTCTGCGGCAGGGGGTGAGAGTATGCAGGTTAGCTTTGACAATGGGATTAATTTCTTCACTTTAGGTCCTGAAGAAGCTTTTAGTTGGGAAATTAATGTCAATTATTTTGTAGTTCGTCCTGTGAATTTAGTCTTAGCCAGAGCTACTGATATAACTTTTGAAGCAATAGCTGTGGTGCATTAAGATGGGATTACCATCAAATAGTTTATAGCATAATGAATCTGGCACACTTATCACCAAATCATCCGATACAGAAGTTTTCAACTGTATTGGGTATCACCCTAATGTTTTAGATGATCTAACTGATTTAAACGAGTTTGGAGAAATTGTTATCCCCCTTCCCGCAGCGGCTATTGCTGTTGGTGCAAATCCAGTTAAAGCTGGGTGCTTCTTTGAGTTTTGGTTAGAGGACGCTTAGGCTGCGTCAGAATTGAGTGAGTGCAGCACTTAGGATAGGACAAAAACATGGCAATTGAAATTATTGTTAGCGTTCCTGAGGGGCAGCCTAATTACACGGTGCTCTCTCCCATTAGTCAGGTCATTATGACTGGTACTGTGGTGAATTTGAGTACTCTTCCCGGCGTTAGCTGGGATATGATTAATTCTGTTGGAGCAGAGTTAGCATCTAATGCGGATGATGGGCTGATCATTGTAAATGGTCAGACTACTGAAGCTGCAGTTCTTACTTTGTTTGCAGGTGCGGAATATAACGTTTTTGGTAAAATTGCAGCATCTTCTGCGCTAGACTCTCCGGGGGCAGAGACTGCACATACCGTGATTTCGCTAGAAATCCCCTCGATCAATACCGCCGGTACAGTTCTTGATTTTTACGCCAGATTAGAGGTTGGCGCAGCTAGTGGTGGCCCCGACACATGGCGTATGCGGGCGTATGTCGGTGCTGCAGCAGCGGATCAGTTAATCGCTGACTCCACAGCGTATGTTCATGCGGCAGGTGATGTTGTTGTGATCCGGGGGACAGTACAGATTGTTGTTGCGGGTGCCGCAGGATACTATAATGCCACTACTGAGGTGATCAATTATACTGCTGGGACTGTGATTAGAAACGAGGTAACTGGTGTCGTAGGTGGCGCGGGTCTTGGTGGAATTGATACCACTAGTGCGAAGAACTTCACGATTACCGGGTTGGATAGTGCTGGCGGCGCTCCCGGTTCAGATATTGTCACCCTTACCGATTTCCACGTTTCTGTGAAACGTTAAGATCTTGCAGGAATAGGGGTAGAGTCATGACAGATTTTACGGTTGATGGTAGTGTTGTTGAGAATCTTGGAGATGTAGTCGGAGGGGCACCACGCTGGCTCCGGTTTGTGGCGGCATTTAGCGAGTTTGACGCCCCCGGAGTTACAACCGACACCGTTACACTCTATGCCAATCCATCCTCCCCTATCATTTTGATTGATGCATTTTTCAATCTTACGGTAGAGTTTTCTGGTGGGACAGTCGCTACGGCTACCTTGTCTATTGGGAAGACTGGGACCGTTGACGCCCTGATGTTGGCCGAGGATGTGTTTACAGGTGCCGTGGTTGGGCTGAAGAATGATGCAACCACCAAAGGTACAGATATTCGTGACGATTTGGATATGGGTGGTGGGGACACTAAACTTGAGTCCCCGCTGTTAGTTCCTGCAGGGACAGCCATAACAATGACCTTGGTGACTACCATTGGTGACACTGACGAATTGGCTGCTGGTAGTGCAGATGTTTATATTTGTGTTGCTGAACCTCTTTTAACCACTATTGAGTGAATGGGGGTTTAAATCTAGAGGATTTTCAATAGAAGTGTTTTCAGGTGTTTTAGGAAGGAATCTTAGCAATGACAGTTGGGGACGTTTTAAACTTAGCTTTAGGCATAATCGTGTTATTGCTGGGGGCCATTATGAAGGTAATTTGGGGGAAAGTTTCTGATTTGGAGAAGGAGATGTCAAAAAAAGCTTCTGCTGAAGATATGCAACATTTGAAAGATGATATATCTGAAGTAAAGCAAAATGTGGCCGTACTTGTAGAGAGAACTTCAACTAGTGATAGTATGAAATCTTCTCTAGCCAGATTTGAAGCATGGTTGTCTAGGCAAGAAAGTAAGACGTAATGACTACTACAGTACAGGTAGAGCGGGGTCGTTGGCGCTATTTGGATGCATACCTGACTCTAGCTGGCGTGGGCGTCTCTGGTATAGCTTCTAGCACCCCTGTAGTAACCTATAAAAAGTATGGCGATCTTTTTTTCACAGAAAAAGTTGTTGATTTAGCCACCTCCCCTCCATCATCAACTGTAGCGCTAGCGACATCAATTAGCGATACGGAAATTACGTTGGCGGATACTTCTGATTTCCCCCCCTCAAATTTCTATATCGATATAGACACGGGTTTTGGGAATCAGGAATTGAATGTATTGGTGTTAGATAATAATCTGACTACAAATACACTCACTGTCCCCGCATTAGCCAGTGTGCATAGTATTGGGGAGGCTGTAATTCTTCAGAGATGGCGAGAGATTGCTACAGGCCCACCAGTAGTGGTGGGGGCACCTGATGGCTACTACTCGATATTATTTAACGCATCAGATTTAGATACATTAGATATTTTTGTATATAGCGTGACTGGTGCGGGATTCGATGATTTTACCCGAACTGTAGATATTATTCCTAGAGTTGGAATTGATACAGAGACTGCACCCTCTTTAGCTACTTGTGTGATTAAAGATCATGTTGTTGACCTTAATGGTAGTCCAGTGGAGAATATTTCTGTGTATGCACGATTGCTAGCACTACCTACCAATATTAATGGTGTCAGTGTTAGGGATCTTTCTGCAAGTGCTGCTACAGATGAGAACGGATTCTTCCAGCTACAGTTGATACAGGGGGCTACTGTAGACATAACAATACCGTCAACTGGGTTCAGGAGAACGCTTATAGTTCCCAGTACCACGTTAGCTAACTTGTTTGAGATTGCTTAATGCCAGTAACCTCCATAGACTCTGTAGTTGTTGACCGGGAAGAATATTCCAAATTTGAGTCTAATCGGGCGGTTATAGAGGTACGAGTTTTTTGTACTGGTAATACGGACACGCTTACGGTTGAGTTACGAAAGGCTCGTAGGTCAAGAACTGTAGCAGTTGCTACCACTACAATTACTGTAGGTGCTGGGCATACAGCGGGTACACCACTCTATGTTAACATAGATACTAGGACAGATGCCGTACAAAGTCCCGACCTCTACAGTCTTATCCGTAGGGGCGAATATTTTATTCGTGTTACCGCGACAAGCACGATAAGTACCACTATTGCAGTACCAGATCCTAATATAAATGACCTGACGCTCACCGTAGCTGCCGCAGGAGCCTTTCCAACGACTGGAGAGCTACAGATTGATGATGGTGGGGCTAATGAGGAGACGATTGCGTACTCTTCTCTTGCCGGAAATGTCTTCACATTTGATACTGGGTTGCAGATAGATCATGCGATTGGTGAGTCCGTAGACTTATTTAACGTCGCTGGAAACTCCGATGATTTCGGTATCAACATTATTACTGCTAATGGGCTAAGAGATACCTACTTATTCGGTATCGACCTTCAGTCTTCTGATGTGCGGAGCCCTAAATTTCAACCCCGGCAGATTACTGGGGTTACGGTAGAGGAAGTTAGCCGGAATCACAGGCTAGCCTTCTTCCCATTAAACTTAGTAGTTCAGGGTTCTGGCACAACAGCTTTAGTCTCCATGAGTTGGGACAACGGAGAGTTGATCCCAGTAACCGCAAATAATACAGAATATCTATTACCAGCTAGTGGTGATGGTGCAGAGTACGTTAGAGTGGCCGTAGATTTCTACCGGCTACCTACTATCAACACTCGTGAATCAATCTTTATTGATGAACTTACTATTAGTGATGACACTATTAGAGATTATATTAGGCGGGCGACAGACTTAGTTGAGTTTACTCAATTACATGTTTATTTGGAGCCAACTCAACTAGTTACCGATCTTGATGTGAGTGATCTAACATTCACTGGGGATGGCAACTCTATAGTCATTAATTCGGACCATGATTTTGTTATTAATCCAGTAACTTTTTACCCTCGTAGAGAGGGGCATTGGATCGATATTCAGTTTCCTGTGGTACGAATTTTAGATATAGAAGAACTTTATGGGGCAGTGGCCAACACTCGTGTTGTTCATATAAATACTGAGTGGATCGAGTTCAACGAGTACAGCGGGTTCACAGAGTTGGTTCCGTTTAATACAGAATTAGCTTTTGATTTCGTGGGGCTCATCTGGGTTGAATCTCTCAGATCCGCTACCCCGGTTCCCAATTTCTGGCATTTTAATCTGATTGCTGGTTTGAGAGACATTACTGGGGAGGTAGTCGAGTTAATTGGGAAGCAGGCAGCCATCCCAGCACTGACTGTAGCGGGCCAAGCCTTCCGAGGAGGCTTCGCGAGCCAGTCAATATCACGAGATGGCGTCAGTGAAAGTGCTAGCTACACCTCCTCCGCTATTTATGGTATTTACTCTGCCACTATTGAGGAATACAAAAACTGGATTCGTGAGAACGTAATTCAAATCAAGAACAAGTACAGAGGGCCACTGCTCATATCATTATAATGACTAAGGGTATCACCAGAAGAAACAGTCTTAATGTCGGTCTCGGTATTAGCTTTAGTGACAATCTGAAGCTTCAGGATGGTTTAGTGGCTAACCGTGGACAAGTAGTGGTCCATGAGTTAGGGGTATCGTGTACCTGCAGAACCACCTCTAGAACCGACACTGTGGTGGTCGGTAGTGGGTCTATGAACTGTTCCCGGTGTGAGAACGGCATCCTATATAGAAATCCCAGACAGATGATGGGACTCATCACATCTATCTCATATCAGAAACAGTTAATTGAAGAGGGATCAATTTCTCCTGGCGACTGTTTGATGTCAGTAGCCCCTAATGAGCCGAATCCCCCGAGTGATTTTGACCGAATCACATTCACATGGCCAGAGCCTATAAGTGATGGGCAGGTTATACACCGGGGGGTTGAGGCTGAGACTAGAGATGATTTAGAAGCTTTAGAGGATATTACAAATTACGCAGTTGCTAAAGTACTACACTGCGAAGATGAAGACGGGCACATATATTATGCAGATGCCGACTTTAGAACTGAGGGGCGTAGAATTATCTGGCTCAATCCTCCCACAATTAGGAAGCGGTACACGATAAAGTATCAAGGCTTCTTGAGTTGGATTGTGTTCACTTCCCCCCATTCTAGGCGAGACCGGGATCGATCTTTGGGGCCTAGAATTATGTTGCGTAAGAGTCACATTGTTAATATGCGCGGGCCTATAGATACCAATGTGGTAGAAGATGTCACATTTAAGTCCGTAAGAAGTGTGTGAAATGTTAGCGGGAGATCGAGTAAAGAAGATAATAAGTGGTGAGATGATATTTGGTTTTATTAAAGTAATCTTGACAGAGATCGGTAATGTGGGGATAAGTCATATCCCTGCGTATGCTGTGGAGATCTATGTTGAGACTGAGGCAGGAGACAAGCACATAGATGTTTTGTCTTGGGAGCCTGTATAATGCCCACTAGACGTATAAATATGATTGATAGAAAGCAAACTAAAGATTTTGTCATTAAAAAAGGAAAGCGAGAACTTTTTAAGAAACGTATACAAGCACGCATGGTCGCTCTTATGGCTGCTGCCTACAGTAAATGGGAGGAGTTGGCTGTAGAGCACTGGGCCGATGGATCTGGTTGGAGATACTTAGAGGGTTTATATTTTTCAT
>Ga0080013_1004724_pt1 | contig 13198 bp, 15 predicted proteins | sample ETNvirenome_6_85_FD_69236 | JGI IMG/M metagenome (GOLD analysis project Ga0080013, IMG submission 69236) | Marine viral communities from the Pacific Ocean - ETNP_6_85 (SPADES assembly) (version 2) | ecosystem: Environmental > Aquatic > Marine > Oceanic | place: Pacific Ocean | collected 2013-06-19 | reverse complement strand
AGGCAACAGTAATAGTTAAACATATTTTAAGTAAAATGAGAGGAGATAATGTAAGTAAATTAGTTTCTAATTTAAATAAAACAGTACAAGGAAAAGAAGTATTACAAGATGTCAGAAGAGTATTTGTTTATGACTTTTTAGATCAAACTAAAGTTAATAAATTACATAATGGAGTTAGATTAAATCAATTTTTAGATGATAATAAAGAGGCGATAGAACAATTATTTAATAAAGAATTTTTAGAAACTTATAGATCAATTGCTAAAGCTCTTACAGCACTTCAAGATATTAGTTTTTTAGGCGCTAATGCTTCAGGTAAAACTGTAACTGAAATGGCTAATCAAGCTGGTTTATTTGTAGATGTATGGGCAGGGCCTTTAAATCACAAAAGATTAATTCTAAATAGATTAGCAAGAATATGGGATGCTTTTAATTTAGGTGGAGATAATATGGCTTTACTTTTAGATTATAAAATGTTTATTGAAGCAGCTAAAAAACACGCTTTAGGTGGAAATTATCATATGATGTTAGATGCTTTAGGAGCTTCTAATAAAGCAGCTCATAAAACTTTATTAAGAAAATTTGTAGAGATACTGTGGGGACCTACAAATTATAAAGGACTAAATAAAAAAACAGCAATCACTATGGAATATCTCAAAGATAAAGGAGAAGATATTGGAGGAGATGATCGACCTATGCCCGATGACCCTGATACATTTACTATTGTTGATGAAACTTTATCTCGTTTAGGTAAAAATGCAAAAAGAGATGTCTATAAAAATTTAAGATATCTTATAGGTCAAGTTGCTAATTATTTTGGAAGTGGTGAAGACTTACTAGAAAAAGATTACGAAAAAGAAGATTGGGAAGAGAAAGAATTGATGCAATAATGCTGGCTAAAAATAAAGGCTGTCTTTGTGAAAATATAGCAGTGTGTTGGTTACAAGAACAGGGTTATTATGTGTTTAAAGGAAGTCAAACACAATCACCTATTGATTTAATTGCCGTGGATCCAAAAACATTAGAACATAAATTTTTTGATGTAAAACATATTGGTCGTAGAAAAGATGGAAGTTTAATAGCTCGTCAACCTAGAATTAAAGACAAACGTATACATATTTTATCGGTAGACTTAATTAATAAAAAATGTAGAATAGTTCCGAAAAGGAAAGCAACATGGAGTTAAGAAAAAAAACAGAAATGATCGTAGTACATTGTGCTGCAACCAAACCATCTATGGATATTGGCTTTAAAGAAATTCGTAAATGGCACGTAGAAGATAATGGTTGGGATGATGTAGGTTATCATTACATTATAAAACGTGATGGTACTCAAGAAGTAGGAAGACCTGAAGCTTTTCAAGGAGCACACGCTCCTGCTGTTAATTCTAAAAGTATAGCTATTTGTTTAGTAGGCGGTATGGCTCAAGATGGTGGTGCTGAAAATAATTTTACTATAGAGCAATTTCTTACTTTAAAAGATTTAATTAAAAAATTAAAAATGACTAATCCTAATATTGTTGAAATAGTAGGACATTGTGATATTCAAGATAATAAACCAAATTGTCCTGGGTTTAATTTAAAAGAATGGTTAATTAAGGAGGATATAAATGTGGCTTAATATTGCAGCTAAACTTGTGCCAGGAATCATTAAAACTGGAATGAATATAGCATCAAATAGACGAAGAAGTAAAGAATTAGAATCAGTTGCAGAAATGAAGCATGCTGAACGTATGGCTTCAGGTGAATTAGAATATAAAAAAGCAGTAATAACTAATAATCAACAGGGATGGAAAGATGAGTTCGTGTTGATTCTTGTGTCAGCCCCAGTGATGTTATTAATTTGGTCTATCTTTTCTGATGATCCGGAAATTATGGCTAAAGTAGAAAAGTTTTTTGAACAATTTAATAATATGCCATTTTGGTATCAAGCTTTATTTATTGGTGTAGTATCAGCTATATACGGATTAAAAGGTGCCGATATAATGAAAAGACCAAAATGATAAAAAAATTATTTGAAAAACATATACTTATTTGAATTAAGTGATGTATTTGCTGACCAAGTTTATTTACCATATAGCTCTGGCGTAATATGGTCATATGTTAAAAATATAAAAGAGATAAAAGAAAACTATATTTTAAAAGATTGGTTCTATGCTAGAGAAGAAGCAGAAGATATAATAGCCAAAATTAAAAATCCAGACATATTACTTTTTAGTTGTTTCATGTGGAATTGGAATTTAAATTGTGAGATAGCTAAAACTCTAAAAGAAAAATATCCTAATTGTAAAATAATGTTTGGTGGTCAACATCAACCATTAGCTGATAGAGCCAAAGGATTTTTTAAATTACATCCTTATGTAGATGTTTTAATACACAGTGAAGGTGAAGAAACTATAAAAGAATTATTGTATGAAAAACCTTATAAAGAAATAAAAGGTATAACTTATAATAATTCTAATAAAGAAATAAGAAATCCTCCACGAATTAGATTAGAAGGTATTCATGATAATCCTAGTCCTTTTCTTGATGGTAGCTTTGACTGGTTAGTAGAAAAAAATAATAAAGAAAGAAAACTTACTTTTCATGCAACTGTTGAATCAGCTAGAGGTTGTCCTTTTAGTTGTGCTTTCTGCGAGATAGGAGATAAATATTATCAAAAACTAAAAACAAGTTATGAAAAAACTAAAAAAGAAATAGATTGGATAGCTAAAAATAAAATAGAATATGTAACTGATGCTAATTCTAACTTTGGTATCTTATTTGATCAAGATATGGATTTAGCAGAATATGTTGTTAAAGTAAAAGAGAAAACAGGATATCCACATGCTTTTAGAGTTACTTGGGCAAAAGGTCAAGCTGATAAAGTTTTAAAAATAGCGAAGCTCTTTGAAAAGTATGATATTCAAAAAGGTATGACTATCGCTTTACAGTCTTTTAATCCTGATGTTTTAAAAGCTATAAAAAGAAAAAATGTTCATAGTGGTAAATTAAAAGAATTTATAGATATGTATGAGAAAGAAGGAATAGGAAGTTATGTAGAATTAATATGGGGATTACCAGAAGAAACTCTTGATTCTTTTATAGATGGTGTAACTTATATAATGGAAGAAGGTTATCATACTTATTTAGATGTACATTTAATGATGTTACTTCCTAATGCTCCTATTAATGAACCAGGATATAAAGATCAATTTGGAATTAAATCTGTAAATGCTCAACCTAGATTTTCACATAGATCAAATCCGGAAAAGTTAATAGATGATTTAGTTTCTTTTGTAACAGCAACAAGGAAATGTAATCATAAAGATTGGATCAAGGGTCATCAATTTAGATGGTTAGTTATATTTGGTCATTACTTGGGTCCTTTACAATTTATATCTAGAGGTATGAAAAAAATATATGAAATTAATTATAAAGATTTTTATACTGATCTATTATCTTTTAGCGAAAAAAATCCTCAAACTTATATAGGAAAAGAATATTTAACTATTAAAAATAATTTAATTAAGATTTTAAAAAATGAAAGACACTGGGGAGATGTTATTCCTAATGTAGGAGATATAAATTGGGAAGTAGATGAAGCTTCTTGTATTCGATTAGTAGAAAATAAAGATATATTTTATAATGAAATTTCTCAATATTTAGCAAATAAATATGAGACAGATGAACATGTTTTAAGAGATATTATTAATTATCAAAAAGCTCGTTTACATCATCCTTTTAAAGAATATCCTATTTATAAATATTTTAATTTTAATATACATGATGTTATAGAAAATAATAAATCAATTAAAGAAGTAAAAAATGTATTAACTTTTACAGGTAAAAATTATAATAATCTTTATGAATGGGCTAAAAATACACTATGGTTTGGTAGAAGAATAGCAAGATATAAGACTAAAGTTATTTAAATAATTCTTTCCAATTATCACCTGTTATTTGATCTGCTAGTTTCTTTTTAGTATTTAAAGTTTTCATTATCTTTTCATCTAAAGTATTAGGACATACGAAGTCTATATATAATACTTTCTCTTTTTGTCCTATTCTATGTGCTCTATCTTCAGATTGAAGTCTTACTTCCATATCATAAGTATTATTAAAATAAATTACAGTTTTAGCTTTAGTTAATGTAAGTCCATAACCACCAGTTCTAGGTTGCCCTACAAAAAATCTAATTTCTCCTGATTGAAATCTTTCAACAATACCTTGTCTATCTTCAGCTTTAGTATCACCAAAGAATGCCGCAACTTTACTTGCTCCAAATTTTTTAGATAATGTATCTCTAATTAATTTAATACTATTTCTATAAGTTGCCCATATAATTATATTACCTTGAGTTTCTTCAATGACATTTAATAGTTCTTGAATCCTTGGATTCTCACCTTCTATATTTTCTTCAGTTTTATTATCATATTTAATAAAACCACATAGGATCTGCTGTAATCTTAATATTCGTGTGATAATAAGAGGTGCAGTCACTAATTTCTCACGTTCTAGTTCTAGTATAGCACGTTTTTTAAGAATCACGTACATGCGCTTTTGAGCAGGTGTCATGTCGATATGTCTTATTTGACGTAGTTTAGGAGGTAAATCTAAACATTCTTCTTTAGTAACTCTAAAAGAATGTTCATTTAATATTTTTTGAAGTTCATCTAATCTTTGATAACCCACTATTTCATCAAAACTATGAGTAGATGTTCTTCTTCTTTGAATAACACAAAAAGTATTTCTATAAGCATAGAAACTAGATTGTAATATAAATTCATCTAGAAAATGCATTTGTGACCATAAGTCTAGAGGACCTCGGGTCACTGGAGTTCCTGTTAATATTCTTCGATAAGTTGCTAATTTACCTAACTTCATACATGCTTTAGTTCTTCTAGCAGTTCTATTTTTTATATTTGTACTTTCATCTATACAGAAAAAAGATTTAGAAACATTTAATAATCTTTGTAAATAATTTTTACCTTTCTCTGTAGAAAGAGCTTCTATATTAATAATAAAAAATTTTAGTTTATGTGATGGTTTTAAAAATTCAATTAATCTATCAATATTTATTTTAGTTTCTGTTGGATTCCAGATACATATATCGGTAAAGATAACCACATCTTCTGGCATATGTGCCTTAAATTCAGAAGCATGCCAATTACGATAGACCCCTTTAGGGGCAGCAATAATAGCAGTATCAATATTACCTCTGCGATAGAGATAAGCAATATTATCAATAATAACTTTAGACTTACCTGTACCTTGTTCCATAAAAAGTGCATAATATTTTTTATTCTTACTTTTATCAAATGCATCATATTGATGTTGATAAGGTTTAGTTTTAAAATGGTATTTTAAATTTTTTTTTTCGTCTATAAATTTTACTTGCATATAAATCTTTCTGTTTTCTAATTATAATTTTACTTTATATAGTTTTTAATATATAAGTAAATAATAAAAATAAGAAAGGAGAAACTTTATGGCTAAAGTTTACATAGTACAAGAAAATCCAAATGTAAATGTTATTGGGGCTGGTCGTTTTGGAGATTTAATTCCATTACTACCACCAGGTCGACAAATTACTCTTTCATCTGATCCAGTTAAAAATTTATTAAAAATTAAATTAAAAAATTTTAATGATAAAGATTTTTTACTTGCGATGGGTGATCCAGTTGCTATTGCAATTGCTTCAATGGTAGCTTCGGATATTAATAATGGAAAAGTAAATATGTTAAAATGGGATAGAGAAAATCAATGTTACTATAACGTACCTATTGATCTTTATCAGAAAGGAGAAAGTAATGAGTAAAGAAAAGTGGATATTCGATTCAGTCGAAAAACACAAGAAAAAAGAAAGTTTACCAAAAGGTGGATTAGAAATAGTTACAGCTATTGGAAATAAACTTATAAAGAAGAAGAAAAATCTTATGAAGGAAGAAGAAAGACTTAAAGAATTAAAAGTTGAAATTCGTGAGATTGAAGAAAAAGAATTACCTGATGCAATGGCGTCATGTAATAATATGACTAGATTTGATTTAGCCGATGGCAGTCAAATTTCAGTTAAAGATGATTTATTTTGTTCTATACCAGAAGATAAAAGAGCAGGTGCTCTTACATGGTTAGAAAAAAATGGACATAGCGAACTAATTAAACATGATGTTAAAGTTAGTTTTGCTAAAGGCGAGTATGACGAAGCTGATAAACTAATTAAGGTATTAAATAAAAATTTTAAAAATATACCTTATGACGAAAAATCTTCAGTTCATGCTGGCACATTAAAAGCTTTTGCTAAAGAAAGATATAGTTTGGGTGAAACATTACCTGAAGAATATTTTTCTGTATACGAAGCCAGTATAGCAAAAGTTAAACTCGGAAAGGAGAAATAATATGGCGAATAAACAAGTAACAGTCAAATCAAGCAATGAAATCGCAACAGGCGATATTTCAGCTGATTTGATTATTAAATCTGCTGGTCGTGGTTTAGAAAATATCACTAATGATGATATTACTATTCCTAGATTAGCAATAGTACAAGCCGGCTCACCTCAAAGAAAAAAGAAAGATGAAAAATATATTGAGGGTGCTGAAGAAGGTAATATCTTTAATACAGTTACTAATCAATTACATAGTGATTCGATTATAGTTATACCTTGTGGATATAGAAAGTCCTATGTAGAATGGGTACCTAGAGAAAAAGGAGGAGGTCTTGTAGCAGTACATGATATGAAACCCGAAGGAACTAAAACTGATCCAAAAACTAGAAAATCAATGTTGGGTGAAAATCAAATAGTTGATACAGCTGAACATTTCGTTTTAGTTAAAAAAGATAAATCGTTTGAACCCGCAGTTTTAACGATGACATCTAGTAATCTTTCAGTTTCAAGAAAGTGGAATACACTTCTTAAAATGAAAAAGATGAATATAAAAGGTCAGATGGTAGAACCACCTTCATTTTTATATATGTTTAAATTAGCAACTATAAATGCAGAAAATGATTTAGGCAGTTGGTTTAAATATAAATTAGAAGAAGTAGGTCAAGTATCAAGTAAAGAAATATTTGGTCAAGCTGAAGCTCTTTCAGATTCAGTATCTGAAGGTAAAGTAAAAGCTTCTGAACCAATAGCTACCGATACATCTTCATCGGAGGAAACAAATACTAAAACACCATTTTAGTTATGCTTGATGAAGATTTTTTCAAGGTCTTTCCAGGCCTAACTAGAGCTTATGGCCAATTTTTCATAACAGAAAGAAAAGGTCCTAAACTTGATGGCTATGGAAAGACCATAAGAGAAAATTATGTTACTGAACTTTGGAAACAACACCTAGATGGTAAAACTGGTCTAGGTGTTATTCCAATTAATAAAGATAATAAATGTAAATGGGGTTGTTTAGATGTTGATGATTATTCTGTTGATATAGAAAAAATAAGTAAACAGTTTGTAAAAAAGAATTTAATAGTATGTAGATCAAAATCAGGAGGAGCACACATTTTTATTTTTACTAAAAATTTTGTATCTGCTTCTTCAATGATTAATAAATTAAAAGAAATTGTAAAAGCATTTGGTTTTGTTAAATATGATTTAAGACCACAACAAACTAAATTAATTGATGACAATGATTGTGGGAGTTGGTTAAATATGCCTTACTTTGGTGGTGAATCCACTGATAGATATGCTCTTTATAATGGAGAAGTATTAACACCTGAGCATTTTATAAAATGGGTAGAAAAATTTTCATTAGATTCACTTGAATCTCTGGATCTAACTTTTATCAAAAAACTTAATAAATCCAACGAAATTTTACCAGGCGGTCCTCCTTGTCTCCAAGATTTACTTTCTAAAGGAGCACTCGGTGAAGGAAGTAGAAATAATGGTCTTTTTAATATTGGAGTTTATTTAAGGAAAAGATTTCCGGAAGATTGGCAAGATAAATTAGAAGAATATAATGATGAATATATTGATCCTCCACTTAAACCTAGAGAATTTACAACAGTATTACAAAGTTTAGATAAAAAAACTTATAATTATAAATGTAAAGATTCACCAATTAATTCAGTATGTAATAAAACTAAATGTATTACATGCGAATACGGAATTAATGATAATGGTACAATGCCAACATTAAATAGTATTACTAAAATATTAACTAATCCACCTCAATATTTTTTAACATTAAGTGAAAAAAAAATTGGTCCTTTATCTAGTAAACAAATTTATAGTTTTATAGATTTTAAACAAGTTGTGTTTGAAAATTTAGATATACTTCTTCCTAAAATAGATGATAAATTATGGACTGAAACAGTTAATGATTTAATGTCAAGAGTTATTGCTGTAGAAGCACCTAAAGATAGTAGTAATGAAGGTAGATTATTTGATCTATTAGAAAGATTTTGTACCGGTTCCACTTCTTCTACAGAAATAGAAGATTTATTAAGAGGAAAATCTATTATTCAAGATGAAATAACAGAATTTAGAATAAATGATTTTATGGAATTTTTAGATAGACATAGATTTAAAGAATTTAAACTACATGAAATTACTGCTTATCTTAAAAATTTAGGTGCTACTCATAGCGGAAAAAAGATAAAAGGAAAATTTACGAATACTTGGTCTATTCCAAGTTTTCAAATACAAACTGAAGAATTTAAACAACCAAATATAAATAAGGAGGCATATGAATAAAGAAAGAGCAATAAATATTTTGTTAGAGTTTGCTAAAAATCATAATAAAGATGGGTATGCATGTGATTTTGATGCTTTAACTGCAGCAATTTTATTTATGGAACAAGATATTAAAAAAAATAAAAAAGATAGCACGGTAGAAATTAAAGGTCTTGAATTTAAATTAACGAAAGGATTATAATGTATATATTTTTTGATACTGAGACTAATGGATTATGGAGAAGGGATTTACCTTCTAATCATAAAGATCAACCTAGACTTGTAAGTATGGCTTTTCAAGTGTGCGATGATAAAGAAAAAATTATAGCTCAATATTCAAGTAGGATAGAACCTAAATCTAGAGATGTACCTGATTTTATTATTCCTAAAGAAGTTGAAGATATTCATGGAATATCTACTCAAGAAGCACAAGATACTGGAATAGCTTTACAATATCCTTTAGCAATAATGACTTACTTTATAAGTAAATGTCATACAATGGTTGCTCATAATTTAGCTTTTGATTTACAAATATTAGAACGAGAATTAGAAATTTTAAATTTTATTTATAAACAGCCAGAAAAATTACATTGTACTATGATGATGGCTAAAGATCAATTAAAATTAAAAGCAGATTATAATGATTATAAATTTCCTAAACTAGAAGAATGCTTTAAATATTTTTTTCATAGAGGAGTTCATAATTATCACGATGCTTTATTAGATGTTCAATTATGTAGAGAATTATATTTTCATATGAAAAGAATGGGTATTGAAGGAGTTACTCATCAAGCTATTCCTAAAGAATTATTAAATAGAATAGAAGGAGATAAATATCAAAACTTAATTAATTTTTTAAATACTATTAATAAAAATAAATTAAATGAATGGGAAAATAGTTTTTGTCAATCAGTAATTGAAAAAGTAAATAAAAATGGTGATAAACATATTTTATTATCAGATAAGCAACGTGCTACTTTAAGAAAAATATATAATAAACATAATGGAAAGTAAGACAATTAAAATTTTTGGTAGTCCTGGAACAGGAAAAACTACAACTCTTTTAAAACTTTTAGAAGAAAAAATTGCAGAAGGATATAAACCTGAAAAAATTGGATTTTTTTCTTTTACTCGGAGAGCAATTAGAGAAGCAAGAAGTAGAGTTATTAAAAAATTTAATCTTTCAGAAGATGATTTAGAATATTTTAGAACTATTCATAGTTTATGTTATCGAACTTTAAATATAAATAGTGGTCAAGTCTTTAAAGGAGAACGTGTAAAAGAATTTAGTGAAATTGCAAGAGTAGAGATGTCAGGAGTATCTGAAGAAGATACATCCGGATTAGCTGTAGGAAATAAAAGAGGTGATTTACTTTTATTCTGTGATGAAGTTTCAAGATCAAGTGAAAGAGATTTAAAAGAAGTATGGAAAGAATTAGAATGTGAACATACTTGGGAAGAACAAGAATACTTTTCTAAAGCATTAATTAATTTTAAGAAATCTAAAAATCTTTTAGATTTTACAGATATGTTAGATATTTTTATAAAAGAAGAAACTATTCCGCAATTAGATATTATTTTTGTAGATGAAGCACAAGATTTAACAACTAAACAATGGAAAGTAATAGAAAGAATAAATGAATATTGTAAATTTAGATATATAGCAGGTGATGATGATCAAGCTATCTATCGTTGGGCAGGAGCTGATGTTAAAAGATTTTTAAATATTAAAGGTAATATTGAAGTATTACCTATAAGTTATAGATTACCACAAACTATTCATAAATTAGCTTGTGATATTTCTCATAAAATTTCTTTAAGACAAAGTAAAAAATGGACTTCTAAGGAGGATCAAGGATCAATAACTGATATTTATTCTATTGAAGATGTAGATATGTCAGAAGGAGAATGGCTAATATTAGCACGATCAGGTTATCAATTATTTAAAGCTGAATCATATTGTAAAAGAATGGGTTGGTTTTATGAAAAAGGTTATCACGAATTTAAAACTAATAAATTTGTTATTGCTATTAGATCATGGATTAAATTAAATAGAGGTGAAACTATTTCTTTTGATGAATTAAAAAAATTATATCAATGTATTAAAAGTAAAACTGGAATTACTAGAGGTTTTAAAAAATTAGAAGGTATTGATCAAAATATAGAATTTTCTCTTCAATATTTAAAAGAAAATGTAGGACTAATAGCTCAGGGAAAATGGCAAGAAGTTATTTTTGGTTTAGATCCTGAAGATATTTTAATGTTTGAATCTTTAATTAGATCAGGAGATATTTTTAAAGATAAAGCAAGAATAAGATTATCAACTATTCATGGAATAAAAGGTGGTGAAAGTGATAATGTAGTAGTTATCTCTGATATTTCTTATAAGACTTGGAAAAAATTTAATATGGAACCAGATGATGAACATCGAGTTTTTTATGTAGCTGTAACACGAGCTAGAAAAAATTTGTTCTTATTGCATCCGGAAACGAAGTATAGTTACGAATTAAGATGAAAGCATTAGGAACTTACATATTTGCTGGCGGATTTACTTTAGGAGTAAGTAAACATTTTGATGTTGAAGCTCATTTTGAAATGAAACCTGGTTTATATAAAAAAACTTTTAAAGCTAATTTTCCAAACATTCCTGTATATGAAGGTGAAGAAGAATGGCCTAGAAAAAAATTTAAAAATAAAATTGATTTTGTTTATTGTAATCCACCATGTGCTCCCTGGTCTAATTTAGGAGGGGCACAGAAAGGAGCAGGAGCATGGAGAAATGATCCTAGAATTGCATGTTGGAGAAATAGTTTTAATCTTTTAAAAGAATTAAATCCTACAGCTTTAGCTATTGAATCTGTTCCTAGAATTTACTCTAAAAATGGAGGATATCCAATGATTATGGAATTAACTAAAGAAGCAAATAAATTAAATTATCAAGTTACTCACTTATTAATTGATGGAGGCTTTACAGGTTTAAATCATAGTAGAAAAAGATTTTTCTTTATAGCAACTAAATATGGATTAAATACACGTTCTTTAAATTTTCAACCATTACCTACAGCAGGAGAAGTTCTAGCTCAATTTAAAAAGGAACATGGATCAGATGTAGGACATTTAATGAAGTTAGGAGAAAATGAAAAACCTTATCTTAAACATTGTAAACAAGGAGAAAGTTTAAGAGTAACATGGGAAAGATATAATCCACCTGAAACTTGGGTAAGAACAGGCATGCGTGGTGGCGTAAAAGGTAGACCTCAATTTATGAAATGGAGATTAAAAGATAATGCGCATATACCAGTTATAGCTGGAGGATTTTATATACATCCTAATGAAGATAGATTATTTGGTCATAAAGAATTAGCTTATATGGCAGGTTTTCCAGTAGATTATAAATGGGAAGGACCAAGTTCTAGTATAGGATCACAAATTGCACGAGGAGTAATGCCTCCTGTCGCTGAATATGTAGCAAGAATAATAAAAAGTAGTATTAAAGATAAAAATAAAAAAGAAGAAGATTTACAAATTATAGATTTTAGAAAGGCTCCGACACAAGAAAGTTTATTATGAGAAGTTTTATAGAAAGTTTTATAGATGTTGGATCAGGATTTATTCTGGCAATATTAATACAATTATATATATTTCCATTTTTTGGATTATATCCCACAATCATGGATAGTATGGGAATAGCTTTAATATTTACAGTAGTATCTATTACAAGATCATGGTTATGGAGAATGGCCTTTAAAAAATATGAATAATAAAAGATAATGAAAAAGATTTCATCTGATATTTTAAATTTACACGAAGATTTATTAGGAGATATAAATAGATTTCATAATAAATTTGGTTTTAAAAAGAACGAAAAAGTAGGAATACCTAATGAGCCTGAATTAGTTAATTTTAGAACTTCTTTTTTAATGGAAGAGTTAGCTGAATATACTCAAGCTATAACTAAAAAAGACGATGCTGCAGTATTAGATGCTCTTATTGATATAGTTTATATTGCTTTAGGAACAGCTTGGTTATTTAATTTACCTTTTGAAAAAGGTTGGAGAGCAGTACAAACAGCTAATATGAAAAAAGTAAGAGCTAAAAGTAAATCAAAAAAACGAGGAACAGCATTTGATGTAATTAAACCTAAAGGTTGGCAAGCTCCTAATATAGATCAAATTGTTGAGGAAGAAAAAGAACAAAATGAAAATTTTAATAACAGGCTTTAATGCATTAGCTGTAGGAACAGCTAGAAGTACATTAAATATATCTACATCAGCTAGAATATTACCTAAAGTTTTAAAAGATTTAGGGCATGATGTAACACAAAAAGCAATTGTCCCGGGAGAAGATGTTTCTCAATATGATAAAGTTTTTGTATTTGTATTTGGTCCTAATAGTTTATCAGCACGTTTTTGGTATGGGGCAGCATATACTTTAATTAAAAGACCAGATGCAATTGTATCAATAGATGATTGGCAAACTAAAGATTCAGTAAGTGGTTTTGGAACTTTTAGTAGAGGTCATTGGAGAATATGGAAAAAATTAAGTAAA
>Ga0080013_1004723_pt1 | contig 13200 bp, 17 predicted proteins | sample ETNvirenome_6_85_FD_69236 | JGI IMG/M metagenome (GOLD analysis project Ga0080013, IMG submission 69236) | Marine viral communities from the Pacific Ocean - ETNP_6_85 (SPADES assembly) (version 2) | ecosystem: Environmental > Aquatic > Marine > Oceanic | place: Pacific Ocean | collected 2013-06-19 | reverse complement strand
ATGGAATTTTATACAACAGGCACAGAAAAAATGCGTATTACTTCTGCTGGTGCTCTTAGAATAGGAGTTATTGGCACTGTATACGGTTCGGCTGAAGATATGACTTTCAACTATGACTCTTTTGGTTTTGGTCTGAAAGGCGCTGGCACTTCTCTGGGTCTGTGGAATACAGCCAATAGTGGAAATTATGTGAAGTTTGCTTATGGTAGTGGTGGAACTGAATCAGGATCTATAACTTATTCAACCTCAACTGTTACTTATGGAACTGGTTCAGATTATAGGCTAAAAGAAAATGTAAATTATGATTGGGATGCAACATCAAGAATAAAACAACTTAAACCTGCAAGATTTAATTGGATAGCAGACGATACAAATACACTTCAAGATGGCTTTTTAGCTCACGAAGTTCAAAGCGTAGTTCCTGAAGCTGTAGTAGGAACTAAAGATCAAGTGTATACCGCAGAAGAAGCTGCCAATGCACCAAATACATCAGAGGGTGATATAAAAATCCAAGAATTAGACCCTGCAAAACTTGTACCTTTACTAGTTAAAACAATACAAGAACTAGAAGCTAGAATAGCAACATTAGAAGGATAATTAGTTTAACACTATAATTAAAAAAGCCCGCTTAGTGCGGGCTTTAGTTATTCTGCTTCCGCAGTTTCTTCAGTATCAGGTTCTTCCAACATAGCTGTTAGATTTGCTTGAAAACCGTTGTAAGCCATTTGTTGTCTATCCAGCTCTTCTTGAGCTTTACTAATATTTTGTTGAATAAAATTCATTTGACCAACACAATATTGTGCTTGAGGTTCAAGCTCACTAATAATGTATTTCTTATCATTTAGAACTAATACTGGTTCTTGATCTGTGACTTCTGTTGCCATTTTGATCTCCTTATTTAATTGGGCAAGCGCCCGTTGCACATTCTTCATCCTTTATCTCTTCAAAGGTATTCGTACCTTCTAGATTTATTGGAAGAAGCCTTTCCACATATTTATCGTATTCTTCTTTAGTAACTACTTCCTGTGGTAAATATAAGTAGCCTAAGTCTTTTGCAGTTTTAGTAGGGTCTGCTCTATAAATAAAACTCACTCCTACATACTGATCCCAGTTATTGTAAAGCCAATCAACTATATTATCAACTTCTTCTGCACTATAACTAATTGTTGCACTAACATTTTGTTGACACCAATTATTCTGTATTAATTTATACCTTTCGAGTTGTTCGATTGCCGTTTCCAAGTTAACGTCCTTACCATTTTCCTTATCAAACTCGACATCCGAGTAGGATACTGGAAAAGTAGCCAAGATACCTTCTGGATCGGTAGGGTGATCAAATACATTATAGTTAGCATTACGTAAAACACTAATAAGAGGATCATGCTTAGAAAAATTAACATTGTTAAAGATATATTTACCAAGAGGCTTATGCACCCCTTCAGTAGTATCCATGATTTTACTAAGTGTTCCCGATGGTTTGACAGTTGTAACATTTTTTGGTCTGGGTAAATCCAATTCATCAGCCATACGATATGCTGCTGAGGTTGTGACTCTTTGCATTTGTTTATAATCATACGCTCCCAAGTTTTTTCTTCTGGCTATGCCAGTTAGTCCTACCCCACATAAGTGGAGGAATTCATTATTTAAATGCCATGCTTCTTGTAAAACTCCGTCATGAAGATTCACACACGTCTGGCGATAGTTTGCCCTAGCAATTAATTTTAATGCTCTCATTAGCCCTGCATGATCTCCTACAAATTTTCCTAAATCAACTTCTGTTAAATTACAGAAAGATTTATTCCCTAGTAAGATTTCTGCGCAAGGATTAACTCCTTTAAACCAAGGAGCTCGCTCTAATGCGGCAACACCATTTATAAAACCCGGTTCCGAACCACCAGAATCAGCCATTAGTTGAAATATATGAGCTAATTCTTTTTTCTGTGGTTTGTATCTAAAAAGCAAAGAGTTATTACTTTGTTGTCTTTGTTCATTACCTGTAACCCACCAGTCTTTCTTTGCTACTGCAAAGTCTTCCCATTCGGGCTCACCATAATCAAACAAAGCAAGTTCAGCACTTCTTCTAGAAGATAGTACTGTTCCTAACCAATTTACTATATCTAATATATCTATCTTTCTTAAAAGATTTCCACTTCTTAAATTAAGTATCTTAGCTATTTGCATATAAGCTATACCTATTGCTTCACTACCAGAAGAAATCCAGCCGTAGCCTTTTAATCTTTCTCCTGCAGGTCTTATTTCAGAAAAATCAAGAATCAACTTTTTAGCGGGATATTTACCTGCTAAGAGCTTTCCAATACTTTTTGCCCATGATTCTGCGGAATCTCCTATACTTAATACCCACACACCTGTATCTGGGTCCCAAGTTTCTACATTTTCTTCGTTTCCACCTTTTCCTGTTCTTTGTGTATGTACTACTTGTATATCTTCTATTGGTTTATAAAATCCATTAAGAGTTCCCGTAATAGGTTTAAAACCTACTCCACAACCCTGTAATAGTAACCATAGAACATCTACTACATCATACACAGTTTCTACTATTGTAAAAGAACAATTAAACATAGAACTCTCACGATTACGAGATATTTCTGTATCTCCTAACCATAGGGTTCTACCCGACATTGATACTTTTCTTTCTAGTAAAATTTGTTGTAATTCAGCGAGTTCATTCCACTCCTCGCTAGTTAATCTAGTTTCACCTTTTGCTCTTTCCCATAACCATTTCTGATGAGAAATTACTCTACCAATAGTTTGTTCCCATGTCTCAAATTCTGTTCCTTCAGAATTCAAAGGTCTATTATAGGTTCTTCTAGTAATTATCTTTGCTCTCGTACTTGCCATTTCTATACTCCTTATATATGGCTCGATAATAAATTATCAATATCGTTTGTATTTTCTGCTCCGATTGCTTCGTCACAGTAAGCAAGTAAATCCATAATTTCGTAATTACGAAGAAGTACATCACCATTTTCATTTAAGGACTGAATATACTTATATTTGCTGTCGATAGGTAGTGTATCATAAATATCAAATGCACTTCCATATTGTTCAGCTAATTGTTCAGCTCTCTTTGGTCCGATCTGAGGTATGCCACTTATGCCATCTCCAGAATCTCCCATTAAACATTTTATTGTAATATAGTCTTCTATACTATAGTTATGTGTATCTTGCCAGTTTTCAAAAGTAGTTTCTTTTCTGTTTATATATGAAAATCTCGAAACTTTTTCACTAATTAATAAATCCCAATCTCTATCAGAACTTACTAACCACATATGAGATACATTATAATCGTCTAGATTTCGCACTATGTAAGCGGCTAAATCATCTGCCTCTACACCATCGTACTGTAAAACAAGCCATTTCTTATTCATTAATTTAAGAGTTGCATCAAATTCTTTTATAAAATCTGCAAATGCCTGTCTATCTTCTTCGGTTTGTTTTTCGTACTTTGCTTTTCTATTAGATTTGTACTCAGGATATACCTCTTTCCTATAAGTACTACTTCCTTTGTCTGCTGTTATAATTATTGTTCCGCAATTATATGATGTAGCAAAAGAGTCTACTGTTCGCATATAATCTTCTCTAAAGTCGGTTCTGCCTTGATGTTTCCATCTAAAGCCCAGATTCAGAGCATCTATAACTAATACTCTGTCTTTTGGAGCCTTCGCTCCTAATGATGTAAATGTTTTAGCCATTCGTAAAACTCGGTTTCTCATGTACTAACCAGTTAATCATTTCCATAACATAACAGTCTAAATGATTTACATGCATATATTCTTTTACCCATTCAGGCTTATCTCTTGTTGCTACAAACAGCTTACTTCTATTATATTTAAAAAATAATAAAGGCTTTGCGCCTGCTAATTTAGCTTGTTTTGTTGTTTGTTCCCACCAACTAATAAATTGATTTGTACTATTTGTTAATACTTTATCGTTAAAATGACTATGCTTATAAAACTTTACTTCTACACAATAATTATTATGTGTATTAGGAACAAATAAATCTCCTTTCATAAAACTTAATGCACCTGAATGAGGTACTCTTTGCCACTCTAACTCTGTATATTTTCTTAATATATCTCTTACTTGTCTTTCGCCTGCTGCTCCCTTTGCTCTTGAATCTATCATTAATTCACCACTATTATTATATCATCTTCTTTTAATAGAAGATATTGTTCTTCACCAAGCTCTAATACTGTTGTGGCAGAGTGCCATTTAAATAGAACTTGATCCCCAATTTTAACATCAAAAGGGATTTCTCCTTTCTTTGTTCTTTTAGCATAATTACCCAAGTCAACAACATCTCCTAATTGAGATAACTTTCTATGTTGATAAGGTATTATTATACCACTATCTCTCATTTCTTTTTCTGGCTCTTCCCTTTTAACCAATATATATTCTCCATATGGTTTTGGAAGTTTATCTATTCTTATTACATCTTTCATACTTCGTATTTATTGTATACCTTATTAATTATATTATGTGTACGAACAAAAGTAGCACATTTAGGCATATCTTTAATTCGTCTTGCTCCGATATAGGTACAGGCACTTCTAACACCACCTAGTATCTCCTCTATCGAGTTAGTAATCGCTCCTCTTGAAGGAATCAATATTGCTTTTCCCTCTGTTCCTTTATATCCATCTTTTCTAGCACCATGTATTTCATAAGCTTTGTCAGAACTCATTCCATAAAATTCAATATTTCCAAAGTTTACTTCTTTTTCTGATTCATTATGTCCTGCTAACATTCCACCTAACATAACGAAATGAGCCCCTGCTCCTAATGCTTTACCAATATCTCCGGGAGTAGTACAACCTCCATCTGCAATAATATGTCCATCTACTCCATTTGCAGCGTCTGCACATTCAATAATTCCTGATAACTGTGGTACGCCTACTCCTGTTTGAGTACGTGTAGTACATACTGATCCCGGACCAATACCACACTTAACGATGTCTGCTCCACTAATAATAAGTTCTTCCACCATTTCGCTAGTAATAACATTTCCTGCAATGATAATTTTATCAGGAAATTCATTTCGTATTCTTTTTACAAAATCTATAAACTGTTGATGATATCCATTAGCTACATCAATACAAATACTTGGTATATCAGGAAAACGATCCATAACAGTTTTAAGAGTTTGATAGTCTTGAGTTTCATTATCCCAAATCGCATTTGTCCCAGCACAAATAGAAACATATTCCATATCAAGTCCTGATTCAATCGCATTATTCCAATCTTCAACAGTATAACTCTTTTTAATAACTGTTATCATTTTATATTTTTGAAGTATTTTTGCTACTGAGAAAGTACCAACTCCGTCCATATTTGACGCCATGATTGGTACAACTGAAAGTTTCTTACCTGAGTTTTTAAACGTAAAGTCTCTACATAAGTCTATGTCTTTTCTAGAATTTAATGTAGATCGTTTTGGTTTTAATAAAACATCTTCAAAATTTAATTTTATCTCTTGTTCAATTCTCATTATATATCGTCAAATTCTTGTTGGTTTTCCATTCTTTCTAATATTTTAAATTCTTTAAGCCATCTTTTGATGTCATCAGCATTTATATAAAGACCAGTTGCGGAGTGTTGAGGTCTTATCCCTTTTAAATCAACTTGAGCTCTTTCAAGTCTTACTAATAAATATTTTTCTAAGTTCATTTTTTGTATTTCCTAAATATTATCCACATTAAAACCCCAAAACAAACCACCAAAATCCAATATATCTCCATTTTTAACAACTTGATTCTTTGTTCATAATTCTATTTCTTTCCACGGTCTGTCAATCCAAGCTTGTTCTGTTTTATACATAGTATACGTTCGTTGTTGATGTTCCCAAGGAGCGAGTAATTTATACTTATTAAATCCCATTTTATCAAATTTTAATTTATCGAAATAAAATGTATTCCAATTAATTTCATCCTTATAAAAAGTACGTGGCATATTTAAGTCATAAAAACTACATAACATTTTATCTATATCTCGTTTACCCGCATTGATCTTGCTAGTTGTACCATAGCAAACTTTTTTCGGACAAGTATAAGAACACTCTACATTAAGAAAAAGTCTAATTTTATCTTTATCTTTAATATTTTCAAGAAATTCAAGATCATCATTCATATGGATAGGTAAAACAATAGTATCATATAATCCTGATGAAAGTTTCTTTTCTAATCTTGGAATATCAACAATATCTTGTATGCAACTTGCTTCTATTCTATACTTTGGAAAATCCTCTCTAATACGCATTGCAAGTTTATCAAGAGATACAATAATTGCATTACAATCTTGATGATGATTTCGAAGAAAAGCTATACTATCTTTATACATAGCATCATCAAACGATTTAGTAGAGAGAGGTAGTTTTATTCCAATACCGTGATCGTACATCCAATACTCATCTAGTCTAGTAATATTAAGACTACCTGCAATTCTTCCACCCCATAGTGATGTTGGTGAAACTGCATCTACTGCACCAAAAATATAATCTATATCTTCGTAATCAAAATCTAAATTACTATATCTTTTTGCATAAGAAATTTGATAGTCTAACCAATCTTTAGCATGAAATTGCCATTCTTTTCGTCCTGAAACTGAAATATTATTCATGTCATTGCCTTATATAGTAATGTTATAGACAACGCTAATCCTATGCCTAATACAAGAAATACCCAACCAATATGGAATCTTTTGTGCATAATTCTGTTCCACCATTCCTTCATCCGATTCTCCTAATCCATTTGTTAAAGTTTCCTTCAATCCTAGCTCTCATCATTCCAAGATTATACTTATTATACATAAAGTCAATATATAAATCCTTACGAGTAGGTGAGTATTTAAGTTGAACTGCATAGGCTTCGCACTCTCTATCTAGTCTGTGTTGCTTACTCCAGTTCTGTTTAAATCCTGAAAACAATAAAGTTCTCAGATTTTGTTTTACATGAGTTAATTCATGCTGTATCAGTCCTTCATTGTCTTTGTGTTTTGGTCTAATGAGGACTATACAAATTAATGTACCTCCACCAAACTTCTTTGGTAGTAGATCCGTTATTATAATAGGTATAGGTATTATATCCCATATTTTTCGTATTTTTATCATTCTAGTCTCGATATATTATTCTCTTTGATTACTTCAATCTTGTCTAACAGGGGGTGAGTCCAGCCATGTGATACTACGTATGTATTTAGTTCTTCTTCTTTTAGTAAAATCTCAACGAGCTTCTCCCTACCCGCCTCGTCTAATACATTGATGACTTCATCTAAAAACAATACATTGATACGACTCTTCGAAATACTACTCATTAGTTTCCGAATTGCAATTAGTGTCGCAGTATTAACTCGCGTCAACTCACCGCTGGAAAGTGCGGTAATTGCGACCGTCTTTCCATTATCTGTTATTTCTACATTTAATTTGTCGTTATTCACAACAAAGTTTATACTAAAACGACCATCGCTAAGTTCTGCTAAGTAGTCGTTTGTCATGTCTTCCAAATCTTTTACAAGGTTCTCAATCTTATAAGCTATAAGTCCGCTTGTACTAAAAGCTCGTTTAAGTATTTCTAAATTTGAGAGTTTTGCCGAAATTTTTGAAAGCTTTTCTTGTATCCCATTAAGTTCAGTTTCAAACTCTTTTGTTTGTTCTTGTATCACTTGAATTCTGGTGTTTCTGGCTGCACGTTTCTCATTTTCTTTCATTATCACTTGTATCTCACTCTGAGTTTCCGCTATCTTTTCTTCTAATTTCTCGATGTTATCCTGAAGCCAAACCGCGTCAATCGGCTCATTATCTAAACTATCATCTATACTGCGTTTTAAGTCTGTCCACTCATTACGTTTTTGCACAGCTTCCTCATACTCTTGTACTTCTGCCTGAATCTTCGCAATTTTTAATTCGTATTTTAACTGCGTTTCTGCCATGAACTTTGCATCATCTAAATTCTTTGTTATCAACTCATGCACAAATTCAGGATCTACTTCCTGAGAGCAAGTCGGACATTTTGTACCAAGTTCACTAATCGAGTCAATCATGTCTTGGCTTTGAGAAATTTGTGCACCGCATTCTCCGACTTTTCTACTAAGATCAGCAGTAATCATTTGTTTAGGTTTTTTAATTCCTGCAATATCTTTAATCTTTATACTTGCTAACAGATGCTTCTTCATCTCATTTTCTGAGATTTTTCGATTTGTGGAATTAATATTTTCAAAATCGATTAATAAACTCCTTAATCGCTTCTCATCATTACTCGTATCGATTTTCAAAATTTTCATAGGTAGTATGGTAGTATCTGTTAATTTGTTATTATGAAGCCAATTTTGTATTGATTCCGTCTTTGCATTAAAAGAAATAAACTCCTGGTTAAGTGTCTTTGCACCTTTCTTAAAAATCTCATGAAACTTTAAATATTCATCTAACGAAAACAGATCTATTAGAAATTTCTTCCGATTTGCATCTGTAGCCGTTAAAAACTGTAAACTTGCGTTTGTGTTTTGATATACGAGTTGCGAAAAAGTCTTAAAATCTAAGCCTAAAATACCTTCTAAAGTCTTATAAGTATTGGTCGCGGTATGACTAGAAATATCCTTTCCATCTTTTAAAAGCCTAACTTTAATTATACCACGACTGCGACGAGCTTCTATCTTATACTGCTCTCTTTCAACCTTAAAATCCAATGAGATATTATAACCTTTATTATAATATCTATTCTGTATATCTGCTTTTTTGATTCCCTTACTGTTCTTGTTGTACAAGACCTCCTCAAGTATCAAAGGAATACTCGACTTACCGACACCATTCGTGCCTATAAGTTGTGTTAAATTACTATTAGCTAAGTCAACATGGTTGTTCGTACTATAACTAAAGCAATTATCCCATCGCAATGTCCCGAGAGTAATCATGATATACCCCTAAAATCTCCTTTACTTGTTCATCTTTTAATTCTAAAATATAACTGAGATACTCTATCAATTCATCTTCAATCGACATTTCGTTGGTGAGAATTAACGCTGCCTCAGTTTTTCTACGAACTATCTTCTTATCCAATAATTCTGTATTTTCGACTCCTGCTAAATCTGTCACATTTCCTTCGATCTCATAAATCGTATGATCGTAAGATGTGGGAACCATTTCCTTTGGATCGGTTATGGTCTTTCTCACCAGTTGTGGCAATTTGAAGGTGTGCCACTTCCAGTTCCACTGGCTTGTGTCGATTAGCAAGTAGCCTGTTTCTATTTTAGTTCTGTGAAATTGTGTAGCCATTGGACTACCAGGATATACAATGTTTAATTGTGTGTTAGAATGACTGTGTAGATCGCCCGCGAACACTCTTGGAAAGTGTGCGAATCTTTTTAAGTCCACTTCTGGACTTACGTGAGGAGGTATAGCTCCCCTAACGTGAGTAAATAGCGGTTGCCTTATATTGAATTGTTTAATGTGCCACTTCCTATGTAACTCACAATAGGGAAGTATACCAAAGTGCTCACCTTTATAGATATAATCAATTATTTCTACCAAAGGATTTAGTTCTGTTGTTGCACTTTTTAGTTGTGTAAAAAACGTTTTGCCTTTTCTTGTAGCCTCGTGATTACCGTCATATATTAATGTGGGAATTTTTACTCCACTTATAAATTCAAAGTATAACTCTAATTCTACCATCGAAGGAATTCTATCAAATAAATCTCCTCCAATAATGTGTAAATCTACGTCATTTTCTAACTGTCTAATTTGTTCAACAAAGAGCCTAAATCTATTCCGAGCCCACGAAACTGGGACATTCCTTTGTCCCAGCTTCAAATGCCAGTCGGCAGTAAACAGAATTTTGTCTACCACGGTTTTTTATTTCCGTTGCTAAATTCCTTTGCGACTTCATCGGGAGTTTCATTTCCTAAAGATCTAATCCTCTCCAAGAGTTCCTTTTGTGCTTCCACAGTAGGTCTAGGTAAAACATCATCCATTGATCGAAGTTCGGCAATAGATGCCATTTCAGCTTCGTCTAATGATCTTGTTTTACATCTCAAAACTTGTAATTGATACTCGACATTAAATGCCATCGGACCAGTCTTTACTCGTTTAAAATGTATGTCCCAACCTGTTTCAGGATCTGTTGGATCGCCTAAATCTTCTGCTGCAAGCATTATCTGCTCTAACAATTTTTTCTTTAGATTCAGGACTTTTACTTGTCCATCGCCTGGGTCTATACATTGAATTGCATATGCCCAACCGCATTTCATATCTGGATAAAAGGTTCTTACCCAGTCTTTTTCTATATTGTTGAAGGTTTCAGAATCTCTGTCGAAAGATAAACATTCCATAGGAATATTTTTGTTGTTTTCGCCTTTAACCCAATATACATATCTAGGTAGTATATCACCTACCATACGAACGACATTGTCGCCATCTCTATATGTGAATTGATTAATAGTTGATTTCTTTGCTTTGCCCTCAAGCTGACCAAATTTTATAGCCATTGTTTTTCTCCTTTAAGTGACTTCTTCAAATCGAAAATGTACTTTGTTATCTTCAATCTTCAGTAGCCTGTTGTTGTTAATTGCGTCCTCAGACACTGGTAAGTGTAAAAGGTCTATCGTTGTTTTTCTCGAATCGTAATAGGCATTTAAATTTCTATAACTAGCGATAGCTATATACTCTACCCATTCTCGATCAGAGAACTGTGGTCTATTTATAAAGACAGCTTCGGGGTTTACTAAGAAACTGAAGCCTGACCAGTCTTTTCCAAAATATTTATATAATGGATCACGATAATTTTTAGGTGTAAGATTATAAGTAAGTGAATGCACTATTAGCAGTATTTCATTTTCCTTGCCTTTAGTTGCTTCTAAAATCTTTTTCCAATTAAATCGTATCACTATTATACCAAAATTTTAACTCGGTGTCAAGAACTAAATTTCAAAGGTGATTAATGTCATACCCTTGCTTCATATAGTATCCTAACCTATTATTCGCTTGTCTGCGGGCAGTCTTGCCCAACAGATTAATATCTATTACCACGGGGGTCTTCTTACCTTCTTCCCGCCTTATTATTCTTCCTATTAGCTGTGTTAATAAAGGTTCGTTATTAACTGGAGTTGCTAAAAGTAAACAACTTAAACAGTTAAGAGAAATACCTTCAGAGAATATAGACTGTGTTCCATAAAGGATGTCTTTATCATCATATATCCTATTCATCATTTTAGGTCTCTCTGTATGTGGCACTTCTCCTGTAATAACTAGTGCTTTATCTCCACTCAATTCAGCACAAGTTTTTAGCAAATCAACTCGGTCTGCTACTACTAAAACTTTATGTCCTTTAGCTGCGTAAGCACTTGCTATTAATGATACTGAATGTCTGTATTCCTCATTATAAGCCAACTGATTAATCTTTCTAGCCCAGGGAATGGCTGCTCCGTCTAAGAATCTAATCTCTGTATGAATTATATCTATAGTTGGAGTCATGTAGTTTTCTTTTGGGGGAGTAATGACATTTTGTCCAAAATAATCTCTGAAAACTACATGTTTACCATCTTTTCTTTCTATTGTGCCTGATAATCCTATCTTGTATCTTGCTCGACTTTTATCTACAACTCTTGCAAAAGTAGGACTACTAACATGATGCATTTCATCTAGAATTAATAATCCAAATTCATTTATTATGTCAGGAATTCTTCGGTATAAAGACTGGACATTTCCAATTACAATAGGACTATCAATATTAAATTTTCCACTACCTATAATTCCAGTTTCAATTCCAAAGACCTTTTGTACTTCTCTTACCCACTGTGATCTTAAAGCTAATGTATGCACTACTACTAATGTTTTCTGTCCAAGTTTACTTGCGATTGCTAACGCGGTAAAAGTCTTCCCCCAACTTACCCAAGCGTTTATTATACAATTATCATAAACATCTCTGTAAACTTCACTTTGGCTCTGTCTTAAATCGAACTTAAAAGGAGGAAATTCTACTGGAATTTTCTTTCTCTTATCAACTATCTCATAGTTAGTAGGTATTAAATCTTGTCTACCTATAGGCATAGTCACTAACCCGTTCCTGACAAATCCCATGTTCTTTATAACTTCAGGTGGATCAGTCGGTTTATATGAAGGTATTTTATATGTTAGTTGTTTATCAATTATAGATTCAAGATGATCATTTACTTCTATATAAATTCTATTACTTAGTACTGCTTTCATATTTTTCTTCTTGTATCTTTTTTCCATTCGGTTGAATACTCATAAAAAAACCATGGAAGAGTATTTTTATATATAATACCTGCCCACATATATTCCACTTCAGGAGGTCTTTCTACTTCTATAGGAAAATTTATATCTTTTAACCATAGTAAAGATACTATATCTTTCTTTTCCACATTCAATATTTTATGATATATTAATGGAAAGAAATTTTGTTTAGTATATGAAAAAAGCTTTCCTAAAGAATCTATATACATATAGCCTCTATGCATTACTAATCCTGATAATGATTTTATCATGTATCTTAATGGGTATAAATTAGGAAGACTTGTCTGTAATCTTCTCGCCCCTAATGTATCTCCACTCATATTAGTATCGTCTAAAACTTTATTATCTGCAAAGACAATTCCATCTTCAGTTTTTGTATCTTCCGTTCCGACTACATATATTGGAAAATTTATTTCTTCTAATTTCATAAAAGTCTTTTATGAAAATCCTTAAATACTATAATTATAATTAAAAGACAGAATAAAAGCCAAGGAATATCAAGTTTATTCATATCATCACCTCTTTTAAAAGACCCATTAATAGTATTGTAGCAGCTACTGTATTTAAAAACATTATTGATCTATCTTGCCATTTAAAGCCAACAAAAATCCAACCACTACAGCCTAAGAAAGATAAAGTAACATCTACCATATGAAGTATATCTAAAGCTCTTAGTATAATTGCACCAAGAATTAAAAAACTACTACCCCATTTTACCCACCAAGTAATATCATTTAGGGGTGTAACATGATAAACTACTCTAGCTTTAGAGTAGTCTTTTGTATTTTTCTTCAAATTTCCCATTTGAATAGTCCTCCGATATATCAAATTCACAACCAATAGGAGAGCCTGAAATATAAACTCCTCTATCCATTTGCATAAATTCTTTTAATTTTTTACAATAATGATCTATTTCATGTTCTGGAACTTCTGCCAATACT
>Ga0080013_1004722_pt1 | contig 13200 bp, 13 predicted proteins | sample ETNvirenome_6_85_FD_69236 | JGI IMG/M metagenome (GOLD analysis project Ga0080013, IMG submission 69236) | Marine viral communities from the Pacific Ocean - ETNP_6_85 (SPADES assembly) (version 2) | ecosystem: Environmental > Aquatic > Marine > Oceanic | place: Pacific Ocean | collected 2013-06-19 | reverse complement strand
GATATTTACTGCTTGATTATATGCTGGGTATGCCATATTGAATTCCTTTTTCTTGGTTTAAGATATATTATATATATAATCAGAGGTTTATATGGAAAACACACCAAACAATAACTTGATTTCAGCAATATGTGATGCGATATCAACTGGCTATAACTTCGGTGGGTGGACTGACCCTATGGATGAAAGGGTTCTTGGTCCTAATGAAGCAAAAGCATCAAATAAAGCAAAACAAAAGAAGTTTAAGATTATACAGCAACAAGAAGTCGAACGAGATAAAACAAGACAAGACGCCAGAATGAGAATCATGCGCGCACAACAAAAAGATGATAGAATAACGGTTAAACCGTTTCGCAACAGATAAGGAAATATAAATGTTTGATAGAAACGAATGGCTAAAATGGGCAGAAAGTGCAAAGAATAATAATCCTTCAATGCGGGAATTTAGAAGAAGTTATAGAAATATTCAAGAGGAATCAAATCCTGTGGATGAAGATGTTACCGAAAGCCTCAAAGACATTCTCGCAGGTGCCAAGAATGTTCTTCGTCCAAAGGGTTCAAGATTCTTCTATATAAAAGAACCCGGAAAAGAGATTAAGAAGCCTTTTAAATCGACCAAAGAATTCTTAAAGAAGGCAGTGAAGGATTCTGGTAGCCCGGAACGAACTCGCATAAATGATGTCGCGAAAACCGCCGCTTCTGCCGCAACCCAAGCGTATCTTTGGTCAAAGGTTGGTGGACCATCCAAAAAAGAAAAAGAAGAAATGGAAAGACAAAGTTCAACCAGATTAGGAACACAACAACCTCAAGAAGAATCCGTTCAACTGGATGAAGGTAAGACTGAATTTGCTGTTGCTGGAGTTGCAAGTGGTATGTTTATCAAAGCATTTCCCACAGAAAAAATTGCACGACAATATATCAAAAATACCTACAGTCAGAAAAAGAAACTAAGAGGAAAACTTGGAATTATTAAAGTTCCACTTGGTGCAGATACCGTGAGTAATCAAATGAAAAGATTTGGTAAAATCAAAGTTGTAAAAGAATCGGTTGAACTGGATGAAATTCGTAGGGCACGGCCAAAAACAAAGCAAATTGATGCAACACTACTAGCAAAAATGAAGAAAGTTCAAACTCAAACAAAAGATAAGAGTGGAACAATGCAAGGTTTGATGACTCCCGAACAAAAGGGCACTAAACCAGGCGAGTTATCCGCATCTGTTGAATATAGACTAGCAGAATTGGGATATCAACTAGATGAAGCCGCATTTCTTGCAGCGATTCCTGCACTTCTTAGTTCACTTGGTTCTGCTGCCGCAGGTGCTGGTAGTGCAATTGCTGGTGCCGCAGGTACTGCTGCCAGTGCAGCGGGTGGGGCATTAGCAAGTGGTGGAGCAATGGCAGGTAGGGCGGCACTCGGAGCAGGTAAACTGGCAATGAGAGCAGGTGGCGGGATAAAAAAAGGATTGGTGGGCCCCAAAAGCACCATTGGAAAGCACATGGCAAAGAAAAAAAGTTTTATCGGGCCACCTAAACCGAAGGCGGGGATAAAGAAATTCATACCAGGCAAAGAGTCACTTAAAAGTGCTGGTAAGGATGCCGCGGTTCAAGGTGCGGTGATGGCCCCAATGATGATGGGTAGAGGAGGAGGTGGTAAACCAAATACAACCGTTCAAACATCTGCACAGCCAACACAGCAAGCACCAACTCCCGCAACAGGTGCAAATTCTGCATCAAATGCAAGGGCGCGAGCGAGACAACAATTACGACAATCTTTTAACCCAAGAGAAACACACGATGGACAACAACTTGATGAGTTTCTTGGTGGAATGATGAAAATGTTGAGTAGGCGAAAAGCAGTACCAAAAGCACCAGCACCAAAAGTAGCACCAAAAGCACCACTCCCACAAGGCACAGTTTCAATGCTACCCGCAAAACCCGGTGGAACACCTCTTGTTACTAACAATCCATCACTCATAAATGCGCCAGGGCACAAGACAACATATTTTAATACACCCAAATCTGCGGCAGGTGCAGTTAAAACACCAACTGGACCCAATCTAGGAAAATTTGGTCCTACCCCCACCAATGCACCAATCGCACGGAAATTTGTTCAAGCACAAAAACAAGGACGAATAGACTTAGACAAAATGAAAACTACTAATGCTCCCTATGCAACTGGTAGTGCCGCTCATACACAAGCAAAAACGGCCATTCAACCAAAACTAGCAAAATTAAAAACCCAGTTGCAACAAAGAAGAAGTCAAGGAGTAACCACAGGAAGAAGCGAATTGCGACTGGCCCCATCAAGTGGTGCTAAAATATCAACAGCACCAAAAGTAGAAGTTCCATTGACACTCAAACAAAAAATAAAGCAAGGTGTTAAAAAGGCTTTTGCTCCTGGCACGAAAGACACACAAGCGGGTGTTGGGAGAAGAGCGGCAGGCACACTTGGCGGTTCGGCCACCACTGCATATATGTTCAACAAAATGGCAGGCAAACCAGAACCACCAGACAAAACAATACACTCTACAGCACCACTAGCGGCATCATTTGAAAGAATTCCATCTGAAGGTGAACAACGACTTAATGAAATGAAGACTGATAGACTCCAAAGATATGCCAAAGATGCGAGTGCTGAACTTGGTGGCGTTTTTCAGACACATCTAGATGCAAAGGGTGGACTTAAACGAAGAAATAGAAGAAAAGGTGTCAACAAGGCAATAGACAGACTCGCAACACGCAAGACACGAATGTATCAGGGCGGTGAACGAGGCAGTGAAATTAAATAAAATGTAACAGAAAATTATTGAAATTTTTGAAAGTGAGAGTATAATATGAATATGCAGAAGCAATTTAGACATGTAGACCTTAAGGTCAATCTATCTGATATACCAACAGTAAATGAAAATGGCTCTAGATATTACCTATGCGAAGGTGAAAGATATCCTAGTGTTACTACGGTTACTGGATGGAAGAAACGCCAGTTCTTTGCAGAATGGCGAGTAAAGAACCCAAGAGAATCCAAACGAGTTTTGAGCAGAGGAAATATGCTTCACGAAACCATTGAGGACTATTTAAACAATAAAGACATAAATCTTCTCTCCACAACACCAACAGTAGCAACTCTGTTTGCACAACTTAAACCAGAACTAGACAAGATTGACAACATTCTTGCATTAGAAGTGCCACTTTGGAGTAGCACACTGGGGTTGGCAGGACGAGTAGATTGTGTTGCAGAATATAATGGCGAATTGTGTATCATTGACTTCAAAGGTTCAACAAGAATGAAGAGAACCGAGGATATTGATAATTATTTCACACAAGCAACAGCATATGCAATCATGTGGCATGAAAGAACAGGACAGCCCATTCATAAATTTAATATACTTATGTCCACAGAAGCATCCTGCACACCACAGGTGTTCAGTGGAAATCCAATTGATTATGTAAAAAACTTGCACGAAGCAATTAAATTCTATAAACGAGACACCCAAAAGATATTATTGAATAAATAATATAATGCTAACATTTCGTCAATACATCACCGAAGCAAAGAATACCCACCTTATCCACTTAGAGGATTTGGCGTTTGAGGGGAGCGAGCGAGTACAAGAAGGAATATATTTTCTTGAAGAACTTGCACAAATGCTTGGAGGGAATTCAAATTCCAAAGTTAATGCATCTGTGAAATGGGATGGCGCACCTGCAATCATTTGTGGTAAAAACCCAGAGAATGGAAAGTTCTTTGTTGGTACTAAAAGTGTTTTCAATAAACGACCAAAAGTAAATTATACAGTAGCAGACATTCGTAAGAATCATACATCGGGTGTTGGTGATAAACTTGTGGATGCACTAAAGAATCTCAAAGGTTTGCCAATCAGAGGTATATTGCAGGGTGATATGATGTTTGGTTCTGGTGATACCAAAACAGAAACAATCAAAGGTGAATCCTATATCACATTTACACCCAACACTATAACATATGCAGTTCCATCCAAATCCGATTTAGGGAAAAAAATTAGACAAGCAAAGTTTGGAATTGTATTCCATACTGAATATACTGGTAGAACATTATCAAAAATGTCATCTAAGTTTAACCCAAATGTTACTAATCTTAAAAGAAGCAAGAAGGTTTGGATAGATGATGCAACATTCAAAGATACAAGTGGTACTGCTTCACTTACACTTTCTGAAACACAAAAAGTTTATGAATCATTTAATAATATAGGTAAATATCTTAAACAGTCTAGTGGATTTTTAAATAAGATTAGAGATGATAAAAGGATGTTTGACCTTCTAAACATATATGTAAATGTAAATATTCGTGGTGGAAGTGAATCCTTGTCGGGTGAAAGTTTTATTAAATGGCTTAATGATAGACTAGAGAGTGAAATAGGTGCAATGAAATCCGAAAAGGGACAAGAAAATAAGAGAAAACAAAAAGATGAAACTATAAGTAAATTTACATCAGCAGGAAAATCTCTTGATGGAATGTTTAAATTGAGGGAAGCATTAAGAGTATCTAAAATGATTATTCTCCGTAAATTAGAAAAAGTAGAGGGAATGAATACATTTATTAAAACTGATAACGGCTTCCGAGTCACAAAACAAGAAGGATATGTTGGTGTGGACAGACTCACGAATAATGCCATTAAGTTAGTGGATAGATTAGAATTTAGTAAGGCGAACTTTAGTGTTCCTAAAAATTGGATAAAGGGATAATATGAATAAAGAGTATGTGAACATGCGAAACACTAAAGACTGGATAAAATGCAATGATGACTCAAAATCTGACTATTGGAGGGGTGTATTTGTTTCTGAACATGGTGGCCACTTCGTAAATGAAGGTAGACACTGGGTATGGAGAGAAAAAGAGGAAACTGAAGAAGATACCCGAATAAGACAAGAACGCAAAGAGTTCATTTTTATAAATAAGGATGGAGTAGAATTTTTGACTGATAACTTCACTAAATTTTGTAGGAATAATGATTTAAACAAATCAGCAATGTATAAAGTAATGTCTGGAGAGAGAAATCACCACAAAGGCTTTACTTGTAAGAAATTACCCATAAAAGGAGAATAAAAGATGACAACACTCGCGAATGTAGAAGGATTTTTTGGAACGATATGGTTCATTGGCCTCGTTTTCGTTGCTGGCGCCGTAATTGGAACACCTTTATGGAACTGGGTGAAAAAATATTTCCCTTGGAATCAGTAATTCACCCCTAATTTAAAAAAACCCACTGGCTTCTAACATAAGGAGGAGGTGGTCACATAAAAGTAACCCGCTGAAAGCCAGTGGGATTAAAGGGAAAGCATCTTAGGATGCTTTCCTGTTTTTATACATATAATACATATAAAAGTGAGAAAGTACGCATGAGCAAAAAAATTGTATTTACATTTGGAAGATTTAACCCCCCAACAACGGGGCATTTTCTATTGGCAACCAAAGTAAAACAAGAAGCATCACGAAGGGGTGCAGACCACATTATATACGGCAGTTCTAGCCACGACCCAAAGAAGAATCCCCTCAATTCTAGACAAAAATTAAGATTTATGAAAAAAGTCCTCAAGGGATTCAATGTTGAAATTGATAATAAATTAAAAAATCCGTTTGATGTGCTTTCACAACTAAATAAAGAAGGATATACTGATGTCGTTATGGTGGTGGGTGCGGATAGAGTTTCAGAATTTAAGAGAAATATATCCAAGAATGTTGGACCAAATAAATTATATAAATTTGACAACTTTGAAGTTGTCTCTGCGGGTGAAAGAGACCCTGATGCAGATGATGTGTCTGGTATGTCTGCATCTAAAATGAGAGCAGCCGCCGCAGAAGGAAACTTGAACGCATTTAAGTTGGGAGTTCCTTCTCATGTAAACACAAATGATGTAAAAGCATTTTTTAAAGCAGTTCAAACTGGAATGAAAATAAAACCATTTATCGCAGAGAGTTGGTTCGATTACGATGAATTTGAAGAATTTGTAAATGAAGAAAAGGTATCAAATCATTTTCAGGGATGTGATGTTGTCAATGATACACTTAAGAAGTTTGACATGAGTGGAGTGGGATTGGATACTCCTACAACTGACAATAAAGCATGGGGACCGCCAGGAATTAAAGACGGTGCGAAAAAGAAGAAAAAAGTTAAAGGGATTTATGAATATGGTGAAGTAGACGAAACATCTCTCGCACAACAAGCACAAGCATATGGTGCAAGGGAAGAGAGAAATGCAATTATAAAAAAGATAGCCAAAGAGGTGCCCGCGGGCGCTCAAGCACAACTAGATAAAAATGAAAGAAGAGTAATCAAAAGAATTAGAAAACTTGGTGCAGATAAAGTGAGAAGAGATGACAGTGGTAATATAGAACAACAATCTCCTCATATATGGGATTTTACAAGGGCACACAAAGAAATTGGTAAGAAGGGAGAATTGAAAAAACAGGGTTGGGAATATTCAACAGAAGGTAAAATTTCGGACAAAATTGATGCATTTAAATTTCACTTTAAGCCTGAAGAAGTAAAAAAAAGAAAAGAAGAATCAAAAAGACGAAAGCAAGAGAAGAAGTATAATAAAATGGTTGGGATACCAGACTCAGTTGAACATGAAGAAGGCAATGAACTCAATGAACTCACAATCCAAGCACGAAGAAAAATGGCAAGGTCTGCAAAAAGAACTGCCAAAAAACGACAGCGCAAACGAGAAATGAAAAAGAAGAGAAAGAAGTCTGATGTAGAGATTAAAAGAAAAGCACAAAAAACAGCACTTTCTGTAGTACGGAAAAAAATGATAAAAGGAATGAAATGGAGTGAATTATCATTTTCACAAAGAGAAAGTATAGAAAAGAAGTTAAAGAAAAAGAAAAAGGTTATTGGCAGACTTGCACAAAGATTAGTTCCAAAGGCACGAATTGCAGAAAAAGAAAGATTACAACAAGTGAGAGCAAAAATGACTACAAACGACCCAGCAAAAGCAATTGAAAGTATTGATTATGATTTTGAAATGGAAGTCTTGAGCGAATCTGCACGAATGCAAAAGGCAGAACAAATGCGGATTGCAAAACAAAAAGAACGGGACCGTGGAACTGGAGCAGAAACACCAAAAGAAAAAAATACTGCCGATAAACGAGGTGAACGAGAAGTTACAAAATCTGAAGTAGAAACACAAAATCCTTGGGAGGGTGTTGTCATAGTAAGAACCGATACGGATAAAATTCAACTTATTCCTGTTGGTGATTATGACCCAAACAAGCATACCCTTATACAAGGACAAGCAGGAAAAGAAAAGAAAGGTAAAGTTAACAAGGGTAGTGCCGCAAAGATTTCGCAAGACCCAGATTTTAAACGAACCAAAACCTATACACGATTAGTAGGATGGGAAGAAGAAAAAACAAAAGAAGTACAAAAAGCAAAAGAAAAAGAATCTAAAAAAGTTTCAAAAGAAACTGCGAAGCAACAAATAAAACCGGGTGCAGAAGAACCAGAAATGTCTCCTGCACTCAGCAAAGCATCAGACAAAGCAGGTATTGCAGGTGCGGGTGCAGAAGAAGCAGAAGCAAATGTAAGGACAGCAACAGCAAATCAACAACTAGCGGCATTGCAACCACCACCAGAAGACGGTTCTGTATTAGCACCAGAAATAATTCAAGCAAAAATGGCAAAACTAGCAAAGCAAAAACCAAAACATGGTGCAACTGACCCGACAGATTTTGCGGCTGTCGATGTAGAGGCGGGTGTTGTCGCAGAATTCAACAGGATGATTGGACACCCAGACGAAATTGGAAACATATCTGATGATAATTGGCAAATGTTAAACGACAGTGCAACACTTGTTTCATGGGGAGCAGAAAGATATGGAGTAGAAGAATCTGCTGCCACAAGGGTTGTCAGAGATTCAATCAATCCTCTTATAAAGGAACTTGACCCTAAAGGTGAAATGCAATGGCATATGGAACATTCTGGCACAGGAATGGATGACCTTGAACCATCCAAACACTGGAAATCCCACGATGCGAGTGACGCTACACCAAAGAGTGACGCTGTTCTTATTTCTACTAATGAGAAAGGTGAAAGAACAGAATATGGTATTTCTGTTAAGGCAGGACCATCTCAACTATTATCCCCAACCCCAGAAGAAGCAAATGCAATCTTAACTGGCATATTTGGAAAGATGATGGCGCACTGTGAAGGTGTCGAATCAGAACAGTGTAAAAGTTTATTGCAAGGTGAAAAGGGAACTTCTGGGAGTGTTGACGCCTTGGTGAAAATGATTCTCGAAGCAGATATGAGAGCAAAAACTGGTTATGGTGGAGGTCCTTTAGGTTGGTTTAAACCTGGTGGTAAATATAGAAGAGCCGCAGGAAAACCAGATTGGTGGGATACATATGGACCTGGTTCAAAATGTAAGAACGGTTATTCAAAATGTGAAACTTCTTGGGAAAGTTTAGAAGGAACACCACCGAAACCAGAACATTGGGAAGGAACTCCAGCAGATTTTGATGCAGGGATATTTAAAATAATTGAAAAAGCAGAAGATACAAAAGATGATTTAAATGATGCATTGGGTAAAATACTAAATGAAAGTAAAGCATTTACAACTGGTCTAGTTCATGAAGCAATGACAGGATGTATAAAATTCTGTGGATGTTGCATGGCAGATTGCAACTGTACTAGTGCAGTTCCAACATACTATCTTACAATGTCACCAGATGGTTCAAATTCAGCCATTAGAGAAATAAACGAACAGTTGTTAGTGGATGTTTCTAAAGAAACTAAATTTGATTTTTCATGGAAAACTGGTCAAACAAGTAAGGGAAACTATGCAGGATATATTGCACTTCGCAGTAATAAAAGACCAAAGAGTGCAAAACAATATGCATCACTCACTGATGGGGTTCAACCATTCTTAAAATATAGTAACATCTTTATGAAAGAAGATATGGATATGAAAGATGCAAAGATGTCATTTGCAAATGATTCACGAAATCAGGGAGATGATGCTGAACGAATAAAAGAATTTAAATCTGTAAAGGGCGACCCTGGCAGGCTACTAGATGCACTTGGTATGAAGGTTAATAAAATAAATACAAATGATGTTCCATGGCAAGATGTGGGAATTCAGAAACCGTCTGAAAAATCCACTGAAATTCGCATTGATGGTAAGAAGAAACGAATTCCTATTATGAATTTCAAAGAAAGAGAAAAGGACATGAATGAAGAATTCCAATCTATGACTGAAAAGGCGCCAGCCGATTCATACGAATTCAAAGATTCTACTATTCATGGGCTGGGTTCATTTGCTACCAAAGAAATAAATGAAAATGAACAAGTTGGATTATATTATCTTAATTTGTTAAGCGAAAATGAAAATGCACCACAATATCAAAGAACAGATTTCTGTAGATTTACAAACCATTCACAACATATTCCTAATATAAAGTTGGTAGAAAATGCAGATGGTAATATCTACACACATGCTACTAGAGACATTCAGGAAGGTGAAGAAATTCTTATAGATTACTTTCATGTATTTGATGTAATCCTTCCTGCACTCAAAGAATCGGGAGAAGTAATTCCAGAAGTATTGAGATGGACTGATGGTTATGATGGTTTAGAAATTCCACCAGATAGTCATGGTGACTTGAGGGATGAATTGGCATATTTTACAGAGATAAATGAAGCAGTAGAAATCATTGCACTGAACGAAGACTGCCGTGCCGATTATTTAAAAAACTATAATGCACAACCAGAACAACGCAAACGCAGAAGTGCGAGAACCAATGAGAGAAATAAAAGAATAAGAAAAGGTCAATTATCAGTCGGTGATGGAAAAGATGTAGACCATAAAGATGGAAATCCTCTGAACAATTCTCCATCAAATATAAATATCACCTCTGTTGCGAACAATCGAAGCAGGAATAACAACAAATGGAGAACAGAGGAACATGGCGCAGGAGAAATGGGAACGGAAAAACTGCTAAAACGATATATAAAAGACACGCCATTTATGACAGTTACCAAGGACAAAAAATGAACAATTTAACAACTTGGTTCGAGATTGGTGGTATAGTAGTGGCAGCACTTGCAGGTATAATGACTGGATTTTATTATTTAGTAAATAAAGGAAAGATAGGGATGCTTTTAAAAGAAAGAAAAGCAGTAAAACAACAAAAATTGTCACTTCCAAATAATTGCTTTTGGGATGTGCATACCGTTTTACACGAAACCCTTACCGAATTGAGATTGAAAACAAATTGTGCAAGGGCCCAAATCGTTCAATTCCACAACACTGGAGAATTTTTGGATGGTATCTCCATGAAGAAATTGTCTTTAACTCATGAATCGTTGGATAAAGGTGTTTCCTCCGAAATGTCCGTAAAACAAAATTTACTGTTGTCAATGTGTGTAGAGGGGCTGATGCTTTTACTAGAAGATGATTCAAAAGTTTATATAGTAGATACGCTAGACGATTCTTGGTGTAAGCAACTTCTAGAAAATAGTAATGTGGTTGCATTTGCTTTCCTTCCTCTGAAAAAGTATGGTCAAGCAATTGGATATGTTATGGTTCAGTGGTGTAGTTGGAGACATGCAGACGATGTTGATGAAGTAGAAACAGCAGAATACATAGAAAATGCCAGAAATTTGATTGAAATTCAACTAGATATTCTGAAAAAGAATAAGAATGACAAAAAACATACATAGGATAGTAAAAACAAACTAACGGAGAATAAAATGATTAAATTTAAAGAACTAAACACATTTCTAACAGCCTTATTTGAAGGGGAAGAAACAACTGGAGGCGCTTCAAGAAGTGCCTATAGTGATTACGGTGTTCATCGTGTAGAAAATCCAGAACAACTTGGACGGATAAATGCGTTCCTGAAGTCTTTCACTCAACGAGATTTCATCGAACCAAGAACTGCAATTGCCCAACTTCGACACAAATTCAACACCATAGGTTTGGATTTTGATTGGACTAGTTCATCAGTAGTTGAAGACAAATCTATGAGTATTCCTTTAAATAGATTCGGTGGAACTTTTGGTAAATCTCTTCAAACTCCTTATGCAGAATTTGAAACAACAGATGGCATAAAAGAATACAATAACGGAAAAGGGTTTTCTCTGAATATTAATGTTTCCAACGGAGATGATGGATTATACAAGATTGGCGCAAAAGTAGTAGAAACTTCGGAATAAAAAATATATTTTTATGATGTTTAGTAGATTAAATGATGATAATTTTATTATGTACTTAATGAAGCATTATAATAATCCACATTTCACAAGTACGGAGGAGTTTTACGAGGATATAAACAGAATAAAGTATATAAAAAGATTGCTAGGTAAATATACTAAAAAAGGAATTTTAAAAACAAGACTTATATTAAACCACATCATCATATTAAATAATTTATTTGGAAATCAAGCATGTTGTAGAATATTATTCTTTAAATTAGAACCAGAGTTTCATTCTTCGATAAAAACATTTTTAGAGTTTCTTGATTATTTACCAGAAAAAATAGCAGAAGTAAATTTAGAAGAAATACCAAAAGAACATAAAATTCTAATAGAATTAGAGAAAATAAAATGATAATAAACGAAGCACAAGGAGATATGACAAAAGTAATAGGTGCTTTTACTGTCTTCAAATTTATAAAACTTATGTCCACACCCTTTCGTCAAATGGATGCCTACAAATTAGGAATTATTGATGATAAGGGTAACTTTCTAAAGAAATCAGAAACATTGGAAACAAATAAAGAAAGAAAATCTGTTGATGTATTTAATAGACTGATAATCAATCTCAAAAAAATTATTAAAAAACTTCCAGACCCAAAATTTCAAGCACAAATGAAGAATGTATCTACCGCAATGATTCTAATAAAAGAAGAATCAGAAAAAATTGGTGGAGATGGTGATATGGTAGTTTCAGAAATAAAAAAATATTTATCAATGAATGGCGTAAATGTCGATGAACTAGAACTAAACAATTCATTTGAATTTTTATTAAAAGAGGAATAAATATGGCAAGCGACTATCAAATACCAGACGAATTTTTAGATGATGATTTTGATTTTGGCTTTACGGCAGCAGATGAAGACGAACTCAATGCACTGGTTCAATTAGATGACCAAACAACACCAGATGAAATTAAAGAGATGCAGGAAAAGTTAGACCTCATCTTGCAAATGAATTCAACTTGTGAGGGTACGAGTGCAGTTAAAGACCAATATGATATTCTATTACAAGCAAAGATGGAAGAAATTGAAAGAGTCACTCTTCCATTACTTTTAAATCTTAAAAAGAATAAAACAAAAGATTATCTTTATTGGCCTGGTGGTGAAAGAGAAGCAAAATGTGATTTACAAATTCAAAAGTTATTAAATATAACAAGGAGTAATATATAATGGCGTGTTCAAGATGCAATAAAAAAAATCTAGGCAAACAATCTTCAAGGATGCCTCTGAAAAGAAATAATGCAAAGCGAAATGCTTTGCAAGAGCAACAGAGGTATGTACGAAAAACAAATGCATTAAAACGAGGTGTAGAAATTCCAGAAAACATGACTCCAGACGAAAGGCGAGTCACAATGCACAAAGTTGCAAATGCACCGAAGTTAGAAAAACAAAGACAGAGTAGAGAAGACCATCAAGAAAAAATCCGCCAAGCATTAATAGAATTGGCCAAAAAAAATAAGAGAAAAAAGAAATAATCTATCATGAGCAAGAAGAAAAATTCCTTGACTCATCCAGACCCGGGTGTTCAACCACCAAGTAGCACTGTTGGCAAAACTGCACGAAATGCTAGAGCAGGACCAAGTACATCACCAGTTCACGCACCACCATACCACCCAGGAACATGTGGTGGTGTTACTCCTCGTCCCCCTATTGATTTTAACGAATCGATGGCGTTGTATGCAGGGAAATATAAATTCTCATCTACCGTTTACTCTCCCCATTGCGCTCCAAATGCCGCGCCTGCCCCATATGCCTATCATGATGGTTGGTTTCAAATGCATGAATCGAATATTGGGTGCAACACTGTGTGCGATTGTTGCAACGAAATATGTAATTTCGATATATTGCATGAAGTTGCGATTAATTGTCATGAATCCAACAATACGTTCCACGAAGGATACCCTAACAATTCAAATGGTGGATGTGATAGAAATTTTGAAGAGTATTATACAAGTTGGATT
>Ga0080013_1004721_pt1 | contig 13202 bp, 15 predicted proteins | sample ETNvirenome_6_85_FD_69236 | JGI IMG/M metagenome (GOLD analysis project Ga0080013, IMG submission 69236) | Marine viral communities from the Pacific Ocean - ETNP_6_85 (SPADES assembly) (version 2) | ecosystem: Environmental > Aquatic > Marine > Oceanic | place: Pacific Ocean | collected 2013-06-19 | reverse complement strand
CCTAAGAAAAAGCGGAGAGAAAGTTGGGACGAAACAGTCGGGCGAAATCAGAAAATGCATACCAAGAAATTCAAAGATCTTGCAGGAGAAATCGGAAAAGTATATAAATACGTGTACAACAAACAGGTTCTTCCTTCAATGCGCTCGATGCAATTTGCCGGGAAACCCATTGAAGTAAATCCTTCAAGAGTTTTCAACTGTGCATATCTTCCTATTGATGATTGGAGATCTTTCTCTGAAATTATGTTCTTGCTCTTGGGAGGAACAGGAGTGGGCTATTCAGTGCAAAAAAATCATGTTGAAAAACTTCCCGAGATTAAAAAGCCTTCGCCCCGTAACAGGCGATATCTTATTGGCGATTCGATCGAAGGATGGGCTGACGCAGTAAAGCACTTGGTGAAGTCTTATTTTAATGGGACGAGCACAATTGTGTTTGATTATTCAGATATTCGCGCCAAGGGTGAAAGGCTTGTCACATCGGGCGGCAAGGCACCGGGTCCACAACCGCTTCATGACTGTATTCATAATCTTCGTAAGATCTTGGATTCCAAAGAAACGGGAGACAAACTCTCCACTAAAGAAGTTCATGATATGATCTGCTATATTGCAGATGCTGTTCTTGCCGGCGGGATTCGAAGGGCGGCATTGATCTCTTTGTTTTCCTTTGATGACATTGAAATGATGTCATGTAAGTTTGGAAATTGGTGGGAGAAGAATCCACAAAGAGCCAGAGCCAATAATAGCGCAGTTGTGTTGCGCCATCGAATTGAAAAGGAAGAGTTCCAAGAGTTTTGGGCAAAGGTTCAAGCGGGAGGATCAGGAGAGCCGGGGATCTATTTTACAAATAACCAAGATTGGGGAACCAATCCTTGCTGTGAAATCGGATTGAGACCGTTCCAGTTTTGCAACCTCACCACTGTCAACGTAAGTGATGTGGAGACACAAGAGGAGCTTGAATTGAGGGTCAAGGCGGCTGCTTTTGTTGGAACGCTTCAAGCGTCTTATACTGACTTTCATTATCTTCGTGATGTTTGGCAGAGGAATACGGAGAAAGATGCCCTCATCGGAGTTTCAATGACAGGCATATGTTCAGGGAAGGTTCTGAACTTAGATCTAAAAGCGGCCGCACAGGTTGTTAAAGAGGAGAATAAACGTGTTGCAAAGCTTATTGGAATTAACGCGGCAGCTAGAACCACATGTATTAAACCAGAAGGCACTGCTAGTATTATTGTTGGGAGTAGTTCTGGCATTCACGCTTGGCATAGTGATTTTTATGTTCGTCGACTTCGTGTCGGGAAAAATGAAGCAATCTACCAATATCTCGCAAAAAGACACCCGGAACTAGTTGAAGATGATTATTTTAAACCACACCTTCAAGCAATCATTGCTGCCCCACAGAAAGCTCCAGAAGGCTCTATAATGCGTTCTGAGAGGGTTTTTCAAATGCTTCGAAGGGTGAAGCGGTTTAGCAGTGAATGGGTCAAATCAGGGCATATTACGGGACAAAATAGGCACAACGTATCCGCAACTGTTTCCGTTAAAGATAATGAGTGGGAAAAAGTTGGGGAATGGATGTGGAAGAATAGAAAACACTATAATGGCTTGGCTGTGCTTCCATATGATGGAGGATCATATGTCCAAGCTCCATTTGAAGATTGTGACGAGGAGACATATAATAAAATGATGAAATCACTTAAAGAAGTTGATTTGTCGAAGATCAAGGAAGAAGAGGACAATACAGACCTTCAGGGAGAAGTAGCGTGTGCCGGCGGTGCATGTGAAATTTTTTAAACGATGCTAAAAAAACTTGTGGGGAACACTCCCCTAGTAAGGCTCGGAGATCATCTGCACGCCAAGCTTGAAACTTACAATCCTTCCGGCTCAATTAAGGATAGAGTGGCTTACTATATTCTTTTAAAAGCTGAGGAGCGAGGAGAACTCAAGCCCGGAGATACAATTGTTGAAGCATCTTCCGGTAACACTGGAATTTCTTTTGCTATGCTCGGGGCAATGAGAGGATATAAAGTAAAAATTGTAATGCCCTGCAATATGAGTTGTGAGAGAAAGCAAATGATGAAAGCTTATGGCGCTGAAATTATCGAAGTGGGCGCAAGTGATTTTGCTGGAGCAATTGCTTTGCGAGATATAATTTGCGAGGAAAATAAAAATCACTACTGTCCAAAACAATTTAGCAACCCGGATAATATTGAATGTCATGAGCTTACAACAGGAAGGGAAATTGGAAGGTCTTTGCTGTTCACTCAGATAGATGCCTTTATCTCCGGCGCTGGAACAGGTGGTACAATAATGGGGGTTTCCCAAGCTTTAAAGAAGAGTTATGGGAACGTTGAAACTATTTTAGTGCAACCAGCAGAGCCAGCAGACGAACATGGCATTCAGGGAATTAACGATGGTCAAGATTTTTTAGTTGACAAATCTAAAATAGATGGTATAATAGAGATCAAGACCGAGGAAGCAAAAGAGAGAGCTAGGAGATTGGCACAAGAACATGGATTATTTGTTGGCATTTCTTCAGGTGCAAATGTTCTTGCGGCTGAGAAATGGATTGAAGAAAACAATCCAGAAGGCATCGTAGTCACTATCCTTTGTGATCGTGGTGAAAGATATTTATCTTGTTTATAAAAAAAGTTCTTGACAAACCTGTTCTGGTTTGTTATAATATAATCATATTTTGACACACACATTCCTAGGAGGGAAAATGTTACCTGAATTTATCACCGAAGAATTTATTGAGAAATTTGAACAAAAAGTTACTGGCTATTCACAGATGTTTTATTTTCCATTGAAAGCAGAGTTGTTAGAAGAAGTAATTTACAATGCTCTTAAAGAGACGGGCACTAATAGTGAATGGGAGCCTTCTTCGCACAAGAAAGGCACAGACATTGAAGTTCCAGATTCAAATGAAGCTATGTCAATAAAGTCTGGTATATTTAAGTTGAAGAATGATCCTGAATTATCTATTTCTTCTCATCGCTCTACAACATACGAAACATTGGCAGAGAAAATAGAATTTTTTGATGGAGATGGGAAAAATTATTCAAGTTATTTAGTTCTTGCGAGAGAGGAAGACGAAAAAGATAAAAAAAGAATATATCAATTGCTTTACATACCAGCAAATTTTATCACTGCATCTTCGCTTGATTGGGTTAAGGAGTACAATAAAAAAGGAAAGCACAAAGGATGGGCAACAAAAAAATATAAAAAGCACGGTGTAAAGATAGAGATCAGGAAGGCAATGTCAGACCAATTTTGGATTTTTGCAAAAAAGAGAGCATTACAAAAAAACTCCAAAGTTGTTGAAATTTGTAGTTTTGAATTTGACTATGATTATTTGGGAAAATTAAATTCTCTTCTAAACAAAGAGGAAACACATGCAAATCAATAAAGTTCATCATATGGATGCAATTGAGGGTTTACAAAGACTGGAAGATAACTCAGCAGATATAGTATTGGTTGATCCTCCATATAACATTGGAAAGAAGTTTGGAGATACCAAATTTAAAATGGAAATGGAGGAGTATGTTGACTGGTGTGTGAAGTGGATTCGAGAATGCGAGAGGATCTTAAAAGACACAGGGACAATGTATATTTATGGATTTAGTGAAATCCTTGCTCATCTTTCTGTGAAGATGGAATTACCACATCGTTGGCTTATATGGCACTACACTAACAAAGCAACTCCTTCTTCAAAGTTTTGGCAAAGAAGTCATGAATCAATAATTGTTGCATGGAAGCCGAAACGTATTTTTAATTTAGATGATGTGCGCGAACCTTATACGGAAACCTACGTTAAAGGGTATAAAGATACAAAAAGAACCAGACCTAAGACAGAGGGTCGCTTTTCCCATAGCAAGACTGGAAAGGAAACATCCTATAAAGTTCACGACAAAGGAGCTTTGCCTAGGGATGTTTTAAAGATCGGTGCTTTGGCAGGCGGAAGGGGCATGAAAGAGGCGCCCTTTTACTGCAAAGAAGAAGATAAGGTATACCCCGGCAAAGAGTTAAAAAACTTTAAGAAAAGAATTAAAGATGGGGAAAAATTAACATTTATTAAACATCCGACACAAAAACCTTATGATGTGACGGAAAAGCTTTTAAAAGCGGTCAAACCAGAAAAGAATGGCTTGGTTGTGATTCCGTTTATAGGCTCAGGATCTGAGGCTGTTGTTGCAAAGGATTTAGATATGGATTTTATTGGATTTGAATTAGAAGAAGATTACGTTAAATTAGCAGAGGGTTTTATAACCATGAGAAGAGGTGAGAAGTGAAATATTTTGAACCCTTGAATCGACATTTCTGGGTAGATTTAATTGAAGAGACAGAAGAAAAGAAAGAATCAACTGTTCTCCTCCCAGAAGATTTTCAAAAACAGGAAAACCCTTACGCCATTGTGAGGATACTAGATTCTGCTTCCGACTGCACTTGTAGAGTAGCGAGAGGCAAGCATGCCGTTGTTGAAAGGCACATGCTCAAAAAGATCAACGTCGCCGAAAAAGAGGTTTATATCGTGCAGGAAAACTATTTATTAGGTGTGTTAAAATAAAAGGAGCGATTTTTATGAAAATCAAAGAAGAAAGATTAAGAGAGATTATTAAAGAAGAAATAGCAGCGATTCATTCCGGTAAAGAAGAAGCACTCACTGAAATGGCTTCATTTGGTCGAGTCAAAGCGAAGATTGAGGACAAGCATATTCCATTTGTAATGATTTCTGCATTTCGTGGCGGGCTTTCAAGAGAAGAAAATTTAAGTCGCCAAAAGGAACTCGAAGCCTCAGTGGCTTCTGCCGGGTTTCCATGGACAAAGATGCCCGGAAGCGGGTATGTTGAGGAACCTGAAGAAGAGGGCGGAGAGCCTGTCGAGGTGAAAGAAAATTCTATTTTAATCTGGGATGAGGAACGCCCTGATAAACCGCGTATTGGGGTATCTTTATTTGAAACAGCACAACAGTTAGCTCATACCTATAGCCAAGATAGCTTTATCTTCGGCGCACCCGAAGAGCTTGCTGGAGAAGCTAGTATGGCTGTGCGTGTTTACGACAAATCCGGGGGCTTGATCAAAGAGCCTTGGGCTGGTCCGTGGTACAATATTCAGCAAGCCGCAGACGATGATTTCTATTGGAGCGTTGTTGGTAGCAAGCGTACAAAGCTTGTAGAGCTTCAAGACCGATGGAGAAAGGCAAAAGCCGGCAGCACGATGGGCGCTGTTAAAAAACAGCATTATTACAATGCCGCTCAGTCGGGGCTCAAGTGGATTGAATCTCGTAAAGAACAATGAGTTAGATTGGCTGGTCTATTATTATTAAAAAAACTTTCCACAAACTAAGTGAATCAGAAAATAGGAGACTATTTAAGGGGTTTATTATAAGCCCGGATTTGAAGCAGTGGTTTGGCTCGAACCAATTGTTGTAACGCTAAACAAGCAGGAGGAAAAATGAGTGATTTACACGTAGGAAAAGCAGTGTGGCAAAAGTGGGGAGGCATACTCCGGTGGGGAATTATTAAAGAAAGTGTAAGAGAGGGTAAGTGGAAATATTATAATATCGATTGGGTTGATGATGAGACTTACATAGGCGCCCAAGAAGATAGGACTAGGCTTTTAGGAGAGTCTGGAAAGGGTTATCAAATTTATCAACCAGTCAGGTGTGATCATGTCTGTTTGGCTGATTTGGAAACAATCAGTACGGCAGTTAAAAAACTTCAAAAAAAACTAAGCAAATGAAAAAGTAGGAGACTACTTAAGGGATTGTATTATGCAAAAAAGGATTGAATTATATGGAGATAACATCGGCGCTGTTGAGTATGTGCAACATATGGGTTCTGATCTTACTGTGGTCAACTCTGCAAGAGTCTCGTTCGGAAAGCGCAAAGAACAACTCGATCAAAAAGATAAAAAATTAATAAACTACCTTATTAAACACAAGCATACATCTACTCTGGAACACTGCTCGGTCACGTTCAGGTTTAAGGTTCCCCTGTTTATCCGCTCTCAGCACCATAGGCATCGCACTTGGAGCTATAATGAGATCAGCCGGAGATATACGGACTTTAATATTGAGTTTTATGAGCCTACTTTATACAGAACTCAGCATGATAGTAATCGCCAAGCGAGTAATCTAAAACAGAAAGTAAATCCCAAAGTTTATTCAGCCGAACATCAAGTCAACGTGTTTGCGGATTGGCTCGTCAAGCATCATCATAAAAGAGCTATAAATCTTTTTGATGAATTGTTAAACGCTGGAATCTGCCGTGAGCAAGCTCGTGGTGTCCTTCCGCAGAATATGTATACAGAATATTATGGCACTGTAAACCTTAATAACCTGCTGAAGTTTATTAATTTGCGAACTCACGAAGGAGCGCAATGGGAAATCCAACAAGTCGCAAAGGCTTGTGAGGAGATCGCAAGTCATCTGTTTCCACTTACGGTCATGGCCTATGATAACAATAGATGATCTTGTCATTGGCTCAACCGCTTCTGCTTTTAACTTCTGTTCAGAAAACAATTTTCATATTTTGTTGACAACTCCGAAGAAGTATTTCTTCTTTGATGGGGATCTAGAAGAGAGCAAGATTCAAGATTGTGTTAATTTATATATTGAGGGCAAAGCACTTAATCACAATCCAGTTGACTCAATTCATGTGGAGGAAGATGTTTTATCTTTTTTTAACGGATACGAGAAGAAAGAAGTAAAATTTAAAAACTTATATGTTTTTGATTTTGTAAATATAGATTCAGAACATTTTCAAGTGATCGAGAAACATTTGTTTTATAAAGTTCTTGATTGGGCAATCTTTCGCACTGGCGGAAATCACGATCACCAGCACCTTCACCTAGGCGAAAGGTTGATGTGTGATGTTTATTTTTATTTGAGCCACCGTAAGGATGATAATATTTATAAAGATTCTGTGATTGTTTCTTACATGAGCGAAGAAGAGATAAATGATCCTAATCTTAGCGACAGCTTGATGCGCTTAAAGTTTCAGCAAGTGTTGCAAGATTATGGCTTCAAAGGTAGAATCAACTCTCGCAAAGGAGATAGGGTCTATCATCTAAAACCTAGGTTTGAAATAGCCAGCAGAGAAAAGGTGGAAGTTCTAAGTTACAAAGTGAAGACAAAAGAAAATATAAAATATTTTAATTCTTATTATGACGAGGTGATTGATGGAAGAGCAGAAGCCGTTCTCGGTGATGCATTCATACCATTTGGCAGGAATAATTCCAGTAGCGAAACAACCATATGATTTTAAACTCCCTTGGGATGATTGCTTGATGCCCATTGCTCACAACTATCTGGCTGTTGAAAGAGCAGTCGCAGAGTGCGCTTACGTGGGTTGTGAAACAATATGGATTGTGTGCCACAAAGATATGCAACCACTTATCAAGAAAAGGATCGGAGAGAAGACAACAGATCCTCTTCGTCTTAATTCCAGAACAAAATATCTAAGCCGTGTCAAGAGAGCCATACAGATTTATTATGTTCCGATACACCCGAACGACCGGGATAAGCGGGATTGTTTGTCATGGAGTGTTCTCTATGGTGCGCTCTCTGCTTTCCTTGTGTCTGCTAAGTTAAGCAAGTGGGTCACGCCAGATAAATACTTTGTGTCTTTCCCATGGGGTATTTACTCTTCATGGAACATGCGAGAACACAGAAAAGCGATCTCTTCAGATCGTAATTTTTGCACTTCATATAACGGAAAAACAATAAAAGATGGCCTGATGTTGCCGTTTACTTTCGGATCAGATGATTGGAAGAAGGCGAGAGATAATTTTAAAGAACTTGCAAAGGAGCAATATTTCAAGAGAAAAGAGAGAGGGAAAATAAAATATGATTTTTCTCTTGACAAAATCTTCAAATCGTATATAATAGATAATACATGTGAGATAGAAAAGTTTTCCCAAATTGATTCATGGGAAGCATACCAAGACTATATGAGAACAGATCTTTCATTAGAGATGAAGCGCCCCGGTTTTTTGAAACCAGCGAAATGGAATGAGATAACGCATTACAAGGAGGAAGATGATGAACCCGGAGAAGAGATATGATAGTATAATGCACCGCTTTAAGAGAGAGGCAGAGATGCCCATTTTCTTTTCAGATCTTACAGAGGAGCAAAAAGTATTGGTTGAATTGATTTATGAGGATGAACAGACAAAAGAGAAGATAAGGTTTATAGCAGATAATATTCACATGGTAGAGAGCGATTTGCAATATATCCAGCACGAACTGAAAAAGATTTCTTAGGAGACACAATGGAAAGAACAAAATCAGATTTAAAATTCGTGGGGCTTCACGCTCACAGTTGTGCTGGCTCGCCCTTTGATGCAATGGGTTACCCACAAGAACATATGGACTTTGCGTATGAGAATGGAATGGACGCACTGGCATTAACTGATCATGGCAACATGAATGGCTTTAGCTGGCAAGTGGAACACGCCAAGAAGATGAAGAAGGAAGGAAAAGACTTCAAGCCTATTTTCGGCTGCGAAGCTTATTATATTCCATCTATTGAGAAATGGTGGGAAGACTATGATCACTCAAAGCAAGTAAAGAAGTCGTTGTCGAAAGGTGTTATCATAGAGGACGATGATCGCAACCGACCATTGACTCCGAACAGTCATTTTCTTCTCTTGGCAAAGAATCAGAAAGGGCTTAATAACCTCTTTAAGCTTGTTTCAGACTCCTACACAGGGCAAAGCTTCTTTCGTAAGCCTAGGATTGATTTAAAGGCACTTAGAGAGCATTCTGAGGGGCTTATAGCAACCACAACATGTATTAGTGGTCCGTTTGCAAAAGTCGTCTGGCAGAACCCTGAACTGAATCATTTTGAGCTTCTTAATATTATGCGTCCAATGGTTGAACAATTCTTGGATATTTTCGGAGAAGATTATTATTGCGAGCTTCAGTGGAATAACATTCCCGAACAGCACAAACTTAATAAATGTATTATTGATTTGGCGCAGGAATATAATGTTAAACTGATTTCCACCGTTGATTCCCATTATGCTCGCCCAGAGTTGTGGGTAGATAGAGAACTTTATAAAAGGCTTGGGTGGCTTGGTGCGTCCAAAAAGCCCGATTGGCTCTCCGACGAGATCCCCGATACGGTTGATGAAATTGGTTATGAACTTTATCCAAAGAATGGCGATCAAGTATTTGATTCTTATTTAAAATATTCAGAAGAGTGTGGCTATGTTTATGATCCAGAGATTATAAAAGAGAGCATCGAAAACACTTACAAGATTGCCCATGAGAAGATCGCAAACTTCATGCCAGATGCAACAGTGCGTCTTCCAAAGTTTGTTGTGCCGGAAGGAAAGACTGATGACGAAGCTTTGTCTGAGATGTGTGTCACGGCTCTGAGGGAAATGGAGCTTCACAAAGACAAAGAGTATGTTGATCGGCTTCAGCGTGAAATCAGAATTATATCTGCACGAGGTTTTTCAAAGTACTTTCTTACAATGAAAGCCGTTTCCGATAGAGCGCAACAGGATCAGTTGTGTGGCCCCGGTCGTGGATCAGCCGCCGGCTCGCTAGTGGCGTATGTTCTGGGGATCACACAAATTGATCCGATCAAGTGGGGTCTTCTGTTCTCTCGTTTCCTTCGAGAAGATGCAACTGATTATCCTGATATTGATTTTGATGTTTCTGATCCAATGAAGTTGAAAGATAAGATGATCAAAGAGTGGGGTGACAACGTTGTTGTGCCTATTTCAAATTGGAACACTCTACAGTTGCGTTCGCTGATCAAAGACATTTCAAAGTTTTATGACATTCCCTTTACAGAGGTCAATCCTGTAACCGGTGCAATGTTCAGAGAAGCAACGCCCCAAGCAAAGAAAAAGCACGGCATCAAGTCAGGAGTTTATACTCCAACCTTTGAAGAGGTTATGGAGTTTAGCGAGTCGCTTCAGAAGTTCTTGCGAAAGTATCCCCATGTCAAGACGCATGTCGAGACTTTGTACGGAGAAGTTCGTTCTTGCTCTAGACACGCTGGCGGCGTCGTGATCGGTGAAGACTTGGATAAGTACATGCCCCTGATTCGGAGTGGTGGTGTGCGTCAAACTCCGTGGTCCGAAGGGCAGAACGTCCGCCACTTGGAGCCGATGGGGTTTATTAAGTTTGATATTCTGGGTCTGGCTTCGTTGCGAATGATGGAAGATTGTATTCGTAACATCCTCGTTAAAGAGGGCAACACGGAGCCAACATTTGATGATGTTAAAGCCTACTACAACAATCACGTTCACCCCGATGTGATTGATTTGAAAGACATGAAAGTATTTGAAAATGTTTTCCACAAAGGAAATTGGGCTGGTGTTTTTCAATTTACTGAAAAGGGCGCACAAACATTCTGTGTCAAAGCAAAGCCAAATAGTATCGTCGACATTTCAGCAATCACAAGTATCTTTCGTCCCGGTCCTCTCGGTGCGAATGTGGATCAAATGTATGTGGATGCAAAAGAGGGCCTGAAGCATGTTGAGTATGTGCATCCAGTCCACAGGGAAGTGACGAAAGAAACTCATGGATTTTTGATTTTTCAAGAACAGATTGCTTTGCTGGCTCATAAGCTTGGAAAGAATATTTCTCTTGATGAAGGAAATAAACTTCGTAAATTATTAACAAAGAAAGGAACAGGAAAAGGTCATGAAGAAAAAGAAAAGATTTATAAAAAGTTTATTGCAGGATGCGCCGAAAAGAATATTCCAAACGGCGATGCAGAAGGTCTTTGGAAAACTTTTGAATACTTCTCGGGATATGGCTTTAATAAGTCACATGCTGTTTCTTACAGTATGCTTTCTTACCAGTGTGCTTACTTATTCCATTATTTCCCCGTAGAGTGGATGGCGGCTTTCTTAGACAAAGAGCCGGAGACAAGGAAGGAAAAGGCAGTTGCAATAGCCAAAGGAGCGGGCTTTAAAATTAAGCCAGTAGACATTAACTACTCTCAGCGAACGTGGTCTATTCTAGATCAGGATACGTTGGTTCAGCCGTTGTCAGCAATCAAGGGTCTGGGCGACAAAGCGATTGATCAGATTTTAGAGCATCGACCTTTCAACACGGTTGAAGAGTTTTTGTTTCATGAGAAAGTAGTTTATAGCAAATTAAATAAAAAAGCTTTGGATGTGTTATGTCGTTCACGAGCTTTGGAATCTTTGATGGATGAAAGGTTTACTGGCGCAAAGCACTTCTGGTCAGCAGTGGCGGTTGATCGCCCACGAAAGGCTGAGAAGCTTGTCGAGAATATAGAAAAATATAAAGATGAGGGAGATTTCACAAAACAGGAAAAGATTGAATATCTTGTAGGTTTAACTGGGATGTATCCTTTTTATTATATTCTGGATGATAAGGTCACAGACCAACTTAATAAACATTGTGTTCCTGCGCTGTCAGATTTTGATCGGGATTTGCAAATTGCTTGGTTTGTGCCGAGAGAGAGGATAGAAAAGAAAACAAAGAATGGTAAGCTGTATTGGATTTTAAGGTGTATTGATCCGGGCGGGATTACCTCTATCAAGTGCTGGGGGGTCCGACCGGACAAAGACAAGGTACATTTAAATCGCCCTTACATGGCGAGGCTAGACTATTCAGATGACTGGGGTTTCTCAGCGAGAGTAATTGGAAAAAGTTTTAAACTTTTATCTTGACATATGTGTGTGTTTTTGATATAATAACAGAAGAAGAAAAAGGAGAAAGAAATGAGTACGTTAAAGTATGAGGCATTGATTAAGAGATACCAAGCTGATGCCGCTGAGGCAAAAGCAATTTTGGAAGTTTACTTCGGTACGAGCGTGGGCATTGGGGAGCATCCCCAAATTATTGCGGAGATGGATAAGCAAGTGGAGATCTTGGCAACAGCCGAAGATAAACTTGAAGCCCTTCAGCGGCTTGTGAACATTGAAGATGCCCCTCTTGAGCCTCCGGCAGAGGAGGAATAATGGAGTGTTACGTTAAAAAACTAAGAGAAGATGCCATCATTCCGCACAAAGCCCACGCCACAGATACGGGATATGATTTGTGGGTGGTCGACAAACACAAAGAACTTGACAACGGCGTTGTGATGTATTCGACAGGTTTGCAAGTCGAACCACCATGGGGTTTGTATTTTGAAATTATTCCACGTTCATCAATTATTAAGTCGGGATACATTCAGGCAAACAGTATTGGCGTAGTTGATTCGGGATACAGAGGTGAATTGTTTGTTCCACTTTATAAAATTGACAAGGACTCACCAGATTTGGAACTTCCAAAGAAGATTGGACAACTGGTGTTAAGAACAATTAACACTTGCGAGTTCATTGAAAGAGCTACGCTCCACAAAAGCCATCGTGGAGAAGGAGGCTTTGGAAGCACAGATGAAATGGATGAGAAGACGAGAAGCATGAGGGTAATTTCATGAAGAGAAGAGTGAAAAGAAATAAGCAGCGCAAGAGAAAGAAAGCCGAAAAAGCCTTGGAAGAAAAAATGAATCTTTTTGAGAAAATCCCCGCCGAGTGCAATGCGTGTCTGAGAGCTTTTGACAAGACCAACAAAGATATGGTGATGTCATGGAATGTAGTGGTGAGGGAAGAAGAACAGGTGGTACGGCTTTATTGCCCAGAGTGCTGGGATGCGGCAAGAAAATTAGTTGAAGAGGTGGAATATGGATAAGAAAACACAAGAGACAATGTTCAGTAGCAAATCCCCGGAGTGGGAAACTCCGCAAGATTTCTTTAACAAACTTGATGAGCGGTGGAGTTTCACCCTCGATCCATGTTGCACAAAGGAAACAGCAAAGTGCCAAACTTTCTTCACAGAAAAGGACAATGGTCTTGAAATGGATTGGCAAGGTCACAGGGTGTTTATGAACCCTCCATATGGAAGGGGTATACATGTGTGGATTGAGAAGGCATACAGAGAGGGCATTAAGAAGAATACCGTTGTTGTGTGTCTCCTTCCGGCAAGAACAGATACAAGATGGTTTCATGAATACTGCATGAAGGCCCAGTCAATCAAGTTTATAAAGGGAAGATTAAAGTTTGGAAATGCAACCACTGGCGCACCATTCCCTTCAATGATTGTCGTTTTTAATGGCAGAGATCCGGCAACAATGTACGGAACACCAAATATATTTACACTGAAGAGATAGGAGATAAAATGTACTGGATGGAAGACGGGATAGAACCGGACAAAGAAGAGAAGAAGC
>Ga0080013_1004719_pt1 | contig 13209 bp, 25 predicted proteins | sample ETNvirenome_6_85_FD_69236 | JGI IMG/M metagenome (GOLD analysis project Ga0080013, IMG submission 69236) | Marine viral communities from the Pacific Ocean - ETNP_6_85 (SPADES assembly) (version 2) | ecosystem: Environmental > Aquatic > Marine > Oceanic | place: Pacific Ocean | collected 2013-06-19 | reverse complement strand
TTTCTCTCTCCCTATTCTCTCGTCTGGACCGCTCCGCAGTTCTGGCTTTGTACCATCGAACGCCTCTGCAGGAGCACCAGCGTTAACCCTGGGCTAGGTCGAAGACCGTACAGCCCTATTCTAAACCCCAAACATGGAGTATTCCCATGCTTAACACTCTCCCCAATATGCTGGATGAGCTTGAAGACCGTGCTCTTACACTCAGCCAGCGAAGACCGTCCAAACCTCGCCTGACTCCTATTCTGGAGGAAGCGATGGCAGACCTTCCGACCTGTCTCTCTTCTGAGATCGAGGAAGAACTTGCGCTTCTCAAGCGTACTCACGGGCCACTAGTCAATGGTCAATCCTTCATCCTTAAATAAAGGAACAATATGAATATCATGTTCGTAATCATTGCAGCCCTCATTGGGCTCTACATCATAGCTATCCGCAAGGAGAGCTTATTCGCTGGAGTTGGAGTAGCAGCTTTAGTCGCTATTCCCTTCCAGCCCGTTCTCGCAATATCTTGCGCCATCGGCTTGCTTGCAGCCGTACTCGTTGGTCCTGTCGTTAAGACTCTCTTCCTAGGCATCAAACAATCTCAGATTGACTAGAAAGGAGGTAATCGGCACAGAGGGCTTTCCCCCCAGAGAGCCCTCGATGCTGATAATCCCATCAGCCACTAACTCCAAAAACCAATATGAATATCCTTCTTGAATCCCAATACAAAGAGAACTACGGAGCTCACGATTGGGACGGCAAAGGCCAATGCCCTCAGTACTGGAAATACAAAGGCGGTAAATCTTATGTGTTTACAAACGCAGAAGATTTCAACCAAGTCCTTCGATATTTCAATGAGATCATTGCCATTCCTTCCAACTACAGTCGTGAATATGTCGTAGACATCACTGAACTCGTAGTTCCCGTAGAAGGCTTCAGAACTCAGTTCGAAATGGACCAGTTTGAAAACGAAGGCCAAATTACGTCCTATTCCCCCAGGATCGATATGTCCTGTTCAGATGTCCATTGCAGATGGGCTAAAACAGTAGCAGACCGATTCCATTATTGAATCGTTAGCCAAAGCAACATTCCAAGAGTGTTGCTTAAGCTGACAATACCGTCAGCCATAACCGAAAGGTAACTATGTTCTTAGATTCTCTAGTAAGTGCAAAAAGATACGTTCTAGGAGAACCTGGAATTATCAGGTGTGAAGATGCATTAACAGATATGCCTAAAGATCACCGACAGGTATTCCGCTTTATGCACGACCAACGCATCAAAGAGATGCAAGTCGACTATTACGATGGAGCTGTAACTTACAGCTATCGTTATAACCAAACCCGTCCTTGCAAACCGCCAAGGAAATAATCTTTATTGAAAGCCAAGACGGTATTCCCCTGAGTACCGTCTAAGCTGGCAATTCCGTCAGCATAACCGGAGAAGTCTCATGTCTGACTATCCCTATGATGTGGATGCAGAGCATGATGAGCGTTGGATTCAAGACGGTATCGAGCAAGCAGCAGAGGAATACTATTATTCCCAGATGCATCCTGTCCGATACTTCTATGAAGTCAAATTATGCTCATTCAAACTCTGGCTCCACCAAAAGACATTTAAGCTGAGAGAACGACTAGGGTTAGAGGAACCCGTTCCCTTCTAAGACCGTTGTTCTTCACAGCACTTATGACCGCAATCATAACGGTCATAGGACTTGTCTTCATCTTCGCCAGAATCGGCCTAGACCGTATTCTTAAATATGGGCTTTGGGTCGATCTGGCAGTCACAGCCGGTGTCCTGTTGATCTTCCAAGGATCAGCAACCGGCATTCTCTCTGCAGCTTTAACCGGAGCACTCCTCTCAGCAGTTCTCTGGTTCTTAGGTCGCAGACCGTAATCATCGGGGGCTTTACTGCCCCCATCTTCTAGTACATTATAAGTGAACTCAGTTCATAAAAGGATAACTATGGAACATCCTAAACATGATGATTCAGACCTTTTTGATGAGCGTTATGATGAGGAAGGTATTCGTTATCTTGCAGAAGCTATGGCACATATTGTCTGCAAGGAAGACCTTATTATCTACGCCACAGATGGTCTGAAACATTCCTTAGAAGATGACTATGGCTTCTTTAAGGAGTCATGGACTAAATATATGGAGGACTAAATGTCAGAACCTTGCACCATTAACGGCTGTTGTGGCAACCCTTGGGTATGCTGCAACTGCGATGCTCAAATCCCATTTGACGAAGACCATAAAGTTAAATGGGATACAGACGGAGACTGTTATTGTCTCGAATGCTATGAACCTTCAGAAGTCGAAGACTATGGAGGTCAAGCCTATTCCCCCGACAACTATTTAGATGATGGCGAAGCCCTGGCTAGTGCAGGATTCGACACTGACGAAGACTATGGTGGAGGAGATGATCGTTTATGAAAGTCCAGGCAATTGACAATGAAACGGCAACTCCTTGGATTCTCAAAAAACACTATGCCCATCGTTTACCTTCCATTTCATACAGTTTTGGAATGTATAACAAAACCAATGAACTTATTGGAGTCGTTACTTACGGAACTCCTGCAAACCCATATTTATGTTCAGGAATATGTGGTGGAAGATTTAAATCATTAGTCCTTGAGTTAAATCGTTTAGTAGTAGATGAAGGAATTCCTTCATATCTAATAAGTCAAAGTCTTAAACAAATTCCTTCTCCTAGAATTATCGTTTCTTATGCAGATACAGATATGAACCATGTTGGTTATGTCTATCAGGCATCTAACTGGATTTATACTGGTTGCACTAAAGAAAGAACCGATATGTTTGCTGGAGAAGGAAAACATTCAAGACACAACAAAGGAGATAAATCTATTCGGCAGAAGAGAAGTGCTAAACACAGATATGTGTATTTTGTTGGATCAAAAACACAGAAAAAATTATTCCTTAATAATTTGAATTATCCTGTACTGGCATATCCTAAAGGTACACCTTCCCGATATGACGCATCTCATCCAATCCCTAAACAAATGGTATTAATATGAAATGTCCTAAATGCAATCACCGGATGCATCGAACAGGTCAATACTATCACAAACGTGAAATGTATTACACCTGTAGAAAATGCAGTCATAGGCATATTGAACCCATGATAACCCTTAATAAAAAATAAATGCTTATGGAAACACCTATCCTCACAGTCGAATTAGTTCCAAAGACTGCATGGTATAAAAACCTACGCTCAGAATTGCCTGAAGGCAAGTGGGATCAACTACGGAAACATTCGTACCGGCTTGCTGAATACAAGTGTGAAATATGCACTGGTAAAGGCGATAAATGGCCTGTTGAATGCCATGAAATCTGGGACTATGACGATGTAAATCATATCCAGAAATTAACTGGAGTCATATCCCTATGCCCTTCCTGCCATAAAGTAAAGCACATAGGCCGTGAACACGCTTTAGGCAGAGCAATCCCTTCCATTAAGCATCTAGCAACAGTGAACAACTGGAGCAGAAAAGATGCTGAAGAGTACATCAAAAAAGTATTTAAAATCTGGAAAAACAGAAGCCAGCATAAATGGCATCTGAATCTATCCTGGGCTTTAAGCGAGGAGGCTCATGAATTGTGCGAAATTAGGTAAAAAGCATAAGTACAAATTCAGATTTGTTATTCCTGAAGACAGTTCTATGTATCCAGGACTTCATCAATACAGTTGTACTCGATGTCAACATTTAACCTGGAAAAGGCCAAATGAAAAATAAAACAAAATGGGTTGTCGTTCTTAACGAAAGACCTGTTGTTCTACCTCAACGTGCTCCCACAGTTGAAGGACCATTTCACAGTAAGAAAGAAGCAGATTTATATGCTGAATACTACTCTTCACTAGAATGGGCCATCAACGTTTGTGAACTTGAAGCACCTCTTCTTGATGAGCATGAAGATCCTATCAGCATGGGATGGGTAGGACATAACGGACTACCCTAAGTGAAATGCCAAGACGGTATGGCAACATCCGTACCGTCTAAGCAGAGCACTTCTGCTTTGTATGTCGCTTAAAGCTTAAGCGTCATTAAATCGCCATATCTAGGAGGATCAATGGCAAAACACATTAAAACCGTAGAGAAAGAGATCACGACTAAGATCGTGGACTCTCTCGAACAAGCCATCCAATCCGGTAGAGAAGCCCAATGGCAAATGCCTTGGGTATCTAAAGGATCAGGTATGCCTGTCTCATTCTCATCAGGTAAACCGTACAGAGGTGGCAACTTGTTAATCCTACTAATGGCTCAAGTCGAAAACGGCTTTGCCAGTAATCGATGGATTACCAAGAAACAAATGTTACAAGCTGGTGGAAGGATTCCGAAGGAAGATTTCCCCAATAGTCAAACCTGTTACTTTTTCAAAGAAATGGAGGTCACAGATGAAAAGACAGGAAACATCAAAAAACGATGGTTTGCCAAGACTTACCAAGTGTGGAACTTGGCTCAAACAAACATCTCGATTGAAACTCCTGAAAAGAAACAGGAGACTGAAGCGGAGTTCGGAGAACTTGATCAGTTCCTCAATGATAATACGGCTGATGTTCGGTTCGGACAATCAAAAGCCTATTACCATCCTAGACAGGATTTCATCGGTCTTCCCAATCCTGAAGATTTTCAATCGGAAGGAGACTATCTCGCAACCAAGAGCCATGAACTCGTCCATTGGACAGGACATGACTCCAGGCAAAAACGAGATCTCCAGGCAAAAGGAACCGAGGCTTACGCCTTCGAAGAACTGATTGCCGAATTGGGATCTTCGTTCATCTCAGCAGAGTATGATCTGCCTCATAAAGTCCAGGATGGACATGAGGAATATCTACTTCATTGGGTCAAAGCCTTATCCAGTGATACCTCGCTGGTATTCAAGGCTGCCAAAAAAGCATCTGAAGCAGTAGCTTATCTGAAGAAGGATGCAGGGCTGGTGCAGCAACCGCAAGGTTTCGAGCCAAAGGCGATTGCTGCATAAATTTGCTAACCGGAGAAGTCAGCATCAGTAATATCTCATGACTGGCTTCTCTATGTCAAGGAATACTTATGGAAGAAACTATTAATGAATATGTTGAAAGGATCTCTAAAGCAATGGTTCGTTATAGAGTTAATTTCAAAAGATTAGTCATAGACGAAGATTCTGGAAGAACTCGATGGATTTGGAGTGACATGGATGAAACATCTCTTGAGAATGCAAGAGCCAGGGCTAGAGAATGGATTGAAAAATATCCTGAGTATAATTTGGATCATGTCGATAAAATTGAAAAAGGCAAAGGTGAAGAATGGAGATCTCCTGATACTGGAAATCTTATTCGCTTACCTGTATCAACAGATGTGACTCAAGAATTCTGGGATGGCTGGAACTGGAATCCGTAGGCAATATATCGGCAGAACTAGGTGGAGCAACTAGCATATCGGCAGTATTGGCAATTGCTTTTTGCTCCCCTAAAATCTTTGTTATCCCTTGGAAATACTGGTGGGCCAGGCAGGACTTGAACCTGCGACCGATCGATTATGAGTCGTGCGGTCCCCCTAGTGTTTCCAATGGGTCACAGGGGCCCAATGCCATTATCGGCAATATATCGGCAATACTAAGTGGAGTTGCGTATGTCTAAATCTTCTATACTTGACCATTATTATGGTCGTGAATATGAACTCTGTCCATCATGCGGAGGTCATGGTAAAAAACCTCTGAGAGCTTCAGATGGTAAAACAATTGATGACTTTGCAGAATGTGTCAGATGTTCTGGTAAACGTCTAGTTCAAACCGTGATCCATACTCATCATGAAGGTCTTGAAGAATTCGTAGAATCAGACCTTCAAAAATTTAAAAGGAAATTGGATGACCTTGATGAACGTATTGAAGGACTTTATTTAAGAAATCCTGATTCTATGCTTAATTATAACTGATCCAGCATAGAACGCTGAGTTTCTATATCCTCCCTGGCTTTCATATAGCCTAGTGTAGTCTTCGGATCTTTGTGTCTCGCAAGTTTCTGAACCTCTTTCACATTCCATTGTAAATCAACACCTAATCGGGTTATGACCGTAGCACGGTATCCATGCAGCGGTTTAATCTTTCTGGAGATTCCAAGATGGTCGTTGATTCTACGGAATGCCCGTCCCATTGAATCCACACTATAATATGCGAGGGAACCATGTCCTTGATCCAGATACCAGGACTCTGAGTTTCCTCGTCCTTCCAGATCCTCTTCGAGGAACTGACTGAGCTTTTCTGAAATTGCCAAGAAAGACTCACTCCGTCCCTTGATCGTATCATCAGATTCCTGATCTGTTAGGTAAATAAGTCCATGTTTTAAATGAATATGATTCAATTTAAGCATTCGGACTTCAGATCCACGCATTCCTGTCTCTCTCAGCATCCAGTGAATACGGAGCCAGAGTGGATTCCCTTTTTCCTGAAGGTACTCAAGGACCATATCCAGATCATCCTGACTGTAGATCTGAGGAGTACGTTCTGTAACTTCCGGTTTGGATAGGGTGACTTTCTTATTAAGCATCCCATTTTCCAAACACCAATTAAAAAAAGCCTGAAGCATGAGGAAATAACTCAAGACTGTTGCTTCCGCTTTAATCTTAGGCTGTTTTATCAGATGACTCTTGAACTCTACTGCATAGTCAGAATCCCAGAGATTTAAGGAGTGATTCCCACAAGCCTGTATATAAAGCTTTATGGTTCTCTTATGCAGCTTCCAAGTGTGGTCTTTCTGGAATTCTTTTGAATTCTTCAACCACTTCTCAGAAGCCGACTTAATATCATGTTGATTCCTGACCGTAATAGGAATCCTCTGAGAACGTAGTTCTGTAAGTTTGCGCTCCCAAAGATTATTGCAATAGTTATTGAACTCTCGTTCAGACCGTAGCTTTCTCCCATGAGAAGTCTGCTTATATAAAGCTTCTTCAAACTTACAGAGATCTAACCTCTTAGCCCGACCGTTGGACTGAGGGAATTCATGGAAAAAACCTACGACAATGCTGCGCTTCTTATTTGATTCAAAACGCTTTCTGGGCCTTGCCATGAGTCGGATTCATATTCTCGAAGTTTTGCAAACGAATACTGAAGCAGATCTTCATAGACTGCAATCTGCCTTTGTAATTTATCATATTCTGACTCGTCTATAACTTCAGAATCCTCACCCAAACGTAAACCTTGACCAAGAAGAATCCAATCTAATGACATAGATTCCTTCTTACAAAGTCCAACGATTTGAGCAAAGGGAATAGTATCTCGAACTCGGTATCCATTTAAACCAGATTTAGAGACTCCAAGTCTTTCTGCAAGTTCAACATCGCTATTGAGTGACAGTGCTTTCTTGAGCCTGTCAAATACTTCTGATGATGTATCGTTCATAAAGTTTGTATTGGTACTCGATTTTGATAACCCAGATCGACCTGGAGGCGAATATTTAGAGTTATTATGTATCATTTCAAGAATTTGGATTCCTGAAATTTCAATAAAACTGTTTAACAGTTTAGGAGTTTGTTCCATCATTTTGCCCCCCAATTGCAACCACAGCCAAATCTCCAGATAAAATTAAAACATTCGGCTTTGGTACATTTTCTCCTGATTGTCACACTTTTCATAAATCAACCTTCTTAGTCAAAATAATTAAGCTATTTTAAAATAGGCGTTCATTTTATGTTGACAAGGTTCACAAATAGTGTACCTTATCCTGTAATACTTCATTACAAGACATCGCACGAAGCAAATCAATGATCAAGGAAGATCTACAAAAATGGGGAATCCCATTGCGTAAAGTAGAAAAAATCACCGGATTCTCACAATCTCATGTGAGTCTGGTGCTCTCAGGCAAACGGAAGAATAACAGAATTACGACTACTGCCTGGGAACTTATACAGAAAAAAAAGAAAGAGCTTCGTGGAGAACTCACCGGAACTAATTCAGGAAATTAAAGCATTACGCAAAGTCTTAGAACGCTTGGATTCCAAGATTCCACACTTTGCAAAAGCACTTTCTGCGGATGATGCAGCGCAGAAGATGAAGGCAGATCGCAATGGGCGAGATGCTGAACTATCCAATCTGTATCAACTTTTAACCGGAGACAGTCAATGACTGAACAAGCAAAACAAGCAGACCGTGGGCCTCAGTTCTCGGCAGACAATCATCTTGCTCGTAGGCAAGGGATTGGTGCTAGTGAGGCAGGAGTCGTGTTCTGCGTTAATCCATACAGTTCCTGGTTTGAACTTTATCTGTCCAAGATTCCTGAAGAGGAAGGAGGACAGGTCAGAGACATCTCAAACAAGGATGCTGTTAAATGGGGGACTCGGCTGGAAGCCATTGTAATCCAGGCAATCAAAGAGGATTACGGAATCCCTGTCCAAAAGGATGAGACCACATACTGGAATACCGAACATGGTGTTCCAATGTATGCCCACCTGGACGGTACTCATGGTGATCGAGGTGTTGAGATCAAGACCACCAAAGTCCGTAATATTCATAACTACGGTGAAGAAGGCTCAGACTATCTGCCCAAGTATCAACTGATGCAGGGTGTTCATCAACTGATCTGTTGTCCTTGGATGACAGGAGTTGACTTCTTTGTCTACTTTGACCGTGACGAACTTCGGCATTATCAGGTCAACCGTGACGAGTTCACGGAACGCTTGATTAAATCTTATGCCAAGCAAGCAAAACGCTTCTGGAATCATGTTACAGAACGCAAAGTCCCTTCTGCTCAAACCAGAGAGGACATCAAGCATCTGTATCCAGAGTCTAATGATAATCTGATGACAGAAGATAATCTTGTCGGAGAATTATTAATCAGACTCAAAACCAATATAGATATTGAGAAGCAGTCAAAAGCTGATCTCAAATCTGCAGAAGAACGAGTTATCCAAGATAAGATAGCTCTCTCAGAATTCATCGGGAATAACGCTGGAATCATCACTGAAGAAGGTAAATCCCTGGTGAACTTCCGCACGAATGAAGTGAAAGGCAGATTCAGCCAAACTAAATTTCGTGAGGAACAACCGGAACTCTACGAACAGTATCGTGGAGAATCCACATCCAGCCGAAGACTTTCAATTTCTTGGAAGAACTTCAACGGCTGGGTTCCTTTTTAATGCCTAAACCGGAGAAGTTATATGGCTCAATACTCTAAGAAACTCGCAACTACGGATATTAAAGGCAAAGCCTACACCGAAGTTCATACACGAGTTAAATCCTTCAATGAAGAAGAAGTATATCGTGATTGGAAATATGACGATGCTCTCAGCATTGAAACCACTGTTGTCCATCTTGATGCAGAGAAAGGCTTTGCTTGCATCAGGGCTGATGTCAAAGACAAAACCGGTCGTGTTATCAGATCCGGTCATGGCTTTGAATTTCAGGGAGACAAGACCTCATTTGTCAATAAGACATCCTATCTTGAAAATGCTGAAACTTCTGCAGTAGGCAGAGCTTTAGGATTATTGGGAATAGGTATCATTGACACTCTTGCTTCATTGGATGAAGTCAAGATCGCTCAAGATCGGGAGAAGCGTTTAGATATTCCCGAATCTCAGAAAGATCCTCAAACTTCTAAATCCAATGTCATTCAACATCCTAAGTCTGGGAAACCATCTCAGGTCTCAGAGATGCTTGGTGAAGAATCTGATCCAGAACCAGAACCTGAACAATCTTCTGATTGTAAAGCAGTTTTGTCGATTCTGAATCGATGCAAAACCAAACAGGATGTTGAAAGTGCAGTCAACGACAAGAGAGATGCAGTCAAAGCCCTGCCTATAAATGAGCAAGCAATAGTCATTGCTCTCAAGGATAAGCTTCTGGCTGAACTCATCGATGACGATATGCCTGTATGGGACTGAGCACCTTCAGTCAAATCCTCGATCTCATGCGAGATCCTGAAAAGATGAAGAGTGTTTCTGCTTCAATGTCCAGATTCAGAGATGAATCGGTTGAATGCAATGGAGTTGCATTTGATCTGGTCAGAGATGACCAGGGCATTGAATACGCCATCCCAAAGGGAGATACCGAGGAAGTCAAGGAAGACAAACTGCGTAAACAGATTGTCAAAATGGGCCTTGCCAGATATGCCGATGTCACATTGAGTGATGCAGGACTATGGAAATTCGAGAAAAAAGAATTGGACCGTTATGGATTACAGGCCGCGATCCAAGACGGAAAGACTCTTTTATTTCGAGGTCCGGTCGGCACTGGCAAGACCTACCTCGCAATCGCTTTAATCAAAGATCTTCTTGTTCAAAAGAAGAAAGTTGCATTGAGGCGTTGGCCTAAACTGCTTCAAGAGATGCTTGATACATTCAAAGCAGATCTACCTATGTCTTCAGTCCTAGATCCAGTTCTGAATGCAGATGTATTGTTATTAGATGAGATTAACATCGACATCAAAGGCAAAGCATCAGCATTTGAAATAGGAAAGCTTGCGGACATTATCAGTGATTTTCATGAATCGAATCGTGGAATGATTCTAACTACGAATCTCAGTGAGCCTAAGATCCAAGAGCTCTATGGAAATCAGATCTGGTCCAGACTGACAGACAAGGAACGGAGCATCATCGTATCATTTCAATATGAACGTAACCGAAGAAACTAACCTTTACGAAGAACAACTGAACGGGGGTCGCTTGGTAATCAAGGAGATCCCTGTTCAGGGAGGGATCTTATACGTGTCCAGGCATTATGTTGCATTACATGATTCCTGGTCAGGTGAAAAATCCTACAGACTTCATGACCATCAAATGATTTATGTCGCAAACGCAGATCCTGAAAGTGGACTTATCCCCATACAAATGGAAAGACGGAGAGCCTATGAAACCAATGGGAAAACCACGGCAGACTCAGGCAGACAGATGGAAAAAAAGAAAGGTCGTAGAAAGATATAGACAGCTTGCTGATGTTCTAAGAGCAGAAGCAATGCTGCAAAAGTTTCGGTGTACTGGAGTAATGATTATGTACTTCGATATGCCGATGCCAAAGTCCTGGTCAAAGAAACGGAAACGTGAATTGATTGGGACTCCTTGCCGATCTCGTCCAGACATTGATAATCTCTGCAAAGCAGTTTTAGATGCTTTAATGGAAGAAGACTCAATTGTATGGAGCGGAGGTTGGCGTAAACTCTGGTCTGAAAATCCACAAATAACTGTGTATTCGATGCCAGATAGTAATCCCTAACCGGAGAATTATATGCTTAATTCATATCAAGCACTCGGTAATATTGGTAAAGACCCTGACTTCAAGCCAGGAAACGAGAACAAACAGTCCGTACTGGACTTCTCAGTAGCTGTTCAGCGTGGTAAAGATAAGAACGGCAACCAGAAAGATCCTTACTGGGCTCAGTTCAAAGCTTTCGGCAAACAGGCTGAAACCATCAATCAGTATTTCAGTAAAGGAGCTGAAATCCTTATTACAGATTCAGAACCGGTCACTGAGATCCGTGACAAAGAAGATGGAACTAAATCGTACTGGAGTTATTACATAGTACGTCAGTTCTCCTTCACCAAATCGAACTCTCCTAACTACAAAGAAGAGAAGTCTGATAAGTCTAATTCTTCTTCAGGTTCCTGGTGAGCTTATGATGAACATATACAGAGTTTATCAGAGCAATCCTAACGGTGTTCCTGATACAGACAACATGGGTTATTTCAGAACCATTGCTGATGCCAAAGCATTTGTTCGATCACGAGCACCTAAATGCCGTGTCAAACACTCAGATGCTTTAAATGGTCAATGGACAATGGAACGCAGAAATATCCAGGAAACTCCTGCTGGAGATACAATTGGATATTATCCTAAAGGCCATTATAAGGAATTTGATACTTGGTTAATTAAAAGAATCGAAATTCCTGCAGGCAAAGATGGAATCTGTAGAACTTTTAAACATGAATCATGGTTCATGATGGATGTTCTATCTAAAATGGGATAACTCAAGGAGAAACGTATGTCTAAAATCGAATGGACAGATCACACCTGGAATCCGATCCGTGGCTGTAGCCGTGTATCGGCAGGATGTGAAAACTGTTATGCAGAGACAATGGCAGGGCGTTTCTCTGGTCCTGGTGGACCCTATGAAGGTCTTGTTTCAAAGACTTCCAATGGGTTCCGATGGACAGGGAAAATCCAAGTCGTTGAAAAGGAGATCAATGCTCCTTACAAATGGAGAAAACCTCGAATGGTTTTTGTTAATTCTATGAGTGATCTTTATCATCCTAATTTAGAACTTAAAGATCTATGGAGAATAATGAAATCCATGAAAGAAAATCCAAAACATACATTCCAGGTTCTTACTAAAAGACCTGAAAATATTCCAACAGGAATTTTAGACCGGATGCCTCATAATGTATGGATTGGAACTTCCGTTGAGGATAACTCAGTCAAAGCCAGGATTGCTCATTTGATTCGAGTAAATGCTAAACCTCGATTTCTATCTGTAGAACCTATGCTTGGTCCGTTAGAAATAGATGATTATCTATCTACCGGACTTATTCATTGGATTATTATTGGTGGAGAGTCTGGCCCTGGTGCAAGGAAATGTAATTTTGAATGGAAAAAAGATCTAATTGGACAATGCGATAAATACAATGTTCCTGTATTTGTCAAACAACTTGGATCTAATTCCAGATATTATCCTGATGAATCCTATAAAGGATCAGACATTTCCAGGTGGCCTAAATGGTTACAGAGGCGAGAGTATCCTATAGCTGCGTAACATTTGGATCATCATATCTCATGATGGGCCAGTTACCTTCGAGGTAGTAATCATTCGGTGAGTCCAGGGTGATACTTGGGCTTACCGTTTTTATCATAAAGCATTCTTTTGACTTCTTTACGATTGTTTCCCATAGCGTTATAAGAAACGTGAACCCACCCACTATTCGGTCCTTCCACTTCACCATCCCAGGCTTGGATTCTATTAGAATCATAGTTCTCTAAAATCAATTGATCAAATTCCAAGTTATCTCTAATGTATTCAGCAAGTTCCAGGTTACTGACTGACTCAGATACAATTTCTATATCTGCTGCACTTGACTCACCATTACAACAATGATGGCTCTTTGATGATCCATTAATATGAGCATTCCAGGCTTCTGACCGATAGCAGGAATTGACCTTTAATGCTTTGTTATAATGATCTCGGATCGGCTGGAGAACTTTAATGACCAGGACAGTCATTCTTGCAACTGCTAGAAGAGTTGGCTCCTGCTT
>Ga0080013_1004718_pt1 | contig 13210 bp, 18 predicted proteins | sample ETNvirenome_6_85_FD_69236 | JGI IMG/M metagenome (GOLD analysis project Ga0080013, IMG submission 69236) | Marine viral communities from the Pacific Ocean - ETNP_6_85 (SPADES assembly) (version 2) | ecosystem: Environmental > Aquatic > Marine > Oceanic | place: Pacific Ocean | collected 2013-06-19 | reverse complement strand
ACTTAGATACATTAATAATGACCTTGAAGAACGTATCGCTTCGGAACGAGGGTTATTAATACTGGAGATTTTAATGAGAACATTAAACGATTATTTTTTAACAGCAGAGATAGAAGATATCTCTACTGCATCTAGCACATTTGTAGCAGTTCCTGATGGTGGTCGCATTATCAAAATTATAACTGCGTTACAAGGAGCTATAAGTGGTGGCAACGCTGCAATTAGTTTTGAGATTGGTGGCACAGCCGTTACAGGTGGTGGCATAACAGTTGCTCACTCAGGTTCAGCAGCAGGTACAGTTGATTCATCACTACCTACAGCAGCTAACAGAGTTGAAGAGGACGGCACAATCGAAATGATTACAGATGGTGGTTCAACAGGTGCTAAGAAATTATTAGTTACATTTGTAATTAGGAGATAAAGATGTCAAAAATGAGAGTAACAAACACAATCAAAAGGACTGTCAATACTGGCTCTCAACAAACAGCAGCGACAAACGCAAACACAGAGTATGTAAGAGTAGTAGCTGACACCGATGGTGTTTTTATTGCTTTTGGGGCTAACCCAACAGCGACTACTAGCTCAACTGTACTAGGTGCATACGACCCTGAAGTTTTTAAAATTGATGGTGGTATGAAAGTTGCTGCTATAGTTGCAAGTTCAACAGCAAACTTATACATAGATGAGTTAAGCGAATGAAACGTAAGATAGGCGACAATCAAGTATTTCACTATCATAACCCAACAGGTGAGTTTGCTATAGAACACATCGAGGATATACAACCCCTTTTAGACCAAAACAAAAAATTACAGAACGAGGACCATCACAAGTCAGATGAGTTTAGACTCTCTGCTCGTATACCGATGACTGTGGTTTATGAATGGAAAAGACTATTTGGGGTTGACATATTTAACAAAGACCACAAAGAAGCAGTAAAAAAACTTATTAACAGTCCTGACTACAGGTATCTAAAGACAACCAATAGGCGTATATAATGGCAATAACAAATTACTCAGAACTTAAATCAGCAATCGCTGACTGGTTAGATAGAACAGATTTAACTGATTCTATTCCTGACTTTATTACTTTAGCTGAAACAAGACATAGAAGAGATTTTAAAATAAGAAGAATGGAAACAAGAGTTACAGCTAATACTGTAGCTGATACTGAGTATTATACTTTGCCTGATAATTTTGTTGCTATGAGAAACATACAACTTAATACTGATCCTAAGACAGCTTTAGAATATTTAACACCTGAACAAATGGACAGGATATATGCAGGAAGTAATAAAGGAAAACCAAAAGCATATTCTATTATTGGAGATAACATACAGCTAAGACCACTTCCTGATAGTGCATACGAAATAGAAATGCTGTATTACAAATACTTTACTCCTTTATCAGATTCAAATACAACCAATGATATGCTTACTTATCACCCTGATGCTTATTTATATGGAGCTTTAGTAGAAGCAGAACCTTATCTTCAAAACGATAAGAGAATACAGACATGGGCTAGTTTTTATGAAAGAGCCAAAAAGGATATAATAGATTCTAATGAAAGAGACAGACATTCAGGGGTAGCTCCAACAACAAGAATTGATTATGGGTTATATTAATGACCACATGGACACCCCAAACAATAAGTTCTAGCACATGGACAACTGTACCTGAAACAGCTAGAGGGTACATTGAGACAGAAGATAACTTATTTTTATTAGCAACAGAAGATAACGAATTAATACAACAAGAGGATTTGACTGATATAGCTCCAGGAGATTGGCAAGATACATCTTCAACCTCAACAACTTGGACAGTACAATAGATGGCAACTAAAAAGATTTCAGAATTAGCAACTACCACCACCCCTGCAAGTGGTGCGTTATTTCCAATCGTACAATCAAGTGATAATTTTGCAGTAACATTAGAGAACATTGCAGCTAATTTACCTGCTGTTACAGCAACATCTCTTACTTCGTCAGGCACAACTACTGCTACTGGTGGATTTGTAGGAAATCTTACAGGTAATGTTACAGGAAACTTAACTGGTACAGCATCTGCTGCAACTCTCGCTGCAAGTGCTACAGCTTTAGCTACAGGTCGTACCATAGGTATGACAGGTGATGTTACTTGGACTTCAGCATCATTTGATGGCACGGGGAATGTAACAGGTACAGCAGCAATAGGTAGTGGTGTCATCGTAAACGATGATGTCAATGCAAGTGCAGCAATAGCATTTTCTAAGATGGAAAACTTAACTGCATCGAGAGCATTAGTGTCAGATGGTAGTGGCGATGTATCAGTATCAGCAGTAACATCTACAGAGATTGGATATTTGGATGGTGTAACATCAGGTATACAAACACAACTAGATGGCAAAGCATCAACAAGTTTTGTACCTACAACGATTACAGTTGCAGATGAATCGACTGATACGACTTGCTTTCCATTGTTTGTTACAGCAGCTACAGGTGATCTAGGACCAAAGACTGCAAGTGGACTTACATTTAATTCAAACACAGATGTACTATCAGGCACATTCGCAGGAGCTTTGACTGGTAATGTGACTGGTAATGCGAGTGGCTCATCAGGGTCTTGTACAGGAAACGCAGCAACAGCTACAGCACTTGAAACTGCAAGAAACATTGGTGGCGTTTCATTTGATGGTACAGCTAATATAAATTTACCTGGTGTCAACACATCAGGAAACCAAGATACAAGTGGCACAGCAGCGATAGCAACAACTGTTACAGTTGCCGATGAATCATCTGATACATCTTGTAATGTATTATTTACAACTGCTGCGACAGGCAATCTTGGACCAAAATCAGGAACGAATTTAACATTTAACTCTAGTTCAGGAGTGCTTACAGCTACAGGTTTTGCAGGTGATTTAACAGGCAATGTAACTGGAAACGTAACAGGCAGTTCAGGGTCTACGACTGGTAATGCTGCAACTGCAACCACATCTACTAATGTAACAGTAGCCGATGAAAGCAGCGACACAACTTGTTTCCCACTATTTGTAACTGCTGCAACTGGAGACCTAGCACCTAAGTCAGGAAGTAATCTTACATTTAATTCAGACACAGGTGTACTTGGAGCAACGACATTTTCAGGATCAGGTTCATCACTTACAGGTGTGGTTATAGAAACTGCTAGTACAGGATCTGCTGAAATACCTGTAGGTACAACAGCACAACGAGATGGCTCACCTGCAACTGGTATGTTTAGATTTAACACAACCACATCAGGATTTGAGGGCTACAATGGTAGTGCTTGGGGTGCAATCGGTGGAGGTGGTGGTGCTACTGGAGCAGGTGGCGATGAAGTATTCCAAGAAAACGAAAGAGTAGTTACAACAAACTATACTTTGTCTACTAATAAATCAGCAATGTGTGTTGGACCACTTACAATTAATTCAGGGGTTACAGTAACAATCCCATCAGGAGAGAGGTTAGTTATCTTATGACAGTTAAGATTAATGCAGATACAAGTGATGGATTAAAATTTGTATCAGATACAAGTGGTGCTATAGATTTTCAATCTAATGGTTCTACAAAAATGTCAATGGATTCTAGTGGTAATTTAACTTGCACATCAATGTCAGGTATACACAAGCCACAAATATTTCATGTAAGAGATGAAAAAGGAACACTAGTGCATGGTGGTAGTGCAGGGGCTAACACAGACAATATAAGAGTTTTGAACACAGTCAAGACAAATGAGATAACAGGAGCAAGTCTCAGTTCTAATCAAATAACATTACCTGCAGGAACTTATTTTTGTGAAGCATTTGCTAATGGTTGCATGGTAGATCATCATAGAGCATTTTTATACAATGTAACTGACAGTAGTGTAGAACTAATTGGACAACAATATTTTGCTACTGCCTTTAGTAATTTGGGAGACAATACCTCGATGATACTCGGTAGATTTACAATAACAGGTCAAAAGGTATTTGAATTAAGACATAGAACACAATCTGCTAAAGCTGACATTGGATTAGGACATTACATGAATGACACTAGGAACTCTGTTTATGCAGATGTAATTATAACAAGAGTAGCATAATGAAATACGCATTGATAGAAAACAACATTGTTAAACAAATATCTTATCAACCTGAAGATGGCTATGTTGAAGTAAGTGATGATGTTTTTGCTGACATGGTAAAGAAAGATGATGGCTCTTATGATTATACAGATGAAGTAAAAGCAATATCTCAAAGAGTAGCACAAGCTGAAGAAGATTTAAAAACAGACAGGGCGAGTGGCAAAGCAAAACTAAAAGAACTAGGATTAACAGATGCACAAATTAAAGCCTTGATGGGAGTTGAATAATGGCACTAACTTTACATGGTACAGTATCAGACAACACAGTAGCTTTAGATAGAAAGACTGCTACTCCATTGATTATAAATGGTGATATGCAGATTGCACAAAGAGGTACGAGTACAGCAGATGTCGGAAGTACAGAGGGATATATTACAGTCGATAGATTTAACTTTAATCAAAATGGTAATCCATCAGCAAGATTTACTGTAACGCAGGATTCAGATGTACCAACAGGTTATGGGTTTGTTAAATCGAGTAAAGTAGACTGTACTACAGCACAAGGTAGTTTAGGTAGTGATGATTTTCTTACAATAGAACACAGACTAGAAGGTCAAAACTTACAAGTCTTAAAAAAAGGCACAAGTAATGCTGAATATCTGACTATTGCATTTTGGGTTAAAACCAATAAAACAGGAACATATATTTTAGAAATTAGAGACATAGATAACAACAGACTTATTACAAGCACATATGCAGTCTCATCAGCAAACACTTGGGAGAAAAAAGTGATATCTTTTGTAGGTGATACAACAGGTGCATTAGATAATGACAATGCTCATAGTATGCAAATAGCTTGGTGTTTAATGGCAGGTACAGATTTTACAAGTGGAACACAACGAACAAGTTGGGCTACTAGGGTAAACGCAGATAGATTTGTTAATCAAGGTGTTAACTTAGCAGATAGCACAGATAACAACTTTTGGATAACAGGGATACAAGCAGAAGTAGGTCAGTTTGATGCTGACAGCATACCTGCCTTTCAGTTTGAAGATAGAGGTACAAGTCTAGCTAGATGTCAAAGGTATTTTCATAAAGGTGTAGCAGAAGATGGAAGTACATCAGGGTATGCATTTGGTGCTTTTAGAACAGCTAATACAGCACAATTTCTACATCAATTCCCTGTTCCTATGAGGACAGAGCCAACAGCTACACAAATAGCAACAGATAATATGTTCTGTCATGATTTAGCAGATGGCAATAATATACTTGTAGATAGCATACAATCTGTTTTACATAATTGTGAGCAGAATATACTTATACAATATACACTTGATTCATCTTCAGGTAGTGCAGGTGATAGTGCTTATTTATATCCAACAGGTAGCACTCCAGGTGTTACATTTGATTCGGAGTTATAATGGAAGTTACATCAGCACAATATACATTAAATGTTTTAGGACAAAATGGTGGCATAAAAGCAACAATAAATGGTGTTGTATGTCATGTACCAATAGACACAGCAAACACACACTATCAAGCAATTCAAGAATGGGTTGCCGAGGGTAACACAATACAGGAAGCAGATTAATGAGTAGTATAAAATTAAAAGGATCTACGAGTGGCGATATAACAATCTCAGCACCTGCTGTAGCAGGAACTAATACAATTACTTTTCCTGCTGAAACAGGAAATGTTTTAACAGATGGCTCGGCTTTACCTGCTATAGATGGTTCAGCACTAACAGGACTTTCAGGTGGAACAATTGTGAAAGTAGCTGCTGATGAAATAACAGCAGTATCAGATGGTTCAGGCACTTTTCAAGATACAGGTTTAGAAGTTACTATTACTCCTGCATCAACTTCCAATAAAATATTATTATTAGCTACAGGATCAGTTGCATTGTCTCATACAACTTGTGCATGGAGGTTTACACAAAATGGAACTGCTGTAGGTATTGGTGATACTCCTGCTTCAAACACAGCAAGACAAAGAACTTCATGGAAAACAACTATTACAGATTTAAATGGCTCACAAAACTTTGTTGGTTCTTGTATATTATCTCCAAGCTCAACAAGTGCATTAACATATAAAGTACAAATAGAATCAGCTTCAGACCAAACATGGAGAATAAATCAATCATGGAACTTTAGTAATAGTGATGATGCTTCACACGCTGTAACTTCTTCATACTTATATGCTATTGAATTAGATGGCAGTAATACAACAATTAGTACATAGAGGATAATATGGATTTTTTAAGAAAACCTGAAATAGTAGATGCAATTAAATCATTAAGACCAAACTCTACATTTAGATTAACTAATGGAGATTATTCTACTTTAGTATGGAATGATACAGAAAATGCAAAACCTACAGAAAGTGAAGTAAATACTAAATTAACAGAACTGACAACTCAATACAATGCAAAAGAATACCAACACAAAAGAGCAAATGAGTATCCAAGTATTCAAGCACAACTAGATGACATTTATCACAATGGTATAGATGGATGGAAAGCTACAATAAAAGCAGTCAAAGACAAATATCCAAAGGAGTAACGAATGGGATTAGAAACAGGAACATATATAGATAGTCTTAATACTTCAAATCCAGGGGCAACTGATTCTGTTGCTCAAGGTGATGACCATTTAAGACTTATCAAATCAACAATAAAAAATAGTTTCCCTAATATAACAGGGGCAATGTCAGCAACACATACAGAATTAAATTTACTCGATGGTTGTACTGCTAATACTACAGAACTTAACTATGTAGATATAGCAACACTAGGTACAGCAGAAGCATCAAAAGCCCTAACTGTAGATGCAAACAAAGATGTAACAGGTATTAGAAATATTACTGCTACAGGTGCATTGTCAGTTGGTTCAGGAACAATAGGTGGCAATACAATAGCTACATTAAATATGTTATATCCTGTTGGCTCTATTTATATAAACGCATCAGTAGCAACTAATCCTGCAACATTACTTGGGTTTGGAACATGGGTTGCTTTTGGTACTGGTCGTACCATGGTAGGTATAGATGCATCACAAACAGAATTTGACACAGCAGAAGAAACTGGTGGTGCTAAAACACATACATTAACTATTGCTGAAATGCCATCGCATACTCACAATAGACCGAAAGGATGGAAACCTGCTCCTAATGATAATGATGTTGATATAACAGGTGGTAATGGAGTTAATATTGCAGACAATATGCTAACAGATGCAACTGGTGGTGGACAAGCCCACAATAACTTACAACCATATATCGTTGTATATATGTGGAAACGTACAGTCTAATGGCAACATTTGTAGCACCTGCCCCAAAGGGTATGATAAAGGATACAAACGATACTGTACTTCCACCTGAGTTTTATTCACATGCAAGTAACATAAGATTTACTGATAATGCAGGAAAGAAGATCAAAGGACATGATGCAGTATTTGGAACACCTACAGTAGCTCCATACTTTGTACTTAACTGGTCTAATAACACAGCATCATATTGGTTTTATGCAGGTACAGCTAAGATATATAGAACTGATGGTACTAACCATGTAAATGTTACAAGGTCATCAGGTGGTGATTATTCAACTAATTTATCTACATTGGGCAACTGGACAGGAACTGTTTATAATGGTCTTCCTATCCTTTGTAATGGGATAGATGACCCACAAGCATTAGCAACAACAGGTGCTAGTAACTTTGTTGATTTACCTAACTGGGCAGCTAATACAACTTGTAAAACTATAAAAGCATTTGGTAATTATTTAATGGCTCTAGGTCTTACAGAAAGTGGTACAGAGTTTCCTAACAAGGTAAGATGGGGTGATGCAGCAGAAAACTTTAGCTATCCATCTACATGGACAGCAGCTAGTACTAATGACGCAGGTGAAGTAACCATAGGTGATGAAGCAGACTTTATTGTTGATGGTCTAGCACTTAAACAATCATTTGTAATATACAAAGAAAACTCTACATGGTTAGCTAACTATATCGGTGGCAACCTTGTATTTAGCTTTCAAAAATTATTTAACGATACAGGTGTATTAAGCAGAAACTGTATAGCTGAGTTTGATGGTAAGCATTTTGTAGTTACTCAAGGTGATTTAGTAGTCCACGATGGTGTAAGAAAACAATCTGTAGCTACTGATCTAGTTAAAAAAGAATTATTTGATGATATAAATGATGCATATTATAATCTCACTTTTGTTGCACACAACGTACAGCAAACAGAAATGTGGGTATGCTATCCTAGTATAGGGTCGCAATATTGTAATAAAGCATTAATTTATAACTATGTTAACAACTCATTTACTTTTCGTGATTTACCTGATATTTATCACATTGGTTCAGGAATTGTAGACCCTGGCTCTACATCTATAACTTGGAATACACAGACAGCTACATGGACAACTTACGATGGAATATGGGGCGAAAGAACCTATAATCCTACAGAAAGAAGTATACTGATGGCAGGAACATCAGATACTAAATTGTATCGTGGTGATTTTGGCAGACAGTTTGATGGTGAAAACTACATATCGACACTAGAAAGAAAAGGATTAACCTTAGATGGTAATACCAATACTGTTAAACAAGTAAGAAAACTAACACCTAAAGTAGGTGGTTCAGGGCAAGTCGTTATATCAGTTGGAAGTTCTATGTCGCCTAATGGTACATATACTTATACAGCAGGACAAAACTTTGACCCAACACAAAACAACAAAGTAGATTGCAGATCAACAGGTAAATATATCGCAGTAAGATTTCAACACACAGACAACACTCCATTTGAACTTAATGGTTATGATTTAGAGTATGAAGTTATAGGGGAAAGATAATGGCACAAGCTCCTAAGTATGTACCTAATCCTGTACCTGCTAACTCAGAAGATTTACCTAGATATATCTTTGAAGAACTGACTAAGCTACAAGGGGCATTACAAGAAAATCCTATAGCATTTATAGAAGAAAAGAATGTTGCACCTAGCAGAGTAAAGCAAGGTGATATTGTTTATGCTGATGGTGCTAACTGGAATCCAGGACAAGGTGAAAACCTATATTACTATGATGGTACTGTATGGAGAGCATTTGCAGGTGGGAGTGGTGCAGGTGATTTTGGTTTTTTTTACGATACAACTGACCAAACAGTAGCAGCAGCAGATACAGCTTATGCAATAACTTTTAACAGTTCAGGCGATAAACAAGGTATAAGTATTGATGGGTCAGATGCAAGTAAACTTAACTTTACCCATACAGGTAAATACTATATTAGTTTTCATGCGACCTTATCATCTAATAGTGCTAGTACAAAAACTATTTATACATTTCCAAAGATAAATGGAGTAACAGTAAGTAAGTCTACAATTATTTCTACAATGCATGAAAATGGACAGAAGAAAATAATATCAAGAAATGGAATATTTAACATAACAGCAGGACAATACTTACAAGCATTTTGGGCATCAGATGATACAAATGTAGAACTACAACATAATGCAGCTACAGCATTTGCCCCTGAAACCCCATCTGTTACACTCAGTATAGTACAAGTAAGTCAATAGGAGATAACTATGATCTATGTATCAGGTATACCATCAAGATATATTGATGATGTTTGGAAAGAGTGCGAAAAATATGTAGAAATGGGTATTAATAAAGCTCAAGAAGAAATGAATGTACATGATATTTACTTCTTTTTAAAAGATGCAGAGATGCAACTTTGGGTTATTTTTGATGAGGAAAATGGAAAAGAAATTAAAGCTGTAGTTACTACACAAATTATAAACTATCCACAAAAAAAGGTCTGTCGTATTGTTACACTAGGTGGGCAAGGAATGGATGAATGGGTAGAGCAAACACTAGAAATACTGGAAGAATGGTCAATAGAACAAGACTGTGATGCTATGGAAACAGTATGCAGAAAAGGATTCGTTAAAAAATTAAAAAACTTTGGTTATGAACAAACATACACCATAGTCGGAAAAGAACTCACAACCATACATTAGGAGAATATTATGAGTAAAGGTGGAGGGGGAGGTACAACCCAAACACAAAAATCAGAGCCATGGGCAGGTCAAGCACCTTACCTAACTGATTTATATGAACAAGCACAAAATTTATATGAACAAGGACCACAACAGTTCTATCCAGGCAGAACTTATGCTGAAGCTAGTCCTACAGTTTATCAAGCTGAAGATTTACAAAGACAAGCAGCATTAGCTCAAGCAGGATTAGGATATGGTTCTATTGTTCCAGGATTTCAACAAGCATTAATGAGTCCTGCACAAAGATTTCAAGACCCAATGCTACAAGAGTCATTAAGAGCAAGTCTTAGACCTATAGAAGAAACTGGATCGAGGTTATTGCAACAAGCTAGAAGACAAGCGACAGGTAAAGGTCAATTAGGTGGCACAAGACAAGCAATACTAGAATCAGAAGTAATAAAAGATATTACTCAGAAACAAGCAGATGTTGCATCAAGAATGTATGGTGATGTGTATGGTGATATAGTTAAATCACAAGCTGCGACATTAGGGCTTTCTGGCGATATAATGAGAACATTTGCTTTACCTGGAGCAACACTATCTCAAGTAGGTGCAGCAGAAACAGCAAGAGCACAACAACCTATACAGGAAGCTATGCAACGATTTGCATTTGAACAAGCAGCTCCAAGTCAAGCACTACAACAATATGGAAACATTGTTGCAGGAACTATACTTCCAGGTACAGTTACATCTACTGGTGGTGGTGGTGGAGGTCCATCATCTTTACAAAGTGCTTTAGGTGGAGCAGCAACAGGTTACTCTATAGGAGGACCATGGGGTGCAGCAGCAGGTGCAGCATTAGGATTATTAAGTTAGGAGAACTATTATGATAGATTATTTAGGAAATATGTTTAGTGGATTAGGAAGTCTTTTTAGTTCACCACAAGTACCTGTAACAAGACCAGAAGTTTTGGAGCAAATGCGTAAACAAATGCAACAAGCTCCTGCTGTCCAAAAACCAGGAATGTTTTTTGGTGTTGGTCCTAAGTTTAGTGGAACATCTACAGCTCCTAGTGCAATAGATCCTACAGTTATAAACTCTATATACAAAGAAAACGTAAAAGATTTACCAGGAGTTTATACAGGGAAAGGAGAAATAACGCCTGAACCAGGAATGTTTGATGCTTTGTCTAATATGTCAGGTGAAGAAACTATGGATTTAATTTCTGGCTTAAGTGGACTATTATCAGACACTACACCAGAACAACCCACACTTAGAGCATTACCAATGCCAGGAGCTTCTGGAGGATTAAGATTACCTGAAGTAGATTTAATGCAATATTACAAAGGATTACTCTAGGAGATATAAATGCCATTACTAGGACTATTAGCATCACAAGGAGTTAGAGGAATAGCTACAAGATTAATTTCTTCAGGTTTGTCTGCTCAAAGAAGTTCTAAAATAGGAAGAAATTTAGAAAAAGCAGCAAAACAATCTATAAGCAAAGGTAAGATACCTACTGATGAAAAACTTATTGGGACTCTTTCTAAGAAAGATAAAATATTGTTGTCTAATCCTAAATATAGAAAAGGACTATTAGGTGAACAAGGACCAGTTGGAGAAATAACTAGAATACCTGTTCCACAAGCAAGAATTACTAATCAATTTCCTGTTCCAGCAGGTGGAGTATCTCCATTAGAACAGATTGCTGCAAGAAGTGCATTAGCAAAACAAAGGGCAGGAGCTGCAATGATAAATAAACCTATGGTACAAACTGTAGATAAAGGACTGACAGGTTTACAAACAACAGGATTACTTGGTGGATTATCAGTAGCACCAATGCTTCTACCTAGAGGAGAACAACCTCAACCAGTTATGGCTAATGCAGTCGGAGCACCACAAGTAGCACAAACTCCACAGGAACAAGAACCAAGATTTGGTCAAGTATTAAGACCTTCTTCAGAATCAACATCTAAAGAGGTTATAAATGCTGCTTTACTAAGAGCAGGATTAACCTTACTAAGAGGTGGCACAGGAACAGAAGCATTAGAATCTGCTGCTTCAATAGCTGACGCACAAACAACATATAAAACAGGTGCACAAGCATTAAAAGCAGGACAAGAAGCATTAGGAAAAGATGCTAAGATATCTATTTATCAAAGAGCAGATGGTACATTTGGTTATTCTGGCACAACTCAAGACACCTCTTTAACTGATAATAGTTTTTTTGGAGCAGAAGGGCAGACAAATAACATAACAAAACAACAATATGACGAACTAGTTAGAACAATAAAAGCAAAATATCCTAACGCAACAGACCAAGATATTAAGGATACTTTAGAATCTAAAAACATAATATACACAGGAGAATAAGTTGGCAGTTTTAGATATAGAATTAAAAACACCACAACCAGTAAACAATCAATCGAAAGGACTAGATATTGATTTATCTAATGTTTTAGCAGGAAATAAGGTAAAAACTTCTGATTTGTTTGGTAAAGATTCTGATATAGAAACAACAAAAGATTTAAACGCAGAAGCATCAGTATCACAAATGGCAACTGCATTAGGTACTGAAATAGCCATCGGAGAAGCAGGAAGATTAGGTGGGGCTAGTGTAGCAGGTCCGATAGGTTATGTAATAGGTGGATTAGCTTCAGGTGCAGCAGGTTCATATATAGCTCAAAGAATGATAAACCCTGACAATATATCTTATGGAAGAATACTAGCTGATTCATTTATTAATTTAATTCCAGGATCAAAAGGAAAAAAAGGTATAGAAGCTGTTACAGATGCAGTAGCAAGACAAGGTGGAATAGGTGCAGGAATAGCAGCAGGTGGAGTAACAATAGAAAAAGGTTTTGACGAAGGTCGTATGCCTACTATAGAAGAACTAACTAATGCAGGATTTACTGGAGCTTTATTAGGTGGAGGGTTAGGTTTAACTGGAAATGCGTTTAGTAGAGCATATAGCAAAATAGAAGGGCTAGAAACAAGAGACGTTGTTAAACTTATAAATACAGATTCTGATGTAAAAACTTTATCAGAAAGAGTAAATGGTTTAAGGAAAAAACAACTAGAAAAATTTAAAACAGAGAACGAAGAAGCATATCTTGATTTTAGAGAAAGATGGGATGATGAAAACATAAGACAAA
>Ga0080013_1004717_pt1 | contig 13211 bp, 21 predicted proteins | sample ETNvirenome_6_85_FD_69236 | JGI IMG/M metagenome (GOLD analysis project Ga0080013, IMG submission 69236) | Marine viral communities from the Pacific Ocean - ETNP_6_85 (SPADES assembly) (version 2) | ecosystem: Environmental > Aquatic > Marine > Oceanic | place: Pacific Ocean | collected 2013-06-19 | reverse complement strand
TTTTAGCAGGGCCAAACACACCTATTAATGAGTCTTCTTCTGCTACGCCTTTGATCACCCATTTTGGTGGGGTGGCGTTATCAATAGCTTCTGATGCGTGAAAGAATTTAAACGGTCTAACGTCTATTGGATTCTCATACACCACTTGTTCCATACCAAGATTAGATCTAGCGTTATTAAAGGCCGTTTTCCAATCTGAATTAGATTCCAAGATCCTAACTACATCAAAAGCATCATGAGAATGACCATCTGAAAGCAAATCTGCTCCATGATGGCTGTAAATAGTGCCATCACTCAATACAACCGTTCCTGGTGTTTTACTTTTACTATGCGGTGATAGATAACGATTTTCGCCTTTCTTTATATAGCCATTTCTTTCTAATATTTCGTTTGGCGTGTAGTTCTTATTAAATAGATCTATTACATCCGCACTATCACTCTTAGTTGGCAATTGCCTTTTAATGGGCTCTGGGGTGAATTTACCCAGGCAATGCAACATCGCTTTCTCCTCAACATCCCAATTCTCCCAGAGTTCGATCAATCTATCTGGGAGTAGGGGGATTTCCTCAAATGAGTGGGGTAGGGGTGTTACCCACTCATAAGGAATTCCAGTTGGATGGATGCTTGGTGGCAGCAAGTCGTGACAAGCTGTGCTTCCAGTAGATCCCCGCAACTCGAAAACGGTTACTACATTGTCGCCTTCTTTGTAGGTCAGTTTCTTAATGCCTATGCGTTCAAGATTAGGCATCCTGAATAGAAACTTAATACCTTCACGCGAACCGCGCCAACAGGGATATGCACTCTTCATGGCGGTAGCATCCATCCCCAAATAGTCTTGAAAGACCTTAATAGCATCATCTCTATTGTCTATATCAAGACTGCATGTGCTTGATAAATTATGTATCAAGCCTATGTTCTGGTTATCAGTTAATTGGTTAACGTCAACGCCTTTTAGGCCCCAATCTTTAGTCTGTGGCCCTTTATGGCCACTTTTCATCGCTACTAGTTGAAAGCCTAAAGCGTTGTATTCTTTAGCTGATTCCTTAATCCCCATTTCAAGATCTTAAAAAGGGATTTCGTCTGTTGATTCCTCTACTACTGGCTCAGGAGCAGCTTCCACTACTGGCTCTGCATCCCAATCACCTGGGCGTTCTACCCATTTAATGATTTCAAATTGTGGGATTCTGCTAGAACCTACGCTGAACTTCTTTTCCTCGGATCCTGTGTATTTGATAACAGGCAACAACCCATCCTTCTTTTCTGGGTGATTAACGACCTTTTCATAAACTTCATTAATACCAGTTACAGGCCCCCATCCATTGGTAGTCCAGGAATAAACACCTTTTAAATGTTCATTGTTAAAGTACAGATCCACAGATCTTGATGCTTTATGTTCATCACTAGGCTTTGGATCTGGTTTCAATAGATCTTCACGCCATAAGTATTCTGGTGATGCGCCTGCTTGCACTTTGCCCCATCCTGCTTTGATATTTACATAATCAAAGATAAAGGCACTCATGGCCTTTTCTGATGGCTCTCCATCGTTATACACCCATTCATCTTTTTGTGGTTTATAGCTAACCCACTTAGCTTGGCTTTCGCCCATGTCGTCATTCAACATATTACACTCCTTATTATTAATAATTGTGACCTTTAGATTGTATAAAATTTAGGCTACAAAGAATTGTGAAACTCATCTTTAAGATACTCCAAGTTTTCAGCGCAGTAAGCATCAAAATCCAAAGGATTTTGTTTGTATGCGCGCTTCTCATCAATGTATTTGCCGTGCATCTGTTTGCAGAAATTAAAGAAATGATCCGTCTTAAATTCAGACTTGAATAAATTGGTAACAACCACCTTTATATCTTGCTGTCTTAATCTGGCCAGGCCCTTAATATCTTTATGTAATGTTTCGTCAACGTAAAGCTGTGATAGTTTTCGCATTTTGTCTGTGTCCATAATTTTATAAATTCAAATAAGTACAATTACTTGTTGCAACGTATATGAAAAAGAGTATTATTGCAATAACAAAAGGTAACACTTAGTAAATATAAAAGGGGAGACAATGAAAACAATAACCGTAAATCCACGCTCATTTGGGCGTTATGTCGGTTATCTATCTAATGGACTGAATATAGATGAAGCCAACGACATAATTAAAAAGACACTTGGCATAGGATCCTGGACATTAGAGCAATGGTTTGTGGAACCCAATCCCAAGAGGAGATTCCATAAACCTGAATTAGAGAAAGCATTAGATATGTGCGTTGAAAGAAACGCCAAGCTAATTATTCCTAAAGTTCAGCACCTGGTACACAACGTAGTATTTGTGGATCTGTGTTACAGAAAACAAATACAGGTGGCTCAATTAAAGACGAATAAGAAGCTAGATATATTGGGTTGTGATCTCATGGGCGTTGAGCCATTACAAATGGGCCTTCTTTTTAGTCTGGCCATGGCTAAGTCTGAAAAGACATCCAAGAGCGTTAAAAGGAAGATGAAGGAACTGAAAGAGCAGGGCGTTAAACTCGGCGCACCAGATCTAAGTATTGCTAGGGCACATTCATCTGCCGCACTGAGAGCGCGGGCCAGGGAACGTAAAGCTGAGATCCTTCCTATCATTAAAGAGATTCAAAAGGACGGCAACAGAACACTTCAAGACATAGCTAGGCAGTTAAACAAAAGAGGGGTGCCAACCGCCAGGGGCGGACAATGGTACGCCACTAGTGTTAGAAATATATTAAAAAATTAATAAACAATGTTGAACTTTTTAAAACAATTTGATATAAAACAAGACACATTGTCAGGTAAACATAGGACGTAATTATGACGAAAAAAGAAAATCAATATTACCTTCGCAAGTTGGAGCAAGAAGGATCCAAGCGATTAACTATACCAATGGATAAAATTGAACACTTGGAAAACTGCCTTTGCGTGGTTTGTGAATTAAAAGAAGAATTGGAAAAAATTAAGAAACAAAGAATACCCGCATACCTCAGATTGTTACACACTAGGCATGCGATTGATCAAGCGAATTACGCCATTAAATTACTCGCTAATGGCGGTGATGATACGGTGCATAAAAGTTATAAGGGAGCCGTGTAGGGCCTAAAGGTGGAAACGTCAAAGACCTTTTAAGTATACACAACAATTGTAAAATCTAAACCAGGAGAAAATATGTTATTTACCAATTATATAAAACCTTCCCAAGTTACTGATTTTGCTAGACCTATATATAGGCATAACACACAAGCTATGCCACTATATGAGTTATTAAGACTTCGTATAATATATAATTTAGTAAATTCAGTAGAATCAGTAACTTATACTAGTAAACCTAGTAATTTTAGACAGGCTAGACAGTCTAACCAGGCTAAGTTAGCTAACCTTGAAATCTTTGGATCCATAGCTGTTGCGCTAATCCTCATAGTTATGTGGGGTGCGATATGAAAGATAGTTTAAAAAAGGTATACGTCTTAAACAAAGGCCTAAAAAACATCCCTGTTGACACTATTGCAGGTATGACTAAGAGAGATGATGGTTACACCCAGATCTGGTACAAGCCTACTATTGCGGTTACTCCACTAAGAGAGTTGCAAGATGAATTGGCTGAAATAAAAGCCAGGCAAGCTGTAAGGGGGAAAAGATGGTAGGAAAATTAACCAAAGATAATATGCCGTCTTGTTCTATCTTGGCTACAGCCGCAGGACACAATCCTTGGCAAACACCTAATGAGTGTATTGATAAGATGATTAAGGCGGATTCTGGTGAGAATGTTAGAACGGAACAGACTGCAATTATGTCCAGGGGAGATACATTAGAGCCTGTATTGCTTAACACAGCTATTAAGGAATTATGTCTGGATTATGGTCAAACTGACATACTTTTGCCTATTGTGCATACAGAAATCCCATTACAAGGATCTCTGGATGGACTTTGTTACGCGCCTGATGGTATGACCATTAAGGAAGATCCTGAGAAGGGCATTTACGTTATGACTGATAGCAAGGAAATAACAATAAGCGGTGAAGGGGTAATGGAGTGCAAACTAACTTCTGCTTATCCAGAAGATGAACCACCATTATGGCGTGGCCCTATGCAACTCCAAGGATTGATGGATATTAAAGGTGCCAGTTATGGCGTTTTGGTGGTTTGCTATCAAAGTGTGCATTGGCGTTATTTCATATATCCGCGCAATGAAGCTATGGTGGCACAGATCCATGAACTCGTTTTAGACCTGGACAGAAGGGTAAAAGAGAAAGATTACTTTCCTGTTGCAAGTCCCAAAGACGCTTCTGTTGTTTATCCTGAAACCAATGAAGATCACTTGGATCTTGATGAAGAAGCGTTGGATCACATAGATCTATACAACTCTGCTAAGAAAGCCATAAAAGGGTGGCAGGACATCAAAGATAAAGCGCAGGTGGAATTAATGAGTATCTTAGGAGAAAACACCACTGGCTCTGTAGCTGTGAATAGTGGACTTACCAAGACCACCTTCGTTGTTAAATGGGGTATGCGTACCGTTAAGCCTAAACCTTCAAAGGTCGTTCCAGAAGAACCAGGTTACACAGTACGTTCTAATTCAATCAGTATTAAGGAGATTACAGATGAACTATAAGATTAGTGATGTTCCACTTAAAAAAGGCAGGTATGACAATTTAGTTGATATATTAATGGACGGTAAGACTTTACATGATTTAGATAAAGCTACTTGCCAAGGAACCAGGCAAAGGTGTTATCAATTAGATATACCTGGTGCAAGCATGAAGATCCAACCTAATGGCTTGTATTCTTTAGGATTAAGAGTAGTAACTGATAAAGTTTAATCTCTAGAGGGCAATATACGATCGTTTGCAGTTTCCAACAGTTGAGCGTTATATATTGCCCTTCTTCCTACCTGTTGTGCGTATCTAGAGTCTAATAGATTCTTAGCCGCACCTTCCCAATTTTCATCCGCTAGATCTTTCAACATATTCTGGAAGTTAGAGATAGCAGGAACGCCCATATTAAATCCCAGATCAAACATAACTAATTGCGCCCTGGGTGGTAAATCTTCCATCCAAGGCCATCTAGCCAATAATTCTTCCTGGACTATCCTCATATCGTTTTGAAGCATAATCATCGCTTCATCTTCACTTATACCTCTATCGTCTAAGTTTCGGCCTATCCCTATAGTGAGTTTGCCAGACGTACAATGATATGGCTTGAGCCTTAACCCTTCAAATTCTATGAGATGTTCAGTTAATTCTTTAATCATCACTAGAGTGCGATGCACCAAAGTAGAAAGAGATAATGGCAGAAGCCAATCCACCCAGATAACCTAGAACTAGGTTTATTAATGCTTCTGAATTTTGTTCTGGTGGTTGTAAGGTCACTAGAAATATGTAGCCCATGAAGCCACCAATAACAGCTACACCAATAATTCTAGCTGTCCAATCTTTAGAAAAGGTCTTTCTAGCATCTTGTATATCTGCCGTTTCAAGGGCGTATATATCTACATCCAACTCTTTCATTTTTAAATCAAACTCGTTGTCTAATTTCTTTAATTCTGCAAGTTGCTCAGGCGTAGCTTTCTGCATAGCTTTCTCAATTTCTTTTGTTTCATTCTTGCATCCTAACGCTTGAGCAACCATATCCATTGCCATACCACCTAGAGGTGATGAGACTGCTGCCCCAAGACCAGGTGCTACGGCACTTAAAACGCCTTTTAATATTCCTTTCATGGGTTAATTTGTAAGTTGCATTTTCAGAACGTCAACTTTTATAGGTGTATATTTCTATCTTTTCTTCTTTGCCTTTAACCTGGATCTCGTCTACATAGTCAAAGATCATATTGTCTACACCTTTAATTGTTTCTAAGGGGAATAGGGTATCTGCGTCATAGTTCCTGGTCTGTCCTTCTAACCTGGCTCCCAGGTTAACGGCATCACCTATAACTGATAGATCCATTCTTAGTTCGGATCCCATGTTGCCTACAATACAAGTGCCTGTACTAATGCCTGTTCCCACTTTTATTTCTGGCAAACCTAACTTAACAAATTCACCTGCCACTTTCTTAGCTTCTATTTCTATAGCTTTACCTGCTAACAAAGCCTGCTTTCTGTGTTCTTCACATGGGATGGGATAGTTCCACCAGGCCATGATGCAATCGCCCATGTACTTATCTATGGTTGCTCCATGATCCAGTAAGATCTTAGTCATTTTATCCAGGAAACCATTAATTAGATCTACCAAACCTTCTGGATCGTCTTTATTCTTAAACGCTTCACTTATTGGAGTGAACCCAACTATATCCATAAAAAGGAAGGTCATTTCCTTACGCTCTCCGCCTAACTTCATAAGGCTTGGATCTTCCACAATCATATCCACATACTCAGGAGACATGTATGTACTGAATTGACCTTTGATCTGCTCTCGTAACTTCCATTGCTCTCTGAACTTTAAATAGTAAGACGTACTGGCTGTAATGAATTGACTGATTAAAGACCAGGTAACATCAAGCAGAACGCCTTGTTGAATGGTATAAAAGCCATAGAAAGCCGTTAAGGACATGGTAGATCCCACCAATACCAACCCAAGAGTCATGCTTAGTTTCTGCGTTAAAACCCATCCTATGCAGACCAAAATCAAGAAGATCCCAATTTCTGCCCCTAAATGCCATTCTGGGATCCTGGGAGAGTCCTGAATCAATATAGACTCAGCTAATGCGGCCTGTAAGTGATGTGGATTCATTAAACCGTTAGGCGTGGAAATTTGCGGAAGAATCCCACCACCACTTGTGCCTATAATCACATACTTATCTTTAGCCGCTTCTAAGTTGTCCAGGCTAATGATTGGTGTATCAACATAGCTTATCCATTTTCTCTGCAATGGATCTACTGATATAGGTGGTAGTGATGGAACCCTTATCTCCCCATCAATCATATTAATAATGTAAGTATCTTGGCCTGTAAGCTGTTTAAGGATCTCTATGGCAAAGCTAGGTGTGAATCCATCTGGGGATCTTAATAATAATGGGATCTGTCTAACTAGTCCGTCAACATCCGTTGGTGCGGATGCGATACCTTGTGCGGCCCTTTGTTTTAATAGATCTATGTTCTCAACAACTCCCCTGGCCAGATAGCCACCACCTGTATCTTCTCCAAGTATTACCGTTCCTACTACTGGTGGGAAGGATCCATTGTCGTTCTCAAACATAGCCAGGACAGAAGGCCCATAACCTAATGCTTCTGCAAAGGCTTCATCTCCGCCCATTCTATCTGGTTGCGGGAAGGTAAATGCCCAGGCTTGGCCAAAGCTGCCTGAATTTAATAGATCTATTTGTATCTCCGCTAATCTTTGCCTGGGTAATGGCCAACCACCCTCATTAGCTATGTCTTGTTCTGTTATATCCAGGATAACGAAATTCCCAGATGGGGCCTGTTCTTTAATGAAAGCATCAAAGGTTTTTAGCTTTAAGATCTCCAAAGGGGTGAGCTGCATCAATAATGGCAATACCAGGAGAAAAAAGAGAGCAGGGAATAGTAGTCGTTTCATCAGCTTCCTTGTTTAATTTTGATGGTATTGGATGATCCACCGTTAACTTTTACGATGTTCTCCACGCCATTTTGAAAAAGAATTAACGTATACGCGCTTGATCCGTCCAGATCTATCCTAAAACTATCACCTACGGCCCTTCTTATGCTTACTTGCTGTCCTGTGATTATGGTGGTGATCTGCGTATCTTTGTCCTGGCCTATACTTGTTCCTGCTATCTTTATACCTGTGGCCAGTTGGTTTAACTGATCTTCTTCCTTACTAATGGCCAGGGCATCTAAGATATTCAATAGATCTTCTAAGAAGTTCACGTCCAGGTAATTTATATCTAATTCTGTAAACTCCAGATCTGATTCATTGTCCAACATATCCTCTGCCAATAGATCTACGTCCAGATCTGTAAAGTCTAAATAGTCTGCCGTGCCTTGCTGTGTTGTTTCTTCTACTACGTCTTCCCTGACTGCAGGTGGATTAACGATAAGCATATTGTCTATTAACTCTAGGCTTATATCTAAAATAACAGGCTTAGAAGGGGACTGGTTATAAGTCATGGCTGTGGTGGCCTGGTACGCTTGATTCAAGATAACTTCACCCATTGCTGTTTGTACTGAGATCTCACCACTGGGGTTGCCGTATTCATCTGGAAGAAGGATAACCAAACTGGATCCTGTCTCTGGTGTTGTGGTAATTGTAAAATCCGTACCCCTTACATAAACATCCGCAGAAGGGGTTTTAATGCTAATTGCCTTCTTATTATTGAACTTACCTGTAACGAACCTGGCTGTGCCACTAGCAAAGCGTAAGGCCATTTCTGACTTCTTAGGATCTGGGTCATAGATATAACTGTTAATAACTAACTTACTGTGGGGCATAACCCTCACTATGGTTTCGTCTTCAAAGGTTATACCAACTCTACCTGTTTCTGTTTTGACGTTATCCATCTGTTGGATAGGAAACGCCAACTCCGCCCCATAAGGTTTATCACGCACTACCTGGGCATTGCCCCTAAGTTCGCTTATAGATCCAATATCAGCAACTTGTGCTTGTACCTTGGTCGTTTTGAATAACGCAAACGGTAGAAGCAGTAGAACCAATACTAAGTATCTTGAGCCAATCATTGTCTAATGTAGATGCCTGGGTTACGTTAAAAGTACGGTTAGATCCTTGATGGTCTAAGTAGAAATAACCACCTGCGTAGCCATCTCCATTGTAGTTAACAGCATTATCTGAGCCGTCAATGTCCATGTAGTTTGTAGCGTTATCAACATCTATAGCTGAAATAATCGTGTTACTAGATCCATTGATTATCCAATCCAGGTCTAATGTAGTAGCCAGGGCAGCCGTAGCGTGATTGAGTGTAAGTGTATTACTATTTCCAGTCACATCCACATTCACATTACTTGAGTCTGCTCCATAGGTATTCGTCTTATCTGTGTTCATATTGAATGTGTTGGAATTTCCATCAAATTCAAAGAACCCTGTATAAGAATCAGCCGTAATATCACCCAGAAACTTATTGCTATCTCCAATCTGGTTAATGTCCAGGGTCATGGCCGTTCCATCAAGATCAAGTGCTGTCATGTCGCCTGCCACGGCATCAATACCACCTATGATGTTTCCAGAACCCAGTTGCTCTATATCCATATTTGAGTTCGATGTTCCAGAACTCTGGTCTATAAATATTTCGTTATCCGCACCAAATAAAGGCGTAGATAACATTATTAATAAAAGTAATTTTTTCATTCTTTTAATCTCCAATAGTTATGTTTTACACCCTCTCTAATTGTTTCCAATACGGCCTTTTCAATGGCCATTTGCAAAGCAATACTTGTAGGCTCGTTCTTTACCGCGCCGCCTTCTAATTCAACTAATTCTGTGTTGTCTGATACGAACCTGAATACATCGTTATCCAATGATGCGGATAAGATGGTTTTAGTCACTAAGACTTCTGTTAATACTCTCCCTGTGCTGACTGATACCGTTCTTAGGCTTACTGTAATAATGTCTTCTCTATAGGACTTGGATAAGCCAATTCCAAGTGTACGCGCCCCAGATCCCCCAGAGGCAATATTAGCCTGGTAACTTAGAACTCCGCCCGTCATTATCATGTCACCAAACTTTAAAGGCATTAGCTTCTGTTCTTCATCAAAGGTATCTCTGGTGGATCTAATCAACTGCCTTTCCTTTGTTACTGCGTCTAATGACACTCTTTCCACCACGTCAAAAAAACCAGAATGTTTTAAGGCCCTGATTAGGTAGGCGTGTGGGGCCTGGGTAATAGCACTAGAGAATGTGGCGTATTTGGAGTTAGATCTTCTGGCACCTGTCTGATCCAGAAAACCATCAGCGTACACAGCAATAACAGGCTTTCTAGCGGGCTCCAATACATCCGCTAGATCCGTGTAAAGACTTTGTAATTGTGCGCCTTCTGGCCTTCCTTTCGGTAAGTTGTTGTCTAATGGATCTATCATAAGACTACAGCTAGAAAGTAAAACCACCAATGGGCACAATAACTTGTGTAACATTGCCATCCTCATCAGTTATGGTTACTTTTACTTCTTCATCATTAATTTCATATTCTATTAAATTGCCATCCAATTCCATGGATCCGCTTTTGTTCGTATCTTCTCCAAATAAGGCCGCTTCTACTTGCCTGGCTATGTTTGCGTAGATCCTAGATGTTAAGTTACGCATAAACCTAGCTTCTACCGTATTAGTTTCCTCTCTCTCTAATTCGTCTTTTAAGGCCTGTATCTCATCTTTGATGGCCTGTTTGCGATTGGTTTCCTGATTCTCAATGGTCAGATAATGACTAGAAGCATTCTGGCCGTTGAAAGAGGGCGATTTAAACTCATGCACCATTTCATCTGCATTGGCCACAGAAACCATAACTAATACGGTGATAAGGATGGAAGAAATAAATAATATTTCTGAATAACTATTTTTCTTCTTAGTCTTTTCTTTGATCATCTCTATCTGCTTTAGCTATCTTATTGCTATCTATTAACTGCGGAACACCTAGTATTGTTTTGATTAATGTGTCTTGCCTTATTATCTCGTTATCTAAAGATCTTACGCGGTCTATTAGTGCCACCAGTATCCCATGTTGGGAATCTAACTTAGTGCCTAACCTTTCTTCCATTAGTGAGATCTGTTCAGCCACCTTATCGTCCAGGACATCTAACTTGGTTTCCATGCCATCAATGATTCTATTGATTAGCTTCCAGATGAAGAAACCTAAACCACCTGCGGCAGCTATTGGAAAGCCTACCTCATTAATAAAGGTAACGGCTTGTTCCATTATTTCTTACGAGATTTCTTTTTAACTTCTACTGTCTCGTAGGCTTCATTAACTTCTGTAGTTGTAGGATCGTCAGCAACAAATTTACCTTCATCTGTTCTGGCCCTGACTTCTTTTTCTTCTACACCTCTTATCTTTTGAGAAATGTATTTCATTGTTTCGTAATATGTATCTGCTAGTCTCATGTTTGCACCTCTGGATTAAAAATATTTAGATCTATTAGCTTCTGACGATTAGCCATGTGTTCGTCAGCTACATCTTTCTTTGATTGGCCAAAGTAAGCAACCGCCAAGTGGTTATCTATTAACGCTTGATTGATGTTTACTCCATCCACCCAAACTGTTCCCAGGACTCTACCAAACTTGCCCCTGGAATCTTTTAACTCTGTTTTTATGACAATCTTCTTGCTGTTTTCTATTGAGTCTTTTAAGAAATCTTTAGCCAGTAATCCTCTAACCTTCTCATCCCTGTTACGAGTGCGTGACTCAGGAGTATCAACACCATATAGGCGAATACTAGACTTAAAACTAACATCGAAACCAAGGCATAACACGCCCACCAAACTATCCCCATCAATGACTCTTTCAACCTCACAGGCGTACTCATACATTACATATACCTAGTAGCTATAAGGGCGGTAATCAATACAGGGTAGATCCCCCATATTATGGTTTCTAATCTTTTAAACTTAGCAGATCCTTCGTCTAACCTATCTTCTATGTACTGAAAGCGAATAGCGTTTTCACGCTGATGTGCTTCTAGTGTTGTTATTGTTTCAGCTTGGCTTTCCATCTGGTGGGATCATGTCTTCAAGTTCTTTCTGTTTTAAACGGAAATGATCTTGTTTTAAATTAAACTCTGCAACGTGCTTAGATAGTTCTTCCATTTGACGTTGTAAGAATTGTAAACTGGTTGCAGTTCTATACTGATCGTCATTCATAGACTCGGTACTAACCGTTCTGCCATCTGGCAGTTCTACGTTAAAGTTTTGCCTTTGAATGGGGATTTCATTTTTTCCCAGATCTTTTTTAGATATTTCTTTATTTTCTTCATTTTTGTTTTCCATTGGTTTGCACTCCTTATTTAATGGTTTGGTTTAAGAAATTGTTTTAGTGACGGATGTGGGTGTAATTTTTTCTGTAATTTGTGCTTTTAATGAAGCCTTCATTTCAGTAACAGTATCAGCACCCATAGCAGCTTCAACCCAACCTTGTACTTTAGCAGCGTCTAAGCTTCCAAAGGCTGTGAAGCTAGAGATACTTTCTGTGTCTAAACCTTGACTTCCGTAGCTTGTAGCTGTCCAGTTGTTACCATCTGAATCTTTGTTAGTGCCATCTGTTGCTGTTAGTCTCCAATGTACGTTATAAACTACATCACTATTGCTGTCTTTTGTTGGGTAAGTGTCAACTGTACTTACATCCCATGTATATGAAATTGCCATTTTTTATTCTCCTTTTAAGGTTTGTATTTCAGCCTTTAACTGTTCTATTTGTTCTTGTTGTTCTTGGATTGCTTTTACAAGAAGTGGTGTGATTCTTCCGTAGTCCATAGTTTGTGCATCTATACTTCCATCTTCTTTAACTGCATCTTTTTCACCACCAACTGCATCTTTAAATATTTCGTCAACTTCATGTGCTATAAAACCTTCTTCTTCTTTGCCTGTTTCTTTCCATTCAAATTTGACAGGTTTTAATTTATTTATTCTTTCAATACCATTTGAAACTGGCTCTATAACATTTTTAAGTCTGTAATCAGATGATGTACTATACAAAGTTCCAGAAGTATCAACTGAAACATAGCCTCTTCTTGTTCCGTTGTGGTCTAAGAAATCAATACTAACTCTTTCACCTGCACTCGATGTACTAAGATTTCTGATAGACATAACATGCTCATTACCTTTCAGATATAAACATGTTGTACTGTTATCAGAAGGACTCGTAATTCCTATGCCTACTATTCCAGAAGAATCAATACGCATAGCTTCTGCAGGCCCACTAGAAGTAGTTGTTGTTCTAAAAATAAGGTCAGAATCTCCACCTGCTGTGCCTAAAGATGCAATTTCAGACCTTGAATATGTTGTTCCAGATGATGAGTGTAGTGACCTTAAAACGAGTTTAGCTTCTCCTGTTGTTGTGGAGGCTTTACCTGCACTTATTTCAATTGCTGTACTTGCACTTTCACTAAATACTTCAAGTAATTCACTAGGACTATCATTTCCTATACCTACGTTTCCATCTCCTCGGAAAGATATAATGTCATTAGCCCAATAAGAATCTAAAGTTATATTATTACCAGTAGAACCTGCACCTGCAAAATTACTATTAATACTAAACGCTTGATTTGTTCCGTCTTCAGTAATAGTTATAATATC
>Ga0080013_1004714_pt1 | contig 13216 bp, 10 predicted proteins | sample ETNvirenome_6_85_FD_69236 | JGI IMG/M metagenome (GOLD analysis project Ga0080013, IMG submission 69236) | Marine viral communities from the Pacific Ocean - ETNP_6_85 (SPADES assembly) (version 2) | ecosystem: Environmental > Aquatic > Marine > Oceanic | place: Pacific Ocean | collected 2013-06-19 | reverse complement strand
GGTCATGATTATTTCGAAGCGCTTGGAAGTCGAACCGACGAATGCGTAAGAAGTCCAATTCCAACGGGATGGGACGAGATCGACAAAAACCTATCTGCGCATACAAACGATTTAGGTGGTCTTTCAGGGGGAAAGTTGGGTGTATTCATTGCACCAACCGGTACTGGAAAATCGATGGCCCTGGTTCATGTAGGAGCTGCAGCTTTGAAGCAGGGTAAGACGGTCGTTCATTATACCCTAGAATTAAAGGATATTGATGTAGGACTACGGTACGATGCATGTCTTACTGGTTATCCGATCGGTAAGATCAGAATATATAAGGACGAAATTGCAGAAAAATTAAAACAGTACGAAGACTGTAAGCTGATCATCAAAGAATATCCAACAAAATCGGTAGGAATTTTTGCAATAGAACATCATTTAGAACAGCTTCGTAGAATGAGAATATTCCCGGACTTGATAATCATTGACTACGCTGATTTATTAAGAATGGAAGACTTAGAAAGTGTTTACATGTCCCAGGCCAATAATTATGAGCAACTTAGAAGGATCGCAGGTGAATGGGGTCTGCCGATCTGGACCGCGAGTCAGGGGAATAGGGAAGCCGTTGGTGCAAAAATCGTCGATATTACACACATTGCAGAAAGTTATGGCAAGGCATGTGTGGCAGACGTGATACTATCAATCTCCAGGACAAACCACGATAAGGTTCTAGATTCCGGAAGGATATTTTTGTTAAAGAACAGAGTGGGTCGAGATGGATTGATTTTTCCTGCAAAGATGGATTATTCAAATGTGACCATAAAAGTTGATGAACCAATATCTGAAAATGATATTCAACAATTGGATTACAAAGAAAACAAAAGTAACACTGCTGATTTGTGGAAACAACTCAAGTCAGAGTTGGTAGATTAAAGGTACAACATGAGTTTGAGCAATAAGATCTTGTCGGATGTGACAGTATTTACGAAATACGCGAAATACATTCCACAACTCAAGAGACGTGAAACTTGGGAAGAAATAGTAGGACGGAACAAGAACATGCACTTGGAGAAGTATCCATATCTCACAGAAGAGATAGAGGATGCTTATCAATTCGTTTTAGATAAGAAAGTTCTTCCGTCGATGCGTTCCCTACAGTTCGCAGGAAAACCGATTAAGGTTTCACCGAACAGGGTTTATAATTGTGCATATGCCCCAGTTGATGACTATCAAGTTTTTTCCGAAATAATGTTCCTATTGTTGGGCGGATCAGGTGTAGGCTATAGTGTTCAACACCATCACGTACAAAAGCTTCCAATGATTAACCGCCCAAAGGGAAATCGAAGAAGGTATCTTATAGGTGATAGCATCGAGGGTTGGGCCGACTCCGTTAAGATTTTGATGAAATCTTATTTTGGAATTCTCAACTCCCAACCAATTTTTGATTATGGTGACATTAGACCGAAAGGTGCAATTCTTGTTACGAGTGGTGGAAAAGCACCTGGTCCCGAACCTCTTAGAATCTGTTTGACTAAAATAGAAGCTATGTTAAAAGAAAAGGAAGACGGTTCTAAGCTAAGTACGTTAGAGGTCCACGATATAGTTTGCCACATTGCCGATGCCGTATTGGCTGGAGGAATTCGCCGAGCTGCTCTAATTTCACTTTTTAGTTTTGACGACGAGGAAATGAGATCGTGTAAGACTGGAAAGTGGTGGGAATTAGATCCCCAACGTGCAAGAGCCAATAACTCTGCCGTTACTTTGAGACACAAAATAAAAAAGAAAGAATTTTTTGAGTTATGGGAAAAGATAAAGTACTCCAATTCTGGTGAACCTGGTGTCTACTTTACTAATAATTCGGAATGGGGTTGTAATCCGTGTGTTGAGATAGCACTTAGAGATCATCAGTTCTGCAACCTTACGGAGATAAACGCCAGCGACATAAAGACCCAGGCCGAGTTAAACGAAAGGGCCCAGGTTGCTTCTTTCATTGGAACGCTACAGGCGGGATATACAGACTTTCATTACCTTAGGGATGTCTGGAAGAGAAACACTGAGAAGGATGCTCTCGTTGGAATCGGCATGACTGGAATTTGTAGTGGGAAAGTCTTAGGGCTAGATCTAGAGGAAGCTTCAAACTTTGCGGTTGACGAAAACAAAAGAGTGGCTGAATTAATTGAAATAAACGAGGCAGCCAGAGTTACTTGTGTCAAGCCTTCTGGGACCACTTCTCTAGTGCTTGGATGTTCATCTGGAATACATGGATGGCACGCTCCATATTATATACGTAGAATGAGGATTGGTAAAAATGAGAGCATTTATAGGTATCTGGAAGTGACTAATCCCACGCTGGTTGATGATGAATATTTCCGACCCAATGAACAGGCTGTGATGGAGTTTCCTCAACGAGCTCCTGAAAATGCAATTTTTAGAACAGAGACTCCAATAGAAACTTTGGAAAGAGTAAAGTTGTTTCACGAGAAGTGGATCAATCCAGGTCACATCGACGGTCAGAATTCTCACAACGTCTCGGCAACGATTTCGTTAAAGGATGACGAATGGGAAGAAGTCGGCGAGTGGATGTGGAAAAATAGGGATTGTTATAATGGGCTTTCTGTCTTGCCTTTTGACGGCGGGATATATAAACAAGCTCCTTTTGAAGAAATAAGTAAAAGCAAATATTATTCAATGGTTGGAAAACTGGAGTCTATTGACGTAACAAAAGTTATAGAAAAAGAGGACCAAACTGATTTGAATGGTGAGTTGGCCTGTGTAGGTGGAGGTTGTGAAATTTAATATGGACAAATTAGATCAAATATTTGACAAACAAACAGTGTTATATAATAAATTTAGAAGAGTAGATCCAACGCTCCCTCTCCTTCCAGTTAACTTATCCTCTAAAGAAAACCAACGCGTATTTAGAAATTGTGCATTAGATTTAATTGAAGAATTAATGGAAGCTATTCACGAGTTAAAAAATAAATCACATCGTCAAACAAACGTTGTAGATTATGATGAAGAAGCTTTTCGGGAAGAACTGGTCGACACGGCGACTTACCTGATAGAACTCTTGCTCCTTGCCGGTTATGATGCAGATAAGTTTTATGCTGATTATTCAAAAAAGAACGCAACCAATCACATGAGAATCGAGTCCGGCTATTGAGATACTTTCTACACGACGGCCACGGTGATAGGGTAATCAACTATATAAAGAGTTCCAGTCCTTTCGAGTTGGGCATTCATAGGCACACAACTCTAGAAGAATGGTTATTGATTGCATGCGGCGGGTTGTTTTTATTTATTATGTTTTTTATTTATTTTTGGTCATTGACGGGGAGGATTCCGTTTACAAAAGACCAATAACTGTGGTATAATAAACAAAGAACAATTTCGCTAAAAAGGAAACACAATGCCCAATTTAGATTTTGTTAATCTACATGGCCACTCGTCGTACAGTATTGGCGATGCCGTTGGTTATCCAAAAAATATAGTTGATTACGTTCTTTCTAATGAGATGAATACGACCGCCATTACCGACCATGGAAATATGAACGGATTGGCGGATTTCTATCTTTATTCGAAAGAAATCAATAAGGGTGGAAATAAATTCAAGCCCATCTATGGAATCGAAGCATATTTCCACCCAGATTTAGATCAATGGAAAATCGACTTACGAGAATCTAAAAATCAAAAGAAACTAAAGAAAGAAAACGAAGGTTCTCAATTAATCGAAAACGAAGCTGAGTCTAAAGATTATAGCTCTCGTTTCAATCCACACAATCCTAGGAGAAGGCATCATTTAATTTTATTGGCACAGAACGAAAAGGGTTTAGAAAACCTTTATAAGCTTGTATACAAGGCCAACAAGGATGGATATTACTATTTTCCTAGAATTGATTTCAATGATCTCAAAGAACACAATGAAGGTCTAATCGCAACCTCCGCATGTGTTGCTGGGCATCCAAACTGGATTGTGTTGAACAATCAGGACAAAGATGAAGAATTTGTATTGAACGAATTAGAAAACATGTACGATCGTTATATCGATATCTTTGGCAAGGATCGTTATTTCTTAGAATTGCAATTCAATAGTTTAGACGTTCAGCACACTACAAACAAATACTTTATGAAGTTTGCGAAAAGAACGGGTGCCAATCTAGTTGCCGCAGCCGACTTTCATTACTTTACGCCAGATGTTTGGAAGGCAAGAGAAGTTTTGAGGCAGTGTTCCTGGGCTTACGATGAAAATTTCGATCTAAATAAAATATCTCAAGATGATTTAAAGTGTTTGCTTTATCCTAAAAATGCAGAACAAATGTGGACCGACTATAAAAAATATGGTGAAGGATTTGATTTTTATGATGACGAGGTGATAGCAACGTCGATCAATAATTCTGCAATCATAGGCAAGGAACTGATTAATTTCGTGAATCCTGATACTACACCAAAGCTAACTCAGGTTTCGATCGATGGTTTCAATACACCTTTTCATAAGTTGCTTACACAATGTAGGGATGCCGCGGTTGAAAAAAATCTTCATAACGATGAGATCTACGTCGCAAGGCTAAAGAGAGAACTTGCGATGATCAAAGATAAGGAAATTGAAAATTATTTCCTAGCAATGAAAGAAATGATGGATCTCGCGAATGAACACATGTTGGTTGGTCCAGCCAGAGGCTCGGCCGCTGGAAGTTTGGTGTGTTATCTCCTTGGGATTACTCAGGTCGATCCAATAAAATATAACCTACTATTCGAAAGATTTCTAAACGATGGAAGAGCGGCTGGAGATTGGCCCGATATAGACGTGGATGTCGAGGATCGTGATATTCTTTTAGAACTTTTTTATAAGAAGTATGGAAGAGATTCGGTCTTTCCTATATCGACAAAGATGCGTTTGCAGATTAGTTCGTTGCTTAAGGATGTTTGCAAGTTAATGAATGTTGATTTCTCAAAGGCTAACGTGTATTCTAAAAAGATTAGAAAGGAAATAGAGTCGAGTAGAAATCTGGTGGAAGACAAGAGTTTGTTTTATGCCAATTTATCATACGATAGTGTTTATAGCAGATCCGAAACGCTTAGAAAATTTACCGAGGATCATCCGGCCGTTAAAGATGTCTTACCATATCTTTATATGCAGGTTAGACAATATGGCACTCATGCTGGTGGTGTGATTATTTATGACGATTTTGCACATAAACTCCCTACAACAGTTGTGAAAGGAAACGTTCAAACTGCATTTGGCGAAGGTGTCTATGACAAAAATTTACCTAAAATGGGTGGAATCAAGTTTGACGTCCTTGGGCTTCGCACGCTAAGAATGATTAGAAAAACTATCCGATATATCTTGCGTGATCACGATGTTAGGAATCACGAAGGAAGAAGACTAAATTGGAAAGATTATAAAGACCAAAGGTGGTTTTACGACAACTATATTCATCCGGATAAGATTGATTTTTCCGATAAGAAAGTATACGAAAAGGTTTGGCAAGAAGGAAACTTCTTGTCGGTATTTCAATTTACGGAACGCGGTGCCAGAAATTTTTCCACAAACGCAAAACCAGATTCCATAAAGGAAGTAGCCGCCTTGACCGCGATCTTCCGTCCCGGACCGTTGGCTTCAAAGGTTGATAAGTTATGGGTCGATGCAAAGAAAAACGCTGATGCGATTACGTACGATCATCCAATTATAGAAAAGCTTCTAAAGCCCACGCTTGGATTTCCAATCTTCCAGGAAAGCGTTATGACTTTAGGTCGAGAACTCGGTAACATGGACTGGAAGGATACTGATAAGATGAGAAAAATTTTATTGGTAAAGGACAAGAGCGTCGGGATGGAAAAGATTCTTGCGGAAAAGAAACGTTTGTACGATAAGTTTATGGAGGGATCCAAGAGTCATGGTTATTCACTTGATAAAGCTCACAAACTATGGAAAAAGCTTGAGGCTTTCTCTGGATATGCGTTCAACGAAAATCATGCTCTGTCGTATTCGTTGATAAGCTTCCAGTGCGCGTGGCTTTTGACTTATTATCCAATCGAATGGGCCGCCGGGGTCTTAGATTGTAATCCTTCTCCTAGGAATGTCCAGGAAGTCGAGGCAATGGGGATTAAGGTTTTGGATGTTGACATTAACGAGTCTGGATATAATTGGGAAATTAGTTCAAACCGTCGCGCTGTAAGAAGATCCATCTTGAATGTCAAAGGCGTTGGAACAAAAGTAATTGAAAAGATCATAAAGAACCGACCTTATGTTGATTTTATAGAAGATGTATATCTTTCTGGTATTTTCAACAAAACTGCTTTTACGAATTTGATAAAGATAGATGCTCTAAAGACTACAAACTTTTATGACCAATTTAAGAGTCGAAAACAAGCGATTGAAATTTTGACGAACGAACCTAAAAAGAATCTCAAGACAAAAGAACAAATTTTAGAACTAACCAATCAGTATGATTCTAAAGAATTTGATAGAGATGAAGACATCAAAAATTATAGCGAAATAATAGAACACGTTCCAAATTCTCTTTTGTTCAACGCCATAGAGGAGAAATCTTTGAAGAACAATGGAATCGAATCCATTGACGATTGGAGAAGTGAACGTATGCCCGTATGGTTTACCGTTGTGGCAACGACCCAAAAAATGACAAAAAACAACAGACCGTTTGTTAGCGTGCTTGCCAAGGGAGAAACCGAAAGTACATGGTTCAAGATTTGGAATTGTGATCTAACAAAAAGAAAGATCAAACGGAACAAGGCATACGTGGCTTTTCTAAAAAAAGATGATTTTGGTTTCTCGACCTCACGACAATCGTTTCCAACTTCCGTTGAGGAGTTTATAAAAGTTCTTGGATGAGGTACTATGTAAATAAAGTTACAAGGTTGAAAGGTGTTTCATGAAAGAATTGAATCTTTTGGTTTCGCTAGGTCACAATTCATCGGCCATCGGAATTTTAAACGACGAAGTAATAGGTTACGAAGAAGAGCGTCTAAATAGAGAAAAGTCGAGTTCTAAATTTCCATCGCTATCTATCGATAAGCTTTTGAGCGATTTTGATTTGATCGAAGGGGATTCAATAAATTTTCATGTTGGTCATTGGTTTGATCATTTTGATTTTCATGAGAAGGAACATCTAAAAGAAAGTTCGAACTTTAGACATTATGATTTTGATTATGTTTCTTCTTTAAGAAAGAAATATTCATTAAGTTTGTTTACACTGAGTGAAGAATTTACTCATCACGATTCGCATGCCTATTCCGCACTTTGTTTTTTGAAATCCAACAAAGAAGATGTAAAGTTAGATGATTATCATGTTTTGATAGTTGATGGATATGGCAATAGAGAAGAAGTAGTTTCACTTTATAATGTTGAGGATGAAATTCCAATAAACATTATGAAAGTGAAAGGTTACGAACATTCTCTCGGTTCGCTCTATCAGTTTGCAACAAGCTTTTGTGGAATGAAAGAGAACGAAGACGAATATAAGTTTCTTGGATACGAATCACATATACAGAAATATCTAACTCCTGAAGGAATAGAACTTTTAATTGAGCGGGCTTACGATGATTGTAGAAAGTTTTATCCAGTTGAACTAACGGACAATTCTTCGGACCCAGTCGTTGATTCCGAAATTAATTTCAAAAAATTTAGCGAAACAAGGAATTTAATTCATGATAGACTTTTAGATGTTTTAAATTTCATATACAATTCTACAAAGAAGCATAATGTTGATGAGTTTGCAAAGAGATGTATCATAGGATTCTATATTCAAAATGTATTGGAAACTTATTGTAAGTTCATACTTGAAAAGTATTCGATTAAAAATATCTGCGTCTCTGGAGGTGTGTTTTACAACGTAAAGCTTAACAACACAATTTTAAATAATGTTGATTCGCTTTGTGTTATGCCTCTTGCTGGGGATCAAGGATCAACGTTGGGAATGTATTATCGACAAAACGATAAATTCCGCTTGAACGATCTGTTTCTTGGAAAAAGAAATTTGATGCGTTCCAAAGAAAGCGATTCTGCATTATATTTTGAAAATGATGAAAACTTAATCGATTTTCTAGAAGAAGCAATTATGAATGGCGAAATCGTCAACGTGATTTCTGGGCCAATGGAATATGGACCCCGGGCCTTGTGTAACACAACCACGTTGGCTCTTCCAAGAAGTGATCTGGTTGCAACGATCAATGAGATTAATGGTCGAAATACAGTAATGCCCATGGCTCCCATTATGTTGGAAGAAAATCTAGATTTCTTTTTTGATAAAAAGCAATTTGAAAAGGTAGTAGGAAGTTTAAAGTATATGATCGTTACTTTGGATTATAAGGAGAATATGAAGCATCCTAATGCGTTAAGAGATTATCGTGGAGTTATGCACAATTATCCACTGAATCCGGACGAATACAGCGGAAGACCACAGGTAATTACCGGCGAAATGAACGATCACTATGTTCGTAAGTTGTTAGCTAGATTGGACGAAAGACACCAGGTTAAGGCACTCATCAACACGTCTTTTAATGTCCACGGTAGACCGATTTGCTATTCGTTGGACGATGCCATAGGTGATTACGAAGAGCAGATGCGTTTTGTGAAGGAGAAGCAAATCGAGACACCTGTCAGTTTGGTTTGTGTAACGTGACTGGTTTGATCTTAGAAGGAGCAGAAAAACAATTTAAGTCCACGATCGCGAATGAACTATCCGCCAGGCTGGAGTTACCCATCATTCATTTTCATAAGGATTATGGTTTCGTCAACGGACAGTTTGATTATTTTGATGGTTATTTGAGAGATGCAAGAAAAAATAGCAATGGTATTATTTTTGATAGAAATTTCTTATCGGAGATCGTTTACGGAAAGCATTTTAGAAATCGGTGTCACATAGACGATTCTATGTTGAAAAAAATTCAGTTAGAGTTTAATGAATTAGGATACTTGTTGGTTTTGCTTCATAGAAAAAACAATTATGTTTGGGAAGAAGACGAATATCTAGATGAAAAACAAAATGATTTAATGATGGAAAAATATAAAAAAGAGTTCGACGGGTTAAACATAATCAATAAGCTCGAAGTTGATTCGTCGGATCCTGGAACCGTGGATAAAATTATAAATGTTTTTCTTGAAAAGGAATAGATCGTAATGAAAAATGTTTTATTGCTTACTGCTGGAAATGAATCATCGATAGAAATTTTTAAGTCTTCTTTTGCTCTTACAAATGTTTGTGTCTACGGCGCACACTACGATCCAACGAACGCGATGCAATATTATATGAGTGACGTTATTGCTACGAAGAATCCATTCGAGGTTTCTAGTCAAGAATTTTTTATTGATCTAAGAAATATCGTGGATGATAATAAAATTGATTTTATCTTGTTGACGAATTGTAAAATGATAAAGTATTTTTATGATAATTATGATGCCATTCCTTTTGAGGTCCGGCACAGAACCATACTTCCAGCAAAGCAAAACTTAAAATATGTTTTATTTAAAGAACAACTTTATGATTTGATGCCCAACGATTCGCCCATTGTAGCTAGGTCCTCCCACCAAATAAAAGAACTTCCTGGTCCTTTTGTGTTTAAAAAACCAAACTATGGAACATCGGGTGAGGGTGCAGGATTGATCACGAAGACTAAAGCTTTGGATCTATTGAAAGCCAATCTTCCAAGAGATCTTATTCTTTGCGAATCTCTTCCAGGTAAAGAATATACCGTTGATGTTTTGTGCAACGCCGATGGGAATGACTTAATAGATTTCAACATTAGAAAGCGCGTTAGGATAAGGGATGGCATTGCTAATGTTATAGAGAACGTCGACGATCCATCATTACGGGATCAGGTAAAACAAATTTTGGAACGAGTGATTTCTAAAGTTGAATTACCATATGTGTGGTTTTGCCAATTGAAACAGAATGTTGATGGATCTTTGAAATTATTGGAAATAAATTATCGAATTTCTGGGAGTTTTTGTTCGACGAAGTATCGAAAAGATTACATTGAATTGTTTTTAAATTATTTGTGTAATGATATCAAACCAAAGACGACCAATAGAAAATCGAAGTCGACCCGGGTCTATCGACATTTTAACGCATTGTCAAAAAAGAAAAGAACTCTTTTGGTTGATTTGGATGGAACGCTATTGACCCAAGAACGGGGAGGAAGATATAAGAACGCCCGACCCATTTTAGAAAACGTCGTAGCGATTAATAACCAATATGATGAGGGCAACGAAATAATAGTCTACACAGCCCGCGGAATGGTGTTTTATGAAAACGACGTTTCGAAAGTTTATGAAAATTTGTACGAAATGACAAAACGCCAGTTAGATAATTTTGGAATTAAATATGATAGATTGGTCATGGGAAAACTAAGTGGGGTTATCGTAGACGAGGATAGCTTAACCATAGAATCTCTAGAAGAATTGGAGGAGATCTAATGAGCATGCATATCGAGGTTTATAAGGAACCGTGGGTTGAGAATGACGCTTACTATTTTAAAGTGTCTAATTTAAATTCTAATAAGATAAAAAGCGCATTTGAAAAATTAATACAAGAGGACGATTATCTTTGGGCAAAGGTTAAAGCGTTTGCCGATTTCGATTTGAGTTCTAAGAATTTTGAAAAATTTTCTTCTGATCGACCGTCGTTACAAAACATTTCCAGCCTCGACAAGCTCGTTGGATCAATTTATACTTATGCTTCCGAAAGAAGAAATGAAATGTCTTATAGCGAACTCATTGAATGTTCCAAGGAACTATATGAAGAGAATAAATGTAATAGAAGAAATGTGATAAGGTTAGTTAATTCTTTCGCGGATTACTATCGATCAAGTAAGAGTCCATATGATGTAAGTTGTTTGAATTTAATACAGTTTTATGACAAAACGGCTAAGTTGGTATTTCGAGCTAGTGATATCAAAAATGAGCTATTGACTGACATCGTCACTGTTTACAAATTTTTTATTGAACCTATAATGAATTGTGAGAATGATTTTGATTTGGAAGTGATGGCTCTTACCGGTCAAAACGCGGATTATTTCGACAATTTTTTGTTGGATTTTGAGATGTCGGTTTCATGAAAGTCAGTCCATACAATTATTTACAAGAAATTTATAGGCACGATCCGTGGAAAATGCTCATAATGTGCATCATGCTAAATCAAACATCGTTTAAGCAGGTTGATCCAATAAGAAGAAAGTTTTTTAAGAAGTATCCAAATGCTGAAGTGACCTCGAAAGCTGATCCTAATAAAATGAAAGAAATGATAAGAACTCTTGGTTTTTATAATCGACGAACTGCTACAATAATTAAGTTTAGCAAACAGTGGTTAGGTGATTGGAAAAATGTTATTGATTTATATGGCATCGGCCGATATGCTAGCGATTCTTGGAAGATTTTTCAAGAATACAATTATGACATAGAAGTTACAGATAAGGAACTTACACGTTATTTGGCGTGGCTTAAAAACGAAGGTATAACGAATTAATAGTCATGAAAAACGTTGAAGCTATTCGAAAGTTGATACTGCAAAAATACCTCATCAATGATTTTGTTATTGACAACGATGGTGGAAAGCTAGTTGAGCTTGTAGGTGAATCTTTCATAGCTGACGAAGATACAATCTTTGGTTCCGTAAATTTTAAATACATTCAAAAAGAACTTGATTGGTACGAATCCATGTCCTTGAACGTTTACGACATGGCCGATCCTCCACAAATATGGAAGATGATAGCTGATAAGCAAGGATACATAAATTCTAATTATGGGTGGTCCATCTTTTCAGAAGAGAATCACTATCAATACCAAAGCGTTTTGTCTACGTTGAAAAATGACAAATCTTCCAGAAGAGGATCGATGATCTATACACGACCTTCCATGCAGAGCGATTACAACAAAAATGGTATGAGTGATTTCATGTGTACGAACTCCGCGAATTATTTCATTAGGAACAATAGACTAAGCTGCGTGGTCCAGATGAGAAGTAACGATGTTTGGGCAGGATATAGGAACGATTTTGCTTGGCAAAAGTATGTCCTTCACAAACTTTGCAACGATTTAAAGAAGGTGTATGAGGATCTGGAGATCGGTGATATAACTTGGAATGCAGCCAGTTTACATGTGTATGAGAAAAATTTCTATTTGCTGGAACACTATCACAAAACTGGTGAGGTTTCTATTGGTAAAAAACAATTTAAGAGAATGTATGAAAAATGAAAATTATTAATGTTAAAGACAAGCTCAAAGAAATAAACCATCCCGTTGAGTCTCTTTCGTTGGGGGAATTTGATATCATCGGTGAATATGCTGCAAAGAGAATCCGCAATCCTGATCATCCACTTTATCATTCTGTCGGTTGTTTTTATAGGGCAAATTACGAGAGAGGTTTGTTGATTTACTCGTTAATAAAAGAGTATAAAGTCATGTCATTTTTAGAAATTGGTTTCGGACGAGGGTATGGGGCACTATGTGCTGCGAAGGCAATGCAAGAAAACGGATTTGGTAGTGTATCAACTGTGGATATTGACTTTGATGATAATCACATGAAAATGATACGTCAAATATTCCCAGATGACTGGTTTAATAGAATTGAATTCCTTAAAGGTGATTCAAAAGAAATTCTAAATAGTGATGATATGAAGTATAGAAGTTATGACATGGTGTACATTGATGGAGCACATGATTACGAAAGCACAAAAAATGATTGGGAGTATGCAAAGGATCACTTTAACAAGCTTGTATTGTTCGACGATTACAAACTACCAGACGGTGCAAAGTTTTCAACAGATGATCAAACAATTGACTGTGCAAGATTGATTGATGAAATAGAAGGTTATAAAAAAGAATTGATAATTATGGACAGGCGCATATTTTTTGATGACAGAGAATGGAAAGATGAGGATATCAAGGGCGGTCAGGTATTAATTGAAAATGCGTAATATAATATGGTTTAAAAGACTTTCTGACTGTGCAATGTTACCAAAGCACGCTACGATCAATTCGGCAGGTTTCGACTTGTATTCATGTGAAGACGCAATTCTTAAATCTAGTGAAAGAAAGCTCATTGGCCTTGGTTTCGCTACGCAGATTCCTGATAATCATTACGTTGCCATAGTTCCAAGATCAGGTTTGGCAGTTAAACAAGGTGTTTCAATTGTCAACACCCCAGGAACCATAGACGCAGACTACCGTGGAGAATGGAAAGTATGCCTTATTAATCTAGGTAATGAATTGGTACACATT
>Ga0080013_1004713_pt1 | contig 13219 bp, 22 predicted proteins | sample ETNvirenome_6_85_FD_69236 | JGI IMG/M metagenome (GOLD analysis project Ga0080013, IMG submission 69236) | Marine viral communities from the Pacific Ocean - ETNP_6_85 (SPADES assembly) (version 2) | ecosystem: Environmental > Aquatic > Marine > Oceanic | place: Pacific Ocean | collected 2013-06-19 | reverse complement strand
GAAGGACGTGAACCTCGAGGTCGCCGAGATTGTCGCCAGGGCGGCCGTGACGAAGGTGCCGTCGCGTTCCGGGGCGCTTCGGGAAACGGTGCGGGCCGCCGGGGCACAGACCAGGGCCTCGGTAAAAGCCGGATTCAAGAAGGTGCCCTACGCCGGGGTGATTCACTTCGGGTGGCCTGCCAGGGGAATCCTTCCTCGGCCGTTCCTGTACGACGCCCTCGATGCACGCCGCGATGAGGTCATGGAGGCCTACACCGACGGCATGGCTGACCTCATCAAGAAGAACGGCCTCGGGTAATGGTCAAGAAGTCGTCTGTCATCAACGTCGCCGTCCTGGGCGACGCGAAGAAGCTGAAGAAGACCCTCGACGGGGCTGAGAAGAACGTCGGCAAGTTCTCTGACAAGGTCGGCAAGTCGATGAAGATCGCCGGGGCCGCTATCGGTGGCCTCGGAATCGCCGGGGCGGCGGCGGTGTTCAAGCTCGGCTCCGAGTTCGAAAAGGTGGAACGCACGCTCAGGGTGGGTACCGGTGCGACCGGCGACGCCCTCGAGGCCCTCGTCGAGTCCACCAGGAACCTCGCGACGAAGGTTCCAGCGGACTTCGAGTCCATTTCGAACGCTGTCGCCGACATCAACACGCGCCTGGGGCTGACCGGCACCGAGCTCGAGGACTTCTCCGAGCAGATGCTGAATCTGTCGCGCATCACCGGGTCGGACCTGCAGGGCAACATCTCGTCTGTTACCAGGGTGCTCGGCGACTGGGGCGACATGGCCGGCACCGCCGGCGGCGCAGCCGACTTCCTGTTCTCGGTCGCCCAGGCCACCGGCATCGAGTTCGCGTCGCTGTCGGACCAGCTCGTCAACTACGGCGCACCGATGCGCCAGATCGGCTTCGACTTCGAGCAGTCGGCGCTACTCATCGGCAAGTTCGAGAAGGAAGGCGTGAACGCCGAACTGGTCCTCGGGTCGCTTCGCCAGGCGCTCGGCAAGATGGCCCGCGACGGTGAACCCGCCATTGAGACGTTCCAGCGGACAACCGAGGCGATCAAGAACGCTGGAACGGCGTCTGAGGCCAACATGCTCGCCCTGGAGCTGTTCGGTGCCCGCGCAGGCCCGGACATGGCCGCAGCGATCCGGGAGGGCCGCTTCGAGCTCGACGACTACTTCAACCTGATGGAGGGCGGCGGGGACCGCATCAACGTCGCAGCGAAGTCCACCGAAACGCTCCAGGAGAAGTTCACGCTGTTGAAGAACCGCCTCACGGTGGCCCTCGCTCCGGCTATCACGAAGGCGTTCGACGTGATCGTGCGGGCAATGGACTCGGTCGGGCCGATCACAGAGGACGTTGTCCGCTGGTTCAAGGACTTCACCGCCTCGGAGCGGTTTCAGCGGTTCCAGGCGTTCATGGAAACGGCGATGGAAGAGGTGCGCGTCATCATCGGCCGCGTATCCGACCGCATCCGCGAGTTCGCTGACTTCTTCAAGACGTACATCTCGCCCATCATCGACGCCGCCGTAAAAGCGTGGATGGTCGTCTTCTGGTCCCTGTGGGACGTAATCAAGGACGTGGTCGGACTCATCCAGGCCATCTTCCGCGGTGACATGGCCGACGTTTGGAAGCACTTCAAGGACCTCGTCGTCAACACGGTCGGCCTCATCATCGACCTGTTCATCAAGCTCCCCATGAAAATTCTCGACGCTGCGAAGCCGCTGATCGGAAAGTTCGCCCTCATCGTGTCCGACTTCGCCGTCCACCTGGTCGGCAAGATCATCAAGCTCGTTGCCGCCATACCCGGCGAGATCGTGGAGCTCCTCGCCGCTGTCGGCCAAGACCTCCTCCAGGCAGGCAAGGACCTCGGCGGGTGGCTCCTCGACGGCTTCATCTCGGCAATCAAGGGCGCAGCTTCGGCAGTCGGTAACGCCTTCAAGAATCTGATACCCGACTGGGTGCCTGGGTGGATGAACCCGTTCGACGGCGGCGACAAGAAAACCTCGAACCGTCGCACGTCCTCGCTGCGTCAAACGACGACAGCCGCCGCGCAGAGCTTCCCGACGGCGCTAGCGGGCTCGAGCTCCGCGATGCACGTCGCCGGTATGGCCGAGATGATCGGCGGCCGGGCAGGCAAGTGGGCCGAAACGTCGAGGATACGCCCAGGCGGCTCGATCGCTAAGGGCATGCAATGGATCCCTGATGTCGGCAACCTCCCCGACCAGCTCGTCAAGGGCGCTTCGTACAACACCGGAAGCGGCAGCGTTGTTGTCAACGTCGCCGGGTCGGTCACCACCGAAGCCGAGCTCGTCGAGAACATTCGCCAGGGGCTACTCAAGTCTCAGCAATCCGGTAAACAGCTGGTGCTCTGATGCCACCAGCGCCGACGCTCACCGTGACGCTGCGCTACGCCGGTGGCCCAGGGTTCGGCCCGACCCTCGAGTTGGGCTCCGCGGTCGCCACCCTCGGCACAGGCGTGTTCGGCACGTCCACCAACGACCCGATCGACATCACCTCAGCGGTGCAGGCCGTGACGATCCGGCGGGGCCGCACCAGGGTGCTCGACAAGTTCGAGGCAGGCCAGGCGAGCTTCACCATGATCGACACGACAGGCGCGTTCGACATTGATGCCGGAACGCATGGCACGCCGAAGCCGATGCTCCAGGTGCGAATCTCGGCGAACTACAACGGCGCAGACCGGTTTCTGTTCAGTGGATTCACGCAGGAGTGGGACTACCGGTGGCGACGCGGCGTCGACGCGTCACTGATCACCGTTACCTGCGTGGATGCGTTCAGGGCGTTCACCCTGTCCGAGGTGGATTCCATAGCGGGCACCTCGGCAGGCCAGACGAGCGACGCACGCCTCGACGACATCCTCGACGACATCTCCTGGCCCAACTCGGTGCGTGACCTCGACACCGGGAACACGACGCTCGTCGACGACGACGGCACGACGCGCACGGCCCTGTCGGCGATGCAGAAGGTCAACCAGGCCGAGATGGGCGGCTTGTGGATCGACACGAACGGCGACGTGCGTTTCATGAGCCGCCACAACGCAATCAAAACCGGGAAGGGCACCCCGACCGAGTTCGACGACGACGGCACGAACATCGACTACCAGGGCATCGACTTCGAGATGGATGACCAGGTGCTCATCAACTCTGCGTCGATCACGCGAGCTGGTGGAAGCGCGCAGACAGCGTCGAACGCGGCGTCGATCACGGACTATTTCCTGCGGTCGTACCAGAAAACCGGGATGCTAATGGAGGACGATACGCAGGCCAAAGATCATGCTTTGTCGATAGTTGCGGCGAGGAAAGATGCCGACATAAGGGTGAAAAGCATCACGCTCGACTTGTCGGAGGATGTCACGGCCCGCGTCGAGGCCGGACTGGACCTCGACTTCTTCTCACCAATCAAGGTAACCAGGACAGCTCCAGGGTCCAATCGCGTCACCCGTTCACTGGTCGTCCAGGGGGTCGAGCACCGGATTACGCCCCAAACTTGGAGCACTACGCTAATGACGGCTGAGCCCATTGCTGACGGCTTTGTGCTCGGAACAGACAAGCTCGGGACCGGCGTCCTGGGCTACTAGGAGGAACACACCATGACCTACAAGGCCGACTGGGCGACCGGGGACATCCTCACCGCCTCGCAGCAAAACGCCCTCGCGGAGCAGGCCATCTCGAGGTTCGCCGATTCGTCGGCCCGCGACGCTGCGATCACGTCGCCGACCGAGGGCCAGTTCTGCTATCTGACCGGGTCGAACGCCCTGCAGTTTTATGACGGCAGCTCCTGGACGGCTACGAGTTTGACCGCCGACATTACCGAAGTCGCAGCAGGAACGAACATCGACGTCACCTCGGGCACGGGGCCGGTGCCATCGGTCGCCGTTTCGATCGACGCCGAGCTGGCCTGTGCAGACCAGGTGGTCAGCCGCGCCCAGATGAAGGACTACGCCGAAACGGTGAACGCCCTCGGGTCGAAGTCTGCTGCGTTCAATGTTGACTTTGAGGACGGCAACGTGCAGACGGTCACCATTTCGTCAGGCACGTTCAACATCGGCCTCACCAACTCGTTGGCTTCGCATTCCAACTCGGTCACGATTCTGGGAACCAACCTCGGAGCGGGGACGCCTTCGTTCGTCGCTGGGGCGCACGGTGGGGGCGGCAACGCCGTCAAGTGGGCGGACGGTACTGCACCGACGTACACCGCCTCAGGCACCGACGTTCTCTGCTTCACGACGTTCGACGGTGGCACAAACTTCTACGGCTTCGCCGCAGGTCTGGACTTCTCATAATGGCTCCGCTCGGGGCGGCCAAGGTCGGCCTGTTCGCTGCTGCTGGTGCTGCTGCTGCTGGGGGCGCGGGCTATTTCGGCGGCGGGTTCCGCGGGGCGCGGGTCGACACAGTTGACAAGTTCGCTTTCTCCAATGACTCGCGGTCGACGTTGGGGACAGGGTTGTCGGCTACCACCAACGGCAACGCTGGGATGGCTAACAGTGGCACGGCGGGTTATTTCGGCGGCGGGTACGACGGGTCGTATGCGTCGACCGTTGACAAGTTCGCTTTCTCGGATGATTCCCGAACGACGCTGGGTACTGGGTTGTCGGCGGCCCGCTACTACCTCGCGGCGATGGCGAACTCTGGCACGGCGGGTTATTTCGGCGGCGGGTACACGGGGTCGTATGCGGACACGGTCGACAAGTTCGACTTCTCGGATGACTCGCGGACGACGTTAGGTACTGGGTTGTCGGATGGCACGAACCTTCTCGCTGGGATGGCGAACTCTGGGACGGCGGGTTATTTCGGCGGCGGTACCACGGGTTCGATTGTGGACACGGTCGACAAGTTCGCTTTCTCCGACGATTCGCGGTCGACGTTGGGGACAGGGTTGTCGGCTGCCACCAACGGTCTCGCAGCGATGGCGAACTCTGGGACGGCAGGTTATTTCGGCGGCGGGACCACGGGTTCGTATGTGGACACGGTGGACAAGTTCGCTTTCTCGGATGACAGCCGCTCCACGCTGGGTACTGGGTTGTCGTCCACCCGCTACTACCCCGCAGGGATGGCGAACTCGGGCACGGCTGGCTATTTCGGCGGTGGGACCACAGGTTCGTATGTGTCAACGGTGGACAAGTTCGCTTTCTCCGACGATTCGCGGTCGACGTTGGGGACAGGGTTGTCGGCGGGCCTTTCCGAACTCGCTGCGATGGCGAACAGCGAGACTCTGGCATGAACATCCGCGACGCAATCGCAGAAGTGCAACAGCCCCGCAGCCGCTACCAGTTGATCCACTTCGTACTCGGTCAGCACGACACGCCGGAGATGCGCTTCTACCAGCTGTGCCTCGAACTTCAGGACATGGGGTACAAGCTGCGAATGGCCCAGTTGAACGTCAAGAAAACTGAGATCGAGATCGCCCGCCTGGTCGCTACCGGCGACGACCTCGACGCGATCGAGGCTGAGGAGAAGCAGGTCGGCCTCGAACAAACCCGTATCGTGATGCGAGGAGCTGAACGCGAGCTCGCGATCCTGACGGACCTGTTCGACGAGTCCCAGAAGTTCACCCGTGACGAGATCGAACACGCCCAGCCTGAGTATTGGCAGAAGCGCCTCACCCGCCAGACCAACCTCCAGATCATGGCCGGCGGCGTGCAATGGTCGCAGCTCGACTCGCTTCGCCAGGCCGGGCTCCTCGACGAACTCATCGCCGAGCGTGAACGGCAAACCAGCAACGGCCACCAGGAGCTCACCCCATGACATACCTCAAGTGGAAACTCTCCGACGACGGCACCTGGGGGACTGGCCCCGAGGAAACCATCGCCGACCGCGGCGGCCGCGCCGGAGCCTCCTGGGCCGTCGATCATGACGGCTACCGCATCGGCTACCTGACCCAGACAGCAGCGTTGACGGGTTTGGAAACGTGGGATGTCACCGAGGTGACCGAAGCGGAGGCGCTCACGTTCTGCCAGGCCCTTTACGGCGACGCAGAGGTACTACCCGACGGCCGCATCTCAGGGCCACCGCCGCCCAATGACCCAGCGTGACGACCTCGAGCTCCTCGAGGGCTACCGCGACGACGGCGACGAGAACGTCGCCGACCTCGACCCGTTGCTCGTCTGGCGGCTCGCGTCGGCGTACCGCACCAGCGACCTCCTCGCCGAAAAGGTCACTATCGAATCCGGTGTCCGAACCGTCCAGGAACAAGAATATTTGTACGACCGATACCGGTTCCACGGCGGCGTGTTGGCCGCTAATCCGGCGCGCATCATAGGCACCGGCACCGGCGGCACCTGGCGAGGGTCGTATCACATGGCGCAGGCGTCGGGCCTGGGCTATGCCGTCGATCTCACGCACCACGGCCTGGCCTCCTGGCCGGACATCACGAAGGTGCTCAAGGGGTGGGGATTGCATCGCACCGTCGACGGGGAACCCTGGCACTACCAGGCACAGACAGTCGACGGTCCCCTCGAGGGGCCGTTCCCGGAGTGGTGGAAAGGCGACATGCCCGTGGAAGATGACACAGTCGACTGGCTTCGCACCGTGGAGGCGATCCTCCACGCAGGCGACCAGGTGGCCGCCAACCCTGTACGCAAGGGCAGCCGCGGCGACGAGGTCGCCATCATCCAGGCGCACCTCACCCTGGCCGGGTTTCCCCTCGGGACAGTCGACGGCGTCGCCGGCAAACGCACCGACAAGGCGATCGAGGACTACCAGGCGCTCAATGCTCTAACCATCGACGGCATCGTCGGCATAAACACGTGGAACCGCTTATGGAGGACAACATGAACGACATCCTGATCAGGGCCGGAAAGACCTGGTTGCAGACGTTCGTCGGCCTGCTGGTCGCCTCCTGGGCTTCACGCACCATCAACATCGAAACCCTCGACCCGCTCCAGGAGCTCTCCACCATCGCCGGGCTGGCGTTCGCGTCCATCCCGGCCGCCGTGAGCGCCCTTCAGAACAGCCTCAAGCTGGCCAAGCCCGGTGCCTGAGCTCGTCGCCTCGATCGGCATCATCGCCGCGGCGACCATCTCGGCCATCTCCGCTGTCCTGGTCGCACGCCTCCGACTCGACTACCGGACACAAAACGGCACCCAGGTCGACCTCCTCCGCGAGATCAACCGCCGCACGACCCGCATCGAGGAACGCGTCAACGACCACGGCGAACGCATCGCCACCATCGAGGGCCGACAAGCGGCGCAATAGTGGAAAAGGCTACGAAGCTGATCGCAGCCGCAGCAGCGTTGGCGGTCGCGTTGGGCGGCCTCGCGGCAGCGTTCGGCTTCGGCGGCGAACCCGCTCCGACCGGCACCCTCATCATCCTCGACAGCCCTGATGCGTACCGGGCGTTCCTCGAGTCGCACCCCGGCTGATCTCTGCTACAGACCCCCGCCCCGGCGGGGGTCTTTTCACGTCTACGTCGAGCACCGGTTCATCGCGTCGCGCATCTCGGCGGTGGGGCGGCCCCGGACGTAGATCGACGTGGTGCGAATGTTGGAGTGGCCGAGCAGCTGCTGAGTCATGAACAGGTCGCCGGTTTCCATCCATAGCCGGGTGGCGGCGGTGTGGCGTAGGGCGTGGAGGTTGACGCCTGGGCGGTAGATCCCTGCGCGTTGCATGAGGAGTCGGGATCGTTCGCTGATCGTCGCGGGCTTCAGCCCACGCCCCGAGGTGGTCGATATGAGTAGCGGCCCCGGTGACATGCCGCGCTCGTCCAGGTAACGCTCGATCCGCACCTGCGTTGCCTTCGTCAGCGGCGTCCAGCGTTGCTTGCCGCCCTTGCCGTTGACGAACAGGACCTGGCCGTCGAGGTCGATGTCGGCCAGCTCGAGGTGCGCCATCTCGGAACGTCGCAGGCCCTCACAAATACCCAAAGAAACCATGACCTCGTCGCGGGCGTTGCACACGGCGAGGAGCTTGCCGACGTCGAGGTCACGCAGCGGCCTCGGAACCGGTGTCGGCACCGCCGGGGCCACCAGGTCGACGTCTACGCCGTACCAGGCGAGCAGGCCACGCACCACCGACCACCTCGAGCGCCGATAGTTGGCTGAGAGGCCCACCCCGGTGATCCACTTCTGCACCGCTGTGGTCGTCACCTCGACGCCGGTAAACGCCCGCTCGAACTGGATCAGGCAGCGCCTGAACCCGTAGGCCGATCCCTCATTCCACGCACCCGACGCGACCTTGTGTTCGACGTAACGGTCGACCCGGCCCCCGCTCCAGATCACGCTCGGGAGTATGGCATCCCCGGACCGACTTGACAGGTGCGCTATCTTCCAATCGGTGCCTTCATCCAGTTCCACCTAACGGCCCCCTACGTCGTCCCCTGACGGCAACGGAATCGCTGCGAAGTGGAGCCTAAGCGGGCACCCCAACCAACTACAAGACCGGGGGGCGGCCTTATGAACATCACCAGAGTCTCTGAGAAGCTCGAGGCGTTTCGCAGGGACTTCCCACCACGCGACTACGCGATCATCCAGGACTTCGACGAGGACATCGTCGGGTCCACGGCGAGGGTCGTCGGCCATTGCCGCATCGTCGACGTCGCCACCGGTGTGGTGCTCGCAGAAGCACACGGCACCCGCGCGCTCCGCGAACCCGTCGCCGGAGCCCAGGGGCATCGCGACACCCGCGACCCGGACAGGGCGATGACCCAGGCGCTCGGGCGGGTGCTCGGCCTGATGGGCTACGCCGACGCTGCCGGCATCGAGGGCGACACCGACGAGCCCGACGAAACGGGCGTGGATGAAGCTGCTGCACCGCCGGCACCCAAGGCCGTGTCGAACCACCCAGCCGCTTCCAACCTGACGCACCTCGACGCCGCCAGGGCTGCCGTGCGAGGCGAAGCACCTCCAATACCTGCCGGTTCGGTCGACACCGCCGAGCTGAAGCAACGCCTCAACGACCTGGAACCGATGATGCGGGGAAAAGTCCGGGCCGGCCTGTCGATGGCCGGCTTCCCGACCGAGATCCCCGACCGGATGGCCGGGGAAGCGTTCGGGGACCTCGCAGCATTCGTCGAGAAGGAGATCGACACCCTCGCCTCGCAGTCACCCGTCGAACCGACCCAGGCACCTCTCGATCTGCCGCCGCTTCCCTCGGCGACCTGACCGCCCTCCAGATCCGCGTGTACGAGCTGCTGTGCGACCTCGGCAAGGCAACCGACGACGCCCTCGTCGACGCATACGAGCACCGCTTCGGCCAGGTAAGCCCGTCGACGGTTCGCACCCGTCGCCGCGAGCTGCAGGACGCCGGCGCTGTCGAGGTGGTCGGCCATGCAACGACAAAGGGAGGCAACCGGTGCCGCGTGTACCAGGCAGCGCCGTCGACGTCCTCTCGGGCGTAGTCACCGAAGCGCAATGGCAGCAGACAGTCGTCGACGCCGCAGAGCTGTTCGGGTGGTGGGTGTTCCACGACCACGACAGCCGGCGCAACCATGCGGGTTTCCCCGATCTGTGCCTGATCCGGCCTCCACGCGTCCTGTTCGTCGAGCTGAAGCGGGAAACGGGGAAGGTCACCAGGGCCCAGGAGGAGGTGCTCGGAATGCTCGCCGCGTGCCCAGGGGTGGAAGAACGAGTCGCACGGCCCTCAGACTGGGCCTCATTAGTGGAGTGGCTGTCCTGACGATGCTGTCATGCACAACCGAGACTCTCGGCACCTCGGTGCCAGGGTCGCCACTCCCACCGGTGCCGTCGAGGACGACGGAGCCACAAGCATCGACCACGACGCCGACCACGGCAGTCCCGTCGACGCTTCCGCATCGTCCTGGGGCGACGACGGCACCGGCCATTCTCCGGCGGGAAACAGTGACATCAACGCCGCCGACGACCACGACTGAGCGGCCCCTGGTGCTCGACGAAGACGTGACACCGGGACCCGGCGACATCGACCTGATGCCGGCCTCCCAGGTGCTCGACTGGCGGCCCCTGGTGTCGGTGTGGTTCCGCGCCGCCGACGTCGACCGGGTGCTCCACATCATCGCCTGCGAGAGCTCAGGCCGTTGGAACGCCGAGTCGAAACGCCTAGCCGACAACGGCATGAGAGCACAAGGGCTACTCCAGCACCTCGACGGGTACTGGCCCTCGAGGTCCAAGGCCGCCAACAAGGCCGGTTACACGAACTACGGCGACATCTGGTCGCCGTCGGATCAGGTCGCCGTTTCGGCGTGGCTCGCATACAACACGCCTCAGGGCTTCGGGCACTGGGTGTGCAACGAGGGGGAAACATGACAACCGACGACAATATTCACCGGCTGACGAGGATTCCGAGGTCGATTCAGGAGATGTTCCCGGCGGCCTCGGTTTGCGTCGTCCTGGGCTCCGACGCTCACGGCGGCCGGGAGCGCCATCCCGGTGAGGGCGATGCGTGGATCATCGCAAATGCCGACGGTGTGCGCCTGGCGGTCACTGGTCGAGGCCAGTTCATCCAGCTGGACGAAAGAAGCGCCAATCGGCTCATATCGGCCCTCACCGAGGCCCTGGACATGCACAAACTACGGGGTGGACCAGATGTGGACTAGGTCACATATGGGCCACATGGGATGTTCCATAAATCGTCTACTCATTTATGGAACACCGACCTGGAGCGCAACATGAGCCTCAGGTCGACGGAATGGGTGTGGCGACATTCGCCGGCACGCAACGGAGCCCGCCTGGTACACCTCGCCCTGGCTGACATTGCCAGGTGCTCGTCGTGCAAGGTGGATCGCAAGTGTGGCTGTGGGGAGGTGCTCGCCCTGTGGGCCAGCCTCGGCCTCCTCGAGGCCCGCACCGGCCTATCCAGGACAGCTGTGAAGGGTGCTCTGCGGGAGCTGTCCGACGCCGGCCTGGTCGAACGCACCTCGGGCGGTTACGGAACGGAGGCGTGCTCGTACACGCTCACGATCCCCGACGGGCCCGCAGGTGTGCCGTGGGTGTTCCACCCCGCTACCGGGTGGGGGTACGGGGCCGGAAACGACCCGGAGGGCGACACGGGGCCTGTGCGTGCGTCGGGGGTCACATATGGCCCCCCTGTGGAAAGTGGGAGGAATGGGGGGTCAGATTCCGTCGCTAGGGGGTCACATTTAGACGCTAGAGGGTCAGATTCCGACCCCTATACAGTTACAGATACAGAAAAGAAGGAAACCGGCTCAGAATCCTGTGGACAACTAACCACCGCTGAGCACCTCGCCTACCTCCAGGCAGCTCGACATGGATGACGAGACAGCGCCCTCTCTACCCGTAGAACCTCCATTACCTCCACAAGGTCCACAGGATGGAGGTTGTGGAGGAAATGGACCTCCCACGGAGAGAGAGGGCAAGCCGTTCCCGTGGAAGGCACTCCACAGGTCCCTCACCCGCCGCATCGGGGAGCTCGTCGACCAGGCGGCCCGCCTCGACTGGCTGCTCAACGAACTCAAGGTGCTCGACAGCGTCCATTCCGAGTTCCACGTCGTCGACGATGAGTGACCTGCGTAACGCAATGACCCGCCTCTCAGCGTCCTGCCACCTCGTCGCCCTCGACATCGACACCCTGGAGGGCCTCGCCTACGAACGCACCGTGTCAGACGCCGTCAAGGTGTCAGGCGGCGACGTAATCGACCTGCACGCCGTGGGCGACCAGCGGGCACGCACCGCCCTCACGGGCATCGAACGACACGTCGGCCCGCTCCTCGAGCACCTCGACAACGCAATCAAGCTGCTGCACGCCGGTTCGGCCGACCCGCCTCCCAGGACACGCCGCCAGGTCACCAAGGGAGAGCTCAGGGAAGCACACGAAGCCCGAGAGCGCCGCAAGGGCCGGGGCGAATACGCGCCCGAGCCCGCCAGGCCCCAGCCGAGGATCGACTAATGGTGGCGATGCCGGTGCGCCTGTTCCCGGTTACCGAGGGTAAGACCTCCGACGAGTGCTACACGCCCAGGTCGCTGTTCAACCTGCTCGACATCGAGTTCGACCTGGACCCGGCATCCTGCCCGAAAGAGCTGTCAGCGGTACCAGCTCGGCGCATCTACACCGTCGAGGACGACGGCCTGTCTCAACCGTGGGAAGGCCGCGTATGGCTCAACCCGCCCTATTCCAAGCCTGCCCCCTGGGTGGACCGGTTCATCGACCACGGCCACGGCATCGCCCTGCTCCCCGACTGGTCTGGTGCGGCATGGTGTCTGAAAATCTGGAACGCGGCCGATGCTGTCGCCAAGAAGCCCGGCAACACACACTTCGGTTGTCCAGACGGCTCGAGTCGACCCATCCTCCAAGGGCTGCTCCTGTTCGCGATGGGGCAGGACTGCGTCGAAGCCATCAGCCGAGTTAGCAGAGCTCGACGATGACCCCCGAGCATGGCATCGACCGGTTCGACGACTGCCGGCAATGCGGCGGCAAATACCGCTATTTCTCAAAAGCAGCGTTCGAGATATGCGACGAATGCGGCCACAAGCGGCGTTACTCCGACACGTCCCCCTGGTGGGAACGCGCAGCCTGCAAGGGCCTCGACATCGACGTGTTCTACCCCCGACGAGGCAACCCAGCGAAGAAGGCGAAACGGATCTGCGCGAGCTGCCCGGTGCAACACACCTGCCGGGCGTATGCCCTGATGGCAGGCGAACGAGTCGGCATCTGGGGCGGCCTCAACGAGAAGGAACGCCGCCTCATCCGAGCGGGCCGAGGCTTCATCGACATCAAGTGCGCCGATTGCGCCGGCTGGTTCACCCCGACCAGCAGTCGCCGCATCTACTGCGACGAGTGCAGCACCGCCGAAGTCCGCGCCGAACGCCGAGCCCGTTCCTCCCGAGAATGGCGACTCCGGCGTGCCAGCTAATCCCACACGCTGTCACGACCGAGATGCACACTTGTGCTCAGGTCGAACCAGTGCGCCCAAGAGTGATCTGCCTCGAACGAGGCTGCGGCAACCTCACCGAGCACCCACCCCGGTGCGAAGAACACTCGACACACCGGACACCGCTCGGACCCAACCGCCTGCCACACACCCACTACGGCCGAGCCTGGACGACGTTCTCCAAGCAACTACGACGCGAGCAGCCCTGGTGCAGCCGATGTGGAACCGACGAGGACCTCACCGTCGACCACGTCCTGCCCGGCACCGGAGCCGGCGGCTACATGGTGCTCTGCCGGCGGTGCAACAGCGCCAAGGGCACTCAGGACAAGCGATTGCGCCGGGTGCTCGACACGATGTGAGGGGTGGCCTTTTTGAGGGGCCGAGCGGACACCCAACGCCCCGTAAGCTTCACAA
>Ga0080013_1004712_pt1 | contig 13219 bp, 12 predicted proteins | sample ETNvirenome_6_85_FD_69236 | JGI IMG/M metagenome (GOLD analysis project Ga0080013, IMG submission 69236) | Marine viral communities from the Pacific Ocean - ETNP_6_85 (SPADES assembly) (version 2) | ecosystem: Environmental > Aquatic > Marine > Oceanic | place: Pacific Ocean | collected 2013-06-19 | reverse complement strand
GTTGCCCGTTGGTAGACATGCTGGGGTCTACAATGTATGCCCTGAAATATGCATTCAGCGCATCGATAATCATTACTCTTTTCATAGTATCATGTTTTCTATTCTGCCATCCCTGTTGGTGTAGACTACTCTCTTTACACCAACATGTTTGAGGGCACTCTCGCACATGGGGCACGGCTTGCTCATGCGCGGGTGTCCTTCTTTATTAATTCTAACAACGTAGATAGTGGAGCCCTGTGTAACAGAGCGATCCATTCCTAGAATGGCTCCAAGCTCTGCGTGTAGTGTGGCGGTGCCGGTGTGGGATTCACGAAACCTCTTTCCAAAATGGCAATGGCGATGTTTGTTACACGATACATTGCGTATTGAGCTACCTTTTACAAGGACAGCGCCGTGACGAAACTTGCCGTAGTCCGATTGTTCTGCGACCTTCTTAGCGAAGGAGATGTAACGTCGTTGTTTTCCCATACCATAGTATACACTATGGGGTGCTGGTGTCAAGGGTTATTTGAAATCTATCTTGCCCGACATTCTTTGTCGCGACCCCGGATAGGGCTCCTGCATAAACTCTTCTCGTTCAATCTCGCTTGGCTGATAAAGCCCGGGCTGTATAATGTCGAGGGCATAAGTGAGAAGCTTGATAGCCGCGGCGTCTCCATATTCTTCTTGTAACTGTAGCGCCAACTTCTCAGCAGCGTGCCCCAATTGAATCTCTGCTCCCTCTTCTTCATAAATCTCTCTCAGGAGCTTTCTTAGACTTTTTCTCGAGAGTTTCATCTTATAGATCTACGCCGAGGGCCTTAGCGAGCTGACCAATCTGATTTGATAGGATGTCCAAGCGCTCCGCGTTTTCTTCAATGCCGTCCCAGGGCTCTCTTGTCTGCTTGGGAGGCGCTTTTTGCGATCCCCCAAATACTTGCTGAAAGCGCCCCAATGCCGCGGCATACTCTGGCGATCCCTTTTCGTACTTGGCCTCTGGAAGATTTGCGATAGCAAGCTCTTCCTTGATAATCTCTCTTAGTCTTTGCTTGGTGAGTTTCATTTCTTTTTCTTCTCTAATTTTCTCTAGACCGGAACCTGCGTGCGCTGCAGTATTGGAACGGGTACGTCGTCAGAGGGTCGTATACCTTGGGCCGCGAATTCAGCTTGTAGCTTGTCCCAATACGGATCATAATCTGGTTTTCCGGCTGCGTACATGCGCCCTTCATCATCTATTACAGCCAAAACATTGTTATTTATGTTCCAAGACTTTTTCGGTTGTTTGCCAGCGGCGTACCATTGCAAGCCCAAAGCCTCCCAGCCCTCCTTCTTGCGCCAGGGATTCCCCGCGCCTATGGCGCCCGTTGTATCGGGCTGAAACCGAGCCTCGGCCAGCACTCTCGAAAGCTCTTCCCTAATAATCTCTCTTAGCCTTTGTTTGGTTAACTTCATTTCTCGCTCCTAAAGTACAGAGCAGTGGCCAACAACAAGACCGACAACAAGAGCAACAGCACTGTTTGCTCCCAAGAGTAGATAAAGCTCACGCGATTCGCGGAGCAGCAAAACACTCTTGCCCAAAGCCACAGTGTCTAATAATAATTGTTTCATTATACTATTCCTTTATATTGATGACATAATCGTCAATAATAAATAGTTACTCATCGTCTAAAGTGTAATGATCTTGTGCATTCCCTGTGCGATTATCGAACTTCATTATGATTTCCTCATCCATAATATCGAAGACGCGTTGTCTAAACCGCTCATCCTGTAGCTTCTCAACCCAATGAGAGCCCTGAAACTTTTCTTCCGAGTCGTCATCATGTACCAAAGAATACCACGCGCCGGCTCTCTTAAGATTCTCCGAAGACTTAATAGCTTCGAGCCAAGATTCCTCATCTTGGACTCCCACATCTTCTCCCCATAGGATCTTGAAGGCGCAATTACGTCCCTGCGTTCCAAAGCGAGACTTCTCTAGCTTGACCTTAACTTCTGATCCAATGCGGAATCCGTTATCGTCCAGAACAAAGCTCGCCTTAGCCTTGCGTCCCGTCAGCCACACGCGCAAAGAGTAGGCATAAATCATAGCCTTGCCTCCGGGTGTAACGTATGGAGTGGTCATCGCCTCCGCAGGAAACCTTGTAATATTAGTCTTCAACTGGTTCAGAACTAAAAACGTTGACTGACTATTCGCAATAGGAATAGTTAGCTTGGACATTCCCTTGGCGAGGATGCGAGCCTTCACTGCCATCGACGATTGGGGGTTGAAATCTCCCTCTACATCTGAAATGGATGGTGTAAGGGCGAGCGAATCCCAAATAAACAGGGTTCTTTCCGATCCACTATTGAGGATTTGTTCAATAGTTTCAAGTACTTGCTCGACTGATTGAACTTGTACGTAAATAAGGGTCTCTAAGTCACACCCGGCGCGTTCCAAGAAGGTCGGATCGATCGCAGACTCAGCGTCCATGTAGATTACATTCATGCCCATTTGCTGGGCGTTGCCGGCGATTTGTGCTGCCATAAAAGATTTGCCTGTTGATTCTAAACCAGCGATCTCCGAAATCTTTCCAACAGGAATGCCGGCAAGATGACCACGACAGATAATACTATCGAGCCAGCGAGATCCTGTGGGAATCCACTCCTTAACTTCGGTTGGATTCTCCTCGTTGAGGTTGTATGCGACTTCCATTCCGGAAGCCTTGTTAATGAGGGACCGTAGATCCGTTACGGACACCGTCCCTACTTTTGATTTTGACTTTGCCATTTTCTCTCCACTATTTTTAGGGTCACGAGAAGTCGCGACTATTTGACAACACTATACACCTTGCTTAGCTTTTCAGCCACCAAGTTAGAATATGATTCAACGGTTGGCTCCTCATCAGAGCCATAATAATCATATCTCACCATACACTCTGCAGCCCACCACACCCGCAGACTGCGCTTGGTTTCCTGAGTACCTTTAATATACATATCACGAACATAAGGATGCGAAGTGTTGATCTTAATTTTCATTGTTAAATCTTCATTAAATTCATACCAAACATGCTCTTTTACTCTCGGCGCCTGAACATATTCAAACTCTGGCGCTACAACCTTTTTGGCTCTTCTTTTGATCCCGGTGCCCTTTGACTTAACAGAACCCTTTTTCTTGCCGGTTGGGTGGCCATTCCTTTCAATCTTTTCCGTGCCTGGGAGGCTCGAGGACGGTAGCTGCAAAGAGGCGCCATTGGTTTTAAGCATGTCCGAAAAAGAACGATCTTCTTTCGCAATCTGGTCGGAAATGTCTTTCCCTGGCTTTCTTTGCAACGCGTGACTTGTCACAAGCGCCTTGAACTTATCAACGAGAGGCTTAATTTTATTTTTCAAATCGTTGCTCAAGATGACCCTGTTCTTTGTCGCAGTAAGTCCAAAGTCATCGTCTAATTCTTCTGAAAAGCAAATTTCAACACGGCCCGCATTCCGGGTTGGGTGATTTGGCCATATCCCTAAGCTTGCCCCCTCCATTATCATTCGGTCGTTGCGAGTAACATAGATCCCCTGCATATCATAGGACTTTAAAGGGGGTCGAAACAAATCTAAATTCAAAATAGAAAACCTCATTTGAATTTTGCCCCCCTTAAAATCTATTGTCTCATTGTAACTACTCAGCAGCTTCTCTGGCTGATCAAAATATAGAGGATCGCGAGATACCACCTCCACCGTCTTATCGTTGTACTTGATTGCAATCTTTTTATTACTTGTTAGCCTTCGGTGAAAGGCAACTGCAAATTCCTTTTCAATCTTCTTGGCCAGGAAATGGGCTGCTTTATATTCTGGTTCTTTCAAGTCTGTCAAAAGTATGCAAGTTCCATGCGCGCCGACGTTTTCTTTGAAAATCCTTATTTCGTCTTTGGTGGGGTTTCTTATCAAACACGCCTGATTGCCATCAAACTTCGGATCACTAAACCATTTTATATTCATTTCTGCGCATATTATTTCTTGAGATCCCTTTGCGCGCGTGAGAGTAACTTTTCTATTTGCCAAGGTAAAACTTGCGATTGTTCCCCCCACCCCAAACTTACCGGCATCACCGGCAACGTGCGAAATATCTGTAGCAAACCTACTAGATTCTATCAGAGTTTTGTCATCCATGCCATGACCGTTATCAGAGATGTGATAGCCGTTTATTTCTTTTGTGTCATTATCTTGTAAGATGCAGACCTCTACCGCGTCAGCTTCTGCATCATAACTATTATCTAGTAAATCCTTTAAAGCGGCCGAAGTGTCGTGCCCCAAGGAGGGCACCACCAGGGTTAATAGTTTGCTCATGGAAGGAGTAACGTCCGCGTAATACTCTTTTGTTGTAGCTGCCATTTTATTATTTTCTTTCTGTTGTTAGTTCTATAAAATATTTGAGACCCCTGTAACCCCGGGCCTCCCTGCGGGAGTGGAAGGCTGGACTACAGAGCGCCCAGCTCGGCAAACGCTTGGTCAACAGCGTTCGTTTCTTCGTCAGTGGTTGTAGAAGTACCACCGAACTTTTGGGTTTCGGACGAAACCGCCTCGGGATCCTCTAAGTCCGAGTTTACAAAGGTATCGAGAAGTGCACCGACGTCTTCGGGGGTCTTACGCTCAAAGAGGCCTTCCAGATCTGGAATGCTTTCAAGCAATTCCGTGCACTTCTCTGGAGTCATATCCTCACACAGTTCGGAACTGCGTCGACGAGGCACCAGCTTCGTCTGAGGGAAGGAAGCACCAGCCGGCTTTCCATAAGTCATCGTAAGGTCAGTGCCGGTCTCCGGATCGGTAATATCACCATATTCCGGGTTAAGCACGAGGCCAAGAAGACTTTCATAAGCCATCTTGCCATAGCCCCAGATACGCACACCCTTATCCTCTTCGCCGCGAACCATCACAGGGGAGAAGAAGCGCGGTCGTACAAACAGGCTCTTAGCAACCTTCTTGCTTCCATCATCATTGTTATCTACGCCATCACGCCACAGCTGGGACGCGAATTCGCACACGGGACACTCGTCTCCGTAGTTGCGCTTGGGACATAAAAATCCCGGCGTGTTTCCTAGGTTATAATGGAACCACTTCTCCTTGAAGGGGTCTCCATCGGGAGTGGGGACAATACGAATGTCCTGGTTCCCATCTTCGGGACGCCAAAAGCTGTCCCTGTCGCCGCCGTTCCCCTTAAGGGTGGCCAGCTTCTCTCTCATCTTATCCAAGTTAATACCCATTTTGTTTCCTTTCATTAGGGCTAGAGTACGATCAGCCAATATCCTGATCGTCTAGTTCGTTTATATATGATTGTACCACAGAACTATACTTAACGCAATAACAATATTTCTGTTCATAATTCGTTTTATATACTCCGTAGGACACGTTAATCTTTTCTTCTACCTTCTCTTTAATATAATCTTTGATCTTCTTAAAAAGTGTTCCGTCAGTCTTTAAGTCATCCTCATTGATACCATAATAGTATACCACATCACGCGGAATTTGCAAGTCATAAAACCATTTTTCTTCACTTTTTTCGATGTCCAAAATGCCAATCGTAGAAATCCTAGCGATCTCATGAGGCTCGGTAAATGTACCAAGAATTGGTTCCGAATATTTAAAAACATTTACCATGTGTAAGGTGTTCACTAGCGCCTGATTGATGGTGTCATAATAGCTAATGATAGGAACATCGCCAACGCACTTTTCTATTTCAGAATTTGAAACTAGATACATGCGCTCAAAAATTCCAGAGCGCGCGTACTCTTGAAAAACGTTATTTACTATCCTCTCCTGTGTCGCTTCAGTTTCGCTTAGCATCGCCACATCCGGCTCCACGTACAGAACAGTTACAGAAACGTCTGAGAGCTGCTCTAGGAGCCTCAGAGCGCCACCTGTGATGCTTCCTGCACCACACAGTATGAATATAACATCTCCGGAGATCTTTTGCAAGCGTTTTTTGAAGTTTGGGAACTTTTTTTCATACTCTTCGTGAGATTTCTTCTTAGGAATCTTGAAGCAGTTGTCTCCTTCGACATCAACATCGAATTTGTAAACTTCGTACTGAGGAAACTTAGAAAAACAATCAGCTATGGCGCATCCCGCGCGACCTAGACCTATAACATTCATTCGTCCTCAACCCAATCTAAAATAATATGATTCTCAAAGGTACCTCGATTGTATGCTTTAAGTCCCATCTTGGCATAGCGGTTCAGCCCCATAACATGTTCAATGGTATAAATTACTTCCATTATATCGGCTAGTTCTTCGTTAGAAGGGTTCTCCTGAAACTCTTTGGCTTCCTCGACTAGTTTCTTAGCAAGATAACCCGGAAGAGACCGCTCTTGGGCCTTGTGCCACTTACATTTCTTGCCGGAACTTTCAATAATTTCTGGTATCATATCGCGAACGAGCTTATTGTACTTTTTACGTGGCATTTATATTTAATTCTTTCATATCTCCGAAGTTTTTACCGAGAGCTACGTTTACTTTGTAATCGCCAAAGGGAGTGGCTCCAAAAACACTCATTAGTTCTGGAATCAGCTGGCGTTCTTTGTGGTTTAGATCAATGATAATTGAATCATGCATCATAAAAGCAATATTACTCTCTTTCTCCCGCAAACGATCGTGAATTTCAACTGCCTTCGCTAAAACCAGATCGCTCGTGGTACTCTGTACAATATAACTCAAAGCATGATGATTGTCAACCCCTTTTATGTCTCTCCCAAATTCTGTATGAATGTTAGAGCCGTCCCAATACTTTTCTTTGACGAGGTTTTTGTCATAAAATGCCTCGGCCTTCTTATTTTGCTTGTCAGAGTAAAGCCATTCAAAAATCTTTCGCTTCGCTTGAGGGCGATCCATCTTGCCATCGTAAATATTTTGAATATTCCATTGGTGTATATCGCCAGTCGGTTGGTCGATGCCGGAGAGCCCCAGGAGCGTCCTTACCTCGGCTGCATTATAGTCCAGCTCTAAGAACCAATCGTTTTGCGGATGGAGGCACCCACGAAAATCCCGGTGTAGAGTCAAGATGGGAAAGGTCTTCGGATTAGTAGTTAGCCGGCCGGTCACGGTTCCGAACGGGTTATAATCACACACCCGTTCATTTTTTTGAAGCCTCTTGACAAAGTTTTTCCCCTTTACGGATACGAGCTTGGTCATAATCGGTTCGGTATCAATGTTTAGTGGTTGTTCCTTGATGTCTGCTAGCATTTTAACAACGTCAACCACAAAATCGTGATTTAGCGGCCGCTGACGCGTTGTCAATATGTGCTCCGTAATTTTATTCTTGGCGTCACACAATTCATATAGAAAAAATTCTGGGATAAGGTTGTAGATGCAGGTTTCATTTAAATTAATTTTAGCCGTTTGAAATGATTTGAGGAACGACCGGAGTCTATTTGTAACGCTATCCCATCCGGATTTGAGTTCCTCCGGACATGCTTCCGTCAACGTCATACCTCCGCTATAAATGCGCGCGTATTCTACATGTCTGTCTTTTAGAGAAGGCGAATAGTACCACGTTTTATCTGCACTCAATGGGATTTCGTGATAATGAAGTTCATTGTTAGCATAGTAGCCCAAGCACTCGCGCTTATTATCTAACGTTTGAAAAAGCAAGAGCCCTCCTAATAGGCGCCCGTCCCGCCCATGGCGTTAGTGCGACTTGTACTTATTGTAGCACCTTCGGCTTGGTCTGTCAACTGGTTTTGTATTAATAAATTCATGTGTGCTGGATCGTAGAGATACTTTCTATACATACGATTAACATAGATAACCGCATTCAAAAGACGAGAAAGATTAGACCGAGGTGAAATTTCATATATATCTCGCGCTATTCTTTTCACGTAATTCAATTTTAGTGGCGTTCCTCCCGCCTCTATTTCTCGCAATTCAATATAGAAATCAAGCCAATCAAAGTCTGTCATAAAACTATCTAAATATTCCATGGTGGCCTCTGCTCTTGTAATATGTTCCACTCTTATTGTGTGTGGACATTGCGGAGTAGGCTCTTTTTCTATTTCATAGAAAGGACTTGTTTCTATATATCTATTATAAAAATTAACAAACATTTTTTTAATATTAGAGATATCTCTTAAACAAGTTAATTCATAATACCTTGAAAAGAAATTTCTTTTAGTAGTACCGCCGCCGCGAGGAGCGCGAGAGACATATTTCATTATTGCTGGTGAAAACAAATCTGCAGTCAATATCCACGGAGAATTTTTATTAACAATAAATCCAAATTTTTTAGCGGCCGCTCTATAATAAGAAAAATTGGGATTGTTTATAAATTTATCACTTTTCAATAGATCTTCTGCGCTGTCATAAGCTGCTATTTTTATAGAGAGGCCCGATATTTGAGAACTTACAACTGTAGTCAGAAGAGCGTTTGTCATGGTCACTGGTAGAACTTTTGCTGATTGTTTTAAAAAGTTTTTCATGATTGGAACAAAACTAGAGAAGTCGCGAAGCTCAACGTCTTGCCTTTCGAGATAATATCTAACTAATCCTTGATATAAACTACCGATATACTGGGAATAAATTTTTTGTGGACATACCCAACCAATTTGTGCTTCAATATTGCGAAGATCACCACTGCCGAATGAGCTTAGTCCTCCGTTGATATCTACGCTGTTTATGTGTTGTATAAAATCTTCGAATGCGGCGCCGACGAAATCAAAAGCATACACGCGCGTACTTTTCGATGACGGAACCGGAACTATCCTGCGATCTTTAACAATAACTGTGTTTTGTACACGATCCACTTTTCCGTAAAGCGTTTTGTCGTACCAAAGATCTAATGATGGCGGACCATCATCTGGATATACTGCTTCCCTGTATAAGGATCGTTGATAAAACATTGCCAACGAGTCTAGGGCGTTTGTACCGCCTGGTTTTCTTATATCGAATTCTGAATAGTCAAAAGTGTCTGGCATAATTTGTTACTCCTATTTGCAGTCGGCCTCGAGCCATGCAGCGAGAGCGCCGCCGGCCTGGCTGGTAGCGAGGGCCTCGCATTTTCTTGCTTCCTCGGCGGCAGCAGCCTCGGCAGCGATATCGGCGCCGGACTTGCCGCTGATGGATTCCGCGGCCGCGGGTATGTCGAGGGCGCCGTTGCCGTCGGGATCTTCAGGCCCGGGCTTGGCCGGCGATGGAGCTGCGGGCGGGGCGACCGTTGGCGGAGTGGCATCGGGCGCCTCCGCGGGAGGCGCATTCCACGACGGATCTGCCGGCGCCTGCTCGGCATCGATTTCGTAGGATTCTATTTTGAATTCTGCGCTGGGCTTTTGCATCCGCATCGCTTGATGAAGCGCGGTAACTTCTACTTCAAATCCGGAACTCTGGAGCCTGTGGTTGACTCCGGTTACCAAAAAATAACCGCCCAAGCCTAATAGACGAGCGATGTTCGGGATGGTGCCGCCGGCCGATGGAGATCCTGCGCCAATTGCGACCGGATTAATGTAAATGAATTGGCCATTTTTCAATAGAGTATTGCCAACGAGCCTTAATTTAACGCTATACAATTCGCGAAGCTGCTCTGGGCCCAAAGTGCCTCTTCTCTGAATTTTGGCTTCTCGTAAATATGCCTGGTCTTCTCGATTAAACGTTACTTCCTTGACGAGGCCCGCGCTAGCGCCCAAATAGAAGTGATATATTCCCTCCGACAAGTCGTCCGCGGCATTACCGCTTTTAAAGCCTGTCGGCAACGCGTCAGAACAATAAACAAAAAGGGTTGGCACATTCGACGACGCTTTTGTTAATGAAATATTTTTTTTCTTTACCATCTGTACAGCGGTTGTGACGTCATATAGTTTAAAAGGGTTGAATCTACGTTTCATAAAAAATTCAGACGTAGCAAATCGAGTTGGCACATGTGGGATAGTTTCATGACATCGAGGGCTTAATGCGTATGTAACCAAACTCCCGAGAACGTCTCTAATAAAATGATTTAAATAATAACTGTCTTTATCTCTCTTTACTACAGATTGTAAAAACCACTCGCTAAAAGCATCTAAAGATATCGGTATATCTGCTATATTCATATCGATTGTTAAACTCTGATTATCTTCTGATGTAAGATCTCCACATTTAATTATTTGATTAAGGTTCTTTGTAGTAAGTGCCACAAGAGGATCTAATACCTGAACGCTTCCGAGAACCAATGCAAATTTACTGGCCTGAATTTGTTCTCTCAGATGAGGAAGTTGTAATATTGATTCAATTAGATCACCAAAATAAAAATAGTTTAAATCGATAGCGGTGCCAGGAGTGGGGCCTAAACCCTCTAAGGAATTAAGGTTCTTTTGTATCTCATCCAGGTTATCACCCGCGGTAGCGCTCTTCAATTGCTCATATAAATTGTTATCTGGGAGCGCTCCGCCGGCTGCAACTGCATATCCTCTTTGTTCCGCATTTGATGATTGTCTCCTTCGCGCTCGGCTGGCACGGCGCTCGGGGGTAAGTTCACTATAAGGCGTCAGTAACAATTCTACCATGGGAAGCCGAAGAGTATTCATTCTTCCCGTTTCAAATATATATTTTAATACTTGCCGATATCTAACAAGCCTGTCTGTTTTTTCAACTAGAGAAGCCTCATCGAGGAGCTTCTTATATTCTTCTTCTTGGCTCGGAGTAAGGCCGGCCTCGGATTCTTTTTGTTCCTTAAGCTCGTTTAGCTTTGTGCCCGGCGCAAAAGGATCTTCAAGTTCTTTTTGTGTTTTAAAAATGTCGGTTCGCGACGTTTGCATCATACTAGCTAGGGCCGCTTGATAATTTACTATTAATTTAACGGAACCATCTTGATGAAAATCTATATTGTGGCGTGCCAGTTGTAAAAAGAGAGTTTTTTGTTGCTCTTCAAGGGCTGTTACTAAAGCTGCTGCATTTCGTACGCCGGGTAGTCGATCTAGTCCTTCTGGTACAGACCATCCTATGACTGCTTTGATTCGGTAAAGCTCACCTTCATATTTCCTTAACGAATCGTCACACGTAAGCGACCCGCCAGATGCGTTATCTCCTTTGCTGGATTTCTCTATATCCTGAACTGTCTGGGGTGCCATAATTAAATCTAGGAAGCCTGGATTCTCTAGGCCGGCTTGGAAAGAATCCTTATCGGTGTTGTATCTAAACAGGTCATGCAAACTTTGAAAATGAACTGTGAGAGTGGCGGTTATGTTATAGTCCACCTCGGCGGGCTGCACTCCTTGTAGATCCCACTCGAAACTTTGAATTCCAGCGCCGGCTTGGCGGCCTGCGCGGTTCTTGAATATGTTTTCTATATCCTCGCGACCTGTAAAGCTTTCGAAGGGCATTTCTTGCTCGCTTTTTACTTTCAGTGGATTATCCTTTTCGTATACCACGCGGTAAAGTTTAATGTATGGAGTTAAAAGAGCATATTCCTCTGGTGTTATATTTAATAATGAATTGATCACAGGATTATATTTCGTTGGGTCTCCGTGATGTAATTTGGACACTAAGTTGCCCGGCGATCCGTTTAATCTTCCAAATAATGAATAACGCTTATTGATGAATCCGCCGGCTGCATCCAAAACTTTACGAGCATCCTTTATCTGTTTCATATTTTCAATCAAAAAACATTGTTGGTCCCATATAGTTGCTGCTCGACTTTTGTATTCTTTTGGTTCCGCCGGGAGTTCATCGGAGAGGATGTCACCTCCCTCGCCTTCGACTTCATCCATGGCCTCGCCGGCGGTTTCCCACTGGGCTTCGGTAGCATCCAACACCTCGGCCCATTCGGGCTCGAAAAGTGATAGTATCTTGGCAAATTCAGTAATATATTTTAGTAGAGGTCCAAGATAATGGGTAGCTGCTGGATCAGGCTTAAGTGAGCCGGCCCACCTCATGAGCGCATCCGCGGTACTCTCGCTGGCGACGGTAACGCCATAGTCAAGCAACGATAGAGCCCCATCGCGATCAACGAGGGCGTTGGAAGGGAATGTCGTCGGGGTGCCTGCTGCTACATCGTTGCGGTTAGCAACACGGGGACTCATCCGCCAGGACGCAGGGCCCGTGCGGAGGATTTTTCGGTTAACTCTAGAGGGCTGTGGACCTCGCGAGGCGCGGAAGCTCTCGGCGATGAGTTGCTGGGCGGAGAGATTCTCATTTATATCGGTGGCGGTCATACCGGGTGCGCTGACCGTGCCGCCCGATTGGCCGGCAGTCCCCCACAGATTCCCTTTCTTTAGTACGTCGTTGATGGGCTTGAGGTCTCGCCATCGACCGTCGCCGGTTGCCCTCGAGCCTTCGGCAACTGCGACAGTATAATCCTCCCAGCCCCGGCCGAATGCATCTTGGACGTGTCTTCGTAAAAAAGGTACCGGAATGGGGTCCGTCATAAAATCACTATCTTTGGTTGGATACTGTACCGAAATCGCTTGAAGTCCAGTGATCAGCGTCCCGATCTCCCTCTGCCTCGCGGCCCAGGCCGGTGATGATGTGGCCTGGGCCGCGGCGCCGGCGATGCCGGCGGCGATGCCAGTTGCCGCAGGATCCAGGTCCCCGGGGGCGCGCTCGTTCATATTAAAAAACATATTCGCCGGGGCGCCTCTTTTGAGGTAACCTTCGGTACCTGTCGGGCCTTCTGCATACTCCATAGGTACCCACGCTAAAATTGTGGCGTCGAGGGTACCGAAGTCGCTCGACGGTGCGAGGCCATCCGGGCCGGCCCACAGGGTTCCCCCGAGGCTGCTGTAATCCAGAGCCGGCTCTAGATAACGGTTAATCAAAACCATTAGCCTGGTCATTTTCTTAACTTCTTCGACGACATCGGCGGACTTCGTGGGATCGGCTGCGTCCCTCAGAATCTCAAGTTCGCCTTTGCCGGCGGGGAAGTTCTTTGCCGAAAAAGCGTCCTCGTGAGCTTTAATGCCGCCCTGATCTGACTTCCATGGCTTACCAAAAGGATAAGTATATATACTGGGCGTTTCGTTATTGGCGACGGGCTCGTAAAAAGCTTTATCGTAGGCATTTTCGACAAGATGGGGGAGTACTGCCGATATTGGCTGACCCGTGATCTCGCTAATTTTTCCGATATATCCAGCCTCAAGCAGAATCCTATATCCCGCCATCCAAGCTTTTTTAACTACAGATTTAAAATTTGTAACTGTTTGAGGTAATTGACCGGCCATATGGTACCCCTAATAACCGTAAGTCGAGAGGACGCGCTCCAGCGGCAATGGAATATAGATAACATCTCCCGGCATTAAATGAGCCTCGGTTGGCGCTTGATTGT
>Ga0080013_1004711_pt1 | contig 13219 bp, 2 predicted proteins | sample ETNvirenome_6_85_FD_69236 | JGI IMG/M metagenome (GOLD analysis project Ga0080013, IMG submission 69236) | Marine viral communities from the Pacific Ocean - ETNP_6_85 (SPADES assembly) (version 2) | ecosystem: Environmental > Aquatic > Marine > Oceanic | place: Pacific Ocean | collected 2013-06-19 | reverse complement strand
GGAGCGAGATCGTCGCCATCGCCGTCGCCGCGCGGGGGAGTCGGGCGGCGGCGCCACCTGGGTGCGGGCGGGGTCTCCGGTTCTTGAGGCAGGGGCGCTTCGAAACCAGGATCGCAACCCGAGTCTTGATTTATATCAGGCTCAGCTATTTGATTAACCTTAAAGTCAATGTTGATATCAATCTTCCTTCCCGTCTTTTTGGACATCAGCCTAAATTTGTACTTCCGACCCCATGTAGATGGGGACGGTATTCCCAAATGAATCGTTTTGTTTTTAGCTGTTGCGGACGGCTCTCCCGATTCATCCAATAGGTCCGACCTAGGCATATTCACCAAAGATTGTGCCAATGCGGGACCTAGCTTTAAATATCTTCTCACATTTTTGGTGAGATTTAAAGGAGTTTCTGGAAATTCATATGTCTCAAACAACATGAAAACAGCGCTACCGTCATTTACCAGTTCTATCTGATACACACCCGTCGGATTTGAAAGCTGACCGTGAGCGTCCCTAATCCTAAATGTGTAGTAGTATTTACGATTAGGGATCAAGGCGTCAATTAGAGAGGCGGAGCTAACAAGCGGCTTTCCGTTCTGGTCAGTGAGTGAAGCAATGTGGTGTAAGTTGCCCGCAAAGTCGGTATAGGATTCGGGCGGTGTTTCGATCCTGTAAACCTCGTAAGAACTGGGAAATTCGTCGTTACCAAAAACGATCGGAATGTCAAGCGCCTCGCGTTGGCTTGGATCTACGTCGATCCAATCATTAAAGTATTGGCCACGCGTTACATAAAGGTGCGTTTGCAGATCCTCACTTTCGATGAACACGGGTGTTTCTGCCCTGTGAGTGCTCGCTTGTTCATTCATGCCAATCAAGGCGCGATCATCAATAGCTCGATACGGTGTAATGTTTATATCCGGAGACGCTGGGGGCTTACTAAAAATGGCGACTTCCGGGACGTGAAAAATGGGCACCTGTATTAGTTTTAATGATGGTATGACATACGACATACACTTTATCTTCACCTGTAACGTGCCATTGGGGTCCGGGGATCCCAAAATATCGAACATGCCCACCTCGGCCTGCATGGGGGGGAAAAGAGAATCGAGGGCAGGCGCTTCGGGGGCCTCGTCGACAGGGGCGACTGGGGCGCCCGGCATGCCAGGAATTGGCTGCTCAGAAGGGCGAAGAGCTTGGATTTGTTGTGCAGTAGTCGAAAAAATGTCCCTTACGAGGCGGAGGGCTCGGCGAATTCGATCAGAGCCGTCGCCGCCATGGACCTGGATGTCGTAGTGGTCGCCGCGGGCGACAGGCCAGGGAAAGGCGGCTTCGACGGCACCGGGAAGGGGCGCGAATGGTGGGAAAGGTCGGTCGTGCGCACCGACACCCCCCTCAAAGGCATCTGGAAGGCGCCAACGAGTGCGAGCGAAGAACAAAACGTCATTCAGGACGCTAATGCGCGCGCGCATAGCTTCGAGGGCGTTGCCGGCGCCGAGCGCCGCACTAATGATGGTGATCTGTTCAAGGAGGTGGAACGCCGAAGGATACCGATCGAAGGCGCCGCCGGGCGTCGATGGCGAACCAAACGGCGCGTTTCGAGGGAATCGTCGCAAATAACTATCCAAATGTTGTTGCCACAATGAGGTTTTGAAAGCTTCCACGTCAAAACCATCGGGCGGATTATTTAGGTTGTCGGCACAACCCCCAAACGTCTGGCAAGCTCGCAGAGTAACTGCATCAACTTCCGCCTGCAGGGTCGCGATCGTGTTGCGGTCGTCAGGGTAGTCCAGCGGGGCATTAAGGACCCTGTCCGTTTCATAGAGGGCTTCAAGGCGACGGCGCGGTAGTGGTTGTAAGGAATCAGCGCCGGCTTGGCCCGGACCGCCTGCGGCGGGCGGTGGAGGGGGCGGTGTGGGCGCACTAAGAGCATACCGACCATATCTACTGCCAATCACCAATTGGCCAGCATATATCCTATAATCATAAGCGTTTACAGAGTCACCGGAAAGTTTTCCATATAACACTTGTGTATCAATATATTTGAAAATATCTAAATTCGCGAGAGGATCTTTTGGGTCGATCGGAAAATTGTTTGGGACATAGAATTCTTGAATAACTCGGTTATTAAGCCTTTTTTCTATCTTGTAAAACACGGTCTCAGATCTTGCCAGAGCGGGAATCGAGAGCATGCCGGCGAGGGCCCCATGAACTGGTTCACCGTTGTCGTCGACCTCGTGTTCGCCGGCTCTCTCGTTCTCGGGGCGCTCGGGATATCCCATTAACTGCTGGTAAGATCTTATAGAACTGCCACAAATCTCAGTAAGTTTTTCACGGAACGTCTCTTTAAAAAGGCGCCGTTGTTGGAGTTTCTCCTCATCGGAAGACCCGTCGAGGAGGACGTCGTTGAATTGTCCCCGGTTTACGCCAGCGGTCCCGATCATGATCACCGAAGGGTCGTCGAGAAATTCTTGCTCTTCATGAAGAAGCTCGTCGTCGGCGTCGATGTCCTCCCAAAACCCGGAAATATCGGTCGTTTCCAACTCAATAGGGTTCAAGACTGTGTTTGTTGAAAACCAGCCCGGGATGCCTACGGAAGCCGGGTTGTATTGATTCGCGCCGGAAAAAGAGCGGGTATAAGTGTTGTACGGCACGGGCTGGGCGTACATGCTCTCTCTCATTATCAGACTAGAGAAGTGGTTTTGTATGAAAAGATTGGCAAAATCCTTTCTCCCATCAGTTTTAAATTGGATTTCATTAAACATGGGGTAGGATTCTTTCTGATTATTTGCAGCGTTTATAAAATCCAATTGATCTGGTGGGATTATAATTGATTTGAAATTCTTTCCTGCTTGCAGGAAGCGGCCGCCGCGAGCAGCGGCCGGATCTAGTGGTGCTAGCCTATCGACCGCGGCCGTCCATCTGCAAAAGTAGTTTTTTTGTGAGTAGGAAGTCCGCCAGCCGGGGCGGCGGGTACTTGGAGGGCGGATTCCGGAAATAAGACCTCCAACGGTTACAAAATCTTTAAAGTCTTCTTCGAGGTACCTGGCGCGCCACGGGCTGGGAACAACGTCTTCAGCGTCGTCGGGTGGAGGCGCAACCCCTTCAAACAACGTGTTGTAAATCTCAGATTGCAAGGCGTAAATGCTGGGAATGACGCGGGTTTGGCCCGCGGGCTTCACAACAGATTCTAAAACTTGCTCATAATCAAGTAGCATATAATTATACACAGGCTTAACCAAACCAAAGGGAACTGTTTCAATCAAACCAAAGGCCGCTATTTCACTCTTGGACAACAAAAGCGGCACCTCAGTTGTGTGATCCACAAACTCACGTAAGGGAGCGAGAGGATCGGTAAGAGGGTCCTGGCCGAACCCGGGTTCGCCAAGGCCTCCGACGCCCAGACCATATAACGCTGCTACTGCTGTTCTAAATTCTTCATGTTGTGATATATTCGCGTCAGAGTCCACGAAGCCCCGAATATCATCATAAGAGACTCCATAAGCAGCAAAATAATGTTCCGCGAATTCAGAAGCGTTGATCATCAAATCAAAAAGCTGGGCGCCAAAACCAAATTCGGATATTGGGGAAGGCACACCCATAAACTGGAATGCGGCCCATTTAAAATAATGCGCTCTGAGATCGCGTGACGTAGGTTTAATCGGCCCTTGACCAAGATCCTGGTTCGGAGTAAGAAAGCTGGGTGGTTTATTCGGGACAGCGGATTGATTAAAATATGCAGGCCAGACGGCGCGCTGTTGATATCTCAGTCTGTCTACCGTATTTATGTTTGCACCATTACCCCACGATTGGTCATTATCGAAAAGTATGGTCGTTTTCGGACCGAAGTCGCCGGCTGCGCGGGCATCAAGTTCGCTGAGGACTCTAGTTGGATCGACAACACCATGATTCCAATCTTCTGTGGTTGGTAGTGGCGACTCACCTGATAATGGTCCGCGGCCTGATCCGAGGACGAACGACCCTTCGGCGCCCGCCTCGCTGCCGCCGCCGCGGCCGCCTAGGATAGGACCAACAGGGGAACCACCTATGTCACCCTGCGCAAGCGGGGCAAAGTTTTGACCGTCATGGCCATGCTGGCCCAACTCTCCTGGAAGATCCGCTGCAAAGTTTTGACCGCCAAATGGATCGTTTGGATCGAATGGATCGAATGGATCATCGTGGCTAGGCATAACTAATAACTACCTCTGGTGCTATTCGACGATCGGGCAGTTGTACTGCGATTACTTGATTGCCCTCTTGATGAACGTCGTCTTGCTGCTCTCTTCTTTTTCGCAGGCGCGGGGGGCGGAATAAGACGTCTTGTCGTGTATGCGTATTGTACCAACTCAGGAGATCCTTGTTCATCAGAAAGAGTAGAAGTTGCAGAAACGTTTCTTGGCGGAGAAAGAGGTTCATTGCTGACGGTTGTGCCAGATTGCGTTGCTTGGATGATGAAGTACTCGTTATAAATAGGAAGTTTAAGATTATTTGGCATCCCAGACAAGTTAAAATCACTGTTGTTATACGGGACAAGTCTACAGAACAAGCTCGTGCCGCTGGCGACTGCTGACGTGATCCCGGAACTCAATGGAGCAAAAATTGGACTCTGTGCTAAACTTTTGTTGTTACTAGAGTTTTCAAAACCAACCAAGACTTGTACCTCGCAAAGTGCCTCAATCCCGAGACGATAAATCGGCCCAAGGTCTGTGTCTTCAGTGGGGCGTTCAGTGCCAAACCAGTTCAGATTAACAACATCACCAGATATATTACCCAGAATCACCGACTTAACTTGGTTAGGCAGTGACGTCAAGGAGGTTTGAGTATCAGTTGCCGTGAAAACCTTGTTACAGGGTATAAGGGAGTTATATAAGTCAATTTGATTGGAGCACTTATCTACGCACTCGGGCTTGTCGAGACTCCCCAGCACAAGAGATCTAAGTAGGCCAGAGAGGGCCGGAGAGACCTTCTGAGGCGGCGCGGCCGGTGGAAGGACCCCAGGACCATAAGGGGGCTCGAGGATTGACGGTGCCAGCACTGGGGATTCGTCACAGGCACTTGTTTCGACAAAAAATGACTTAAATGCATCAACCTCTGCTTTGGGTACCTCAGCTATGCCATAAAACTCAACTATTGAATTTTCACGGAGCAGCGGGACGCAACTTGGTGCGCCGGGGGTGGGTGAGGTTGCGGCCTCCAAATTGCTTGAAAGATTGTGATATAGGGCGCCCTCCTCAGCCATTTTTGCTTGATCCGATATCACCTGAAGGCCGCTGGATAGGTCATGGGTCTGATCATAAATTCTTACTGACGCAGGAGATAAGTACCTCAAGTTGTTGTTAGACAGTGAGTCGCCGCTCGTATACTTCTTTCCCTTTACGGTGATATCAATATTCGAGTTTACGTCCTTGAAATATTTAAGAGTCTCAGCTTGCGCTCTTTTTAGATATCCGTCCAAACTAATTGTGGGAAGCCCATTCGAAAAATTGGTTGTATTTTTAGATGTTAGGTAATCATAGCCGACTCCCCTAGAGAAATCCGCATTAACTTGATTTTCAAAAAAGTTTTCGACAATTATATTATTCAGGGATGCATCAGCGGCGCGGGAAGTTCTATCATTAAACCTAGAATTATCAGACGATATATCAGAATCCACAACCCCCTTCGAGTTCAAACTGATAAGTTTAGTTTCCAATGAGTTGACCAGAGATATGACAGCCCGCACGCTGTCTGGGCTAGCGGCACCAGAACATACGAATGGAGTTAAGATTCGCACTGTGTGGGCTACAGTCGTAAACCGACTGTCATTGGATATTAACGAAGCTGCTGCAAGAACAGCAGAGTAATCGCTCAGTGCTTGGCGCCATGGGGCAGAGCGTCTAAGCTCGGAAGCAAGGAAGGAACGCGTGAATCGGTCGACTTTGGAATTGTAATTTTTTCTTGAAGAAGCTCTTTGTAGAAAGTCACCTAACAGATGTTTCGCTTGGCTCAAGGCAAAGATCATGTTACCAATTATTTCCCTAGAGCGATCAATTATTTCAATTTCGATGGCGTACTGGTATGATCCATATGTCTTGCTCGTAAGGCTAGTGTCGCGACCAGTAAAATATCTAAAGGCGCTGGAATTTGGAGATTCGGATGTGTAAACTCTTATCTCCTCGATGTTTCCCGAGGGACCGTTACCATTTATAGTCGCATTCGCGGGTGGCATCACAGATACCAAAACTTCATCAAGCTCATTATCCTCGAATCTATCGTTACTATTTATTTGCGAGGACAATTCGTTAAACTCAGAATTCGGGCTTACGCGGCGGCGCTTTAAAGTCATTCTCCTTATTTCGCTAACGCGCAGCAAAGATGCGAAGGTGGGTGAACCAAGGTTGAAATTAGATAAGTTGTTATAAATCTTCCCAAATTCGGTATTTTCTACAAGCAAGTTATTGTAATCTACTCCGAAAAAGAATCGGACGGCGCCGTCTCTATCGATGTTTAAATGTAAATCTGTGAATGAGGTGTTCTTGTTCACAACAGTTGTCAATGTTGGATTGTTAAAAAGTAACTTTGGAATGCCTTTGGGAGTAGGAAATTTGTCCTGATCCGTTATGGAAATATCAAAGGTAAATTCCCGTAAAGTCCTTAAGGCCCGCTCATCTTGAATTTTTGTGTTGTCAACAGCGGTGGAGAGGAGTGCTTTAGCATCGTTGCTGTGCGTGGCGCCTGTGTGGATTACCCCGCTAGGCATCGCATGTACGGGGCCGGCCCATGCAATTTGGGGATTTTCTTTTAAAACATACAAAGTGCCAGCCTTGACAACTGCTCCGTCGCGAACGACCCCCTCGACAGTGACACTACCAACTAAGCTTCGAGGAACATAATAGGTTAAGCCGAGATCCTCACCTTGTGTATCGCAATATGGCACTATAAAGTATGTAAGGTGATTTATAGTCTTTGGCAGTGCGCCGTCTGAATACTGAATAATATACTCTCGGACGCTTTCTCCCTTTGGGCCCAAAGATAGTCTCGATCTTCTCCTTAGCTGGCTAATAGTTTTATCCGCTATTGAGATCTCATCAACAAACAGGTGTTTTTTAATTTTTGGACTTTTAATTGCAGATAGTATCAAGTTTTGTGGCACCCGAGCAAGGGCTTCAGTGACGGACGCGTCAAGACTCCTAATAATTTTAATTCGATATTTGTTGTATAACTTCTTGTTGCTTGCCCAACCAGTGGAGGCGCCCTTCGACATGACTTCTTTCATTGATAGATCGAGAAGGCATTCAGTACCGCTTATATCGTTTGGAACAGATTTTATTCCTCTATTCCTAGAAGTTAAAACTGCGCTTTCTTTTAGTACAATCTTCCCCACATATACGCTAGGCGTTGTAGTCCCAATTAAGCTTTTTGTATCAACGCTATTAGCCATTATTCACAGTGCTCCGTTGGATCGACCGGGGATTCATAAATATCACGACGTGCTTTATTTATCGCAATGCGACGATCGTTACGAAGAAGTCCTTGGTCAAGATAGATGTTTCCCACATTTTCCGTTACTCTCCCGATTAATAGATCGAGATCGATTTCATCGTCAGCTTCGCAAGACAAGAAGTACTCGACATCGTCAACAGTGGCACGGTCGTCGGAATGCCCCAAGGAGAACAAATCATCGTCCCCCTCGGAAAAAGAAAGTTGATATAGTTCTTCGTTAGATGTACCGGTGTTGGATGGAAGCACCTCGAACACTTCCATCTCAAAATTTTCTTTTGAGAAGGCAACATTGTTCTCTGTTATTTGAAGAAGAACGTGTTTCCCATCGACGTCGACATAAGAGCCATCTGGATGGATAATTCTAAGAGCATCTTCGACATCGACGATATCCTCTGTGTTATCCCACCCGGGGGGGAGTTCATTGTTGGCGCGCTTCTCTAACTCGGTTTCGTCCCCAGTGCTTACGACCTGTCGAGGGCGATATTTAACTTTAACCTCATAAGTTATTGTCGCATCTAGCTGTGGTATAAATGTGTAATCCTCCGGAGTTGCTTCCGTATAATAGGATGCCGTAGTCATCGTTCCATCTACAAATGCCACATTCCAAGCAGGCAGCTTATCACTCTGCGGTGAACTGGTGCCGAGAGGATATTTAAAGGCCCTATGCAATTCTGCCTCAGGACGAATCCAACGTTCGCTTCTATCTAGGTCTCGACTTATCTGAGATTCAATCCCTTCAAAATTGTATTGTGTAGAAAGTCGAGGAGTTTCGATAATTCGAGATGTAATACTATTTTGTGCTTCCGAGCCACTCGCATATCCAAAATCATACAATATATCATTATCATAAAACTCATAATATGTCGGCTTAAATTTGCCACGCGAAAGAAGCCTCTTTCCGTGTTGAGTCATTTGCAAATCTAGAACCTGTTCTTTTCTATTAAAAAAGCTCAATTCTCGTCACCCTCGTTGAAGCGGGGGGCGTCAGGAAGTACACCGACAATTGGGTCGCGAAGGTCGGTGATCTTGACACTCTGTAATTCAATGCCAGCGTCAATTTTTGCTAATTCGACCAAGGAACAAAAGTCATAAGGCCAATTGTAACTATAATCAAATTCTCTTTCTTTGCCCTGCGCGTTCGTGATCCGATTGTCTCCGTCAATGGCGCGGCGGCGAGCATTAAAGTAATTATTGCTAGCTCGTTGTTTTACTTTAAAAACCATCCAACGAAGGTCATCGGGAAGAGGCTTGCCGTGAAAAAATTCAGATTTTTCCAGGTTATGAACCAAAGAGGCACTCTCAAGTTCGGGGTCTTTCGAGATGCGCGGTTGGACTCCTTGCCAAATATCTGCGAGATCATCTCTGTTTAACTCTTGCTTGAACTCAAAAAGATATACGACAAAAGGATCGACAAGTTTATTGCGAATAAAGTCTAAATGAGGCGGCATCACGTAGTTCGGAAGATTTTCCATCATCGAGGTTATAGAGGTGTTTATCTTGTCTTTTGTCGCCATTCCAGTTTTACTTTTATTCCTCATCTGTTGCTTCAAGGTATTCTTGTTAATGCAGATGAATCTTTTTGAGCCCTTATTCTTACCCTTTTTAATTTCTGTAAACGGTATTGCCACAATTGCTTCAGATATCTCTTTCTTTGCCGCAACTTCGCCGACCTTTCGCGGTGTCGTGTCAAACCCACACACTTGTACCAAAGACTTTGCCTTTGGATCCGTATTGTTTTTAACAACAGCACTTTCTTCTATGGCGACATATATCCCCTGGGAATCCGTCGGGTGAGCATATTCGGGGCCCCAAATACCTCTAGATAGATAAGGGGCTTGTGAGGCCGAGAAATTTAATGTCGGGCACTCAAACTTTGTAGCAATTGTCCAAACATCCAAGTCTGTCTTGTCGCTATCTCCGTCACCGATCGTATCAACTTGCCCATCACTGTCGTAGGTTATATTTTGTCGTCTAGTCCTCTCAAAAATGTCGACACTACTATCCACCTTAAACCTGTTGTCAAGCAAAATCCCCGCACTAGTCATGAGATCCGGCATAAGCGAATCATCAAGATTTTGGTTTAGTACATCAGTAAGAGTCATCGAGCCGGTCGATGTCAGCTTGTCAAGCGACGGAGGCATCAGTTGATCGACTTCGTCAGGCTTGAATGCCAGCGTAACTGTGTCCTTTCCATAAAAATAACACGGTGTGTAGAGAGCGCCGCCTGGATCCTGGTTAACAGTTGATGGGTTTGCGGCGGCGGCAGTGTTCCTTCCTAAGGCCACAGCATAAGGGCTACAAGCAGTCCAATCCCACACGGTAGCGGGGGCGGTGCCGCCATAGTTGCCGCGGGGCCCTTCAGCCTGAACCATGTCGGCAGTCTTCCAAACCGAAACGTCCATATAATACGTGTATCCCTGCTGCATTGCACTCCAACGATCCCTCTGTTTTGAGTGAAAGACGTTGAAAGGTCTTTCTAAAAACGTTTCTCCAACACTGGCCAAAAAGTTGTGCATCGCTAACACATATCTATCATCGCCCAATTCGGTCAATTGTGATTTAACCTTCGTATAACTGTTAAGACCAGCAACGGAACCAGAGGTCTTACGACGGATCATATACATGTCTGTGTTTAGTGGGTAGCCGCCCAGTAAAAGATCCTCGAAGTCTAGTTGAAGGTCTGGGGCGGTTGACAATATATTCATTATCACATTGTTGTTTTGGGCCCACATCAGATTGGTAACGCCACCAGGATTCTCGAACGTTGGCTCGGTGGTATAAACTGGATACCCATAACCTAGGCCGGACTTTATTGTGTTATACAGGATGCCTGGGGCAAAAAGGGGCTGCGTTGCGGCGGCTAAGAAATCCTTGTCCTGACTTCCGACAGCAACCGTGCGAGTCGACTCGCCCGTTATATTCGCCCCGTGCGATGAAACGAACATTGTGCCCAACTGCACACATCGGTTCATTGGATAGAACCCCTGATATGGTAACAACTTTTTAATGACATTGCATTGTAATGCAAGTTTAGAAGGAACAGCTAAATCAGCGTAATCTGATCTCATCTGGCCAAAGTATTTCATGAAGTCAGTATGAGAATATGTCGAAAAGAATGCTCCGTCATACGGGTCAGTTTCACCGGGGGCGCTTGTATTGAGATCGGTAGTGCTTGTACCAAAGCCTTCCCCAGTGAGAAATGCGTTATTTTGAGCATCGAACCCGTTAGCCAAATAATACTCCATATGTTCAGATATACGGAATTCTGGTACTATGGTATAGTCGACTCCGGTGCGGCGGATATTCTCAGAAAAGTCCTGATATAAATCGGCTGTGGGGTGGCCCTCGGCCGCGGAGGTAGACATTCCGCCAGGATGTTGTGTACCATCACCAGTGCCAGAGAGCCAAAATGTTTGTGACGGCTCGGAAAGATTTTGGCCGCCGGCGGCAATCCCGATAGATAACCGAGTATCCTGTAACAATTCACCTGCCTTGTAGTCATCAGCGGCGACGGTGACGCTTATTGGATCCAAGGCGTATATACTGCTGGCGCCAGTTGTGGTTCGCGATGGGAGTTCCAACATCGCTTTGGTGGTACCCTCTATGACTTGCAATCGCGTAGGAACCTTCAGTGAGTTAAGGAAGGTGAGTACGGTGCTGCCATCGGGATTCCTCAGGCGGTTTTGCAACAGGTCTCGCCACTGCAATCTTTGCTGTCCGAACACTTGCACTGCCGCTTCCGCAATAGTCTCATCATATTGCAATCTCCCACGAACTTTGGCCAAAGTGGTGTTAACTGCACGAGGGTATATACTATTTTTTAGACTTATTTTCTTAAGTTTGAGTTTACCAGTTTCTTTGAAGCCCTTGAGGAAAATCTCATATGATTCGGGCATCTTCTGTTTCTTATTCCGCTTCGACGCCAAAACATCATTTGCAAATGTGTCAACAGCGTTCACAACAGAGAAAGCAGAAACATGGGACTGTCCCGTTCCTACGTCCTGGTATTCTACCATCGCAGGGCCACTATTGACAGCAATAGGGGGCTCTGTAACAAAATAAGTTGTCTGTCTATGATTGGTGACGTTTCGTGTACCAATTGAGTCGGGCCAATTATAATCTATAAAGCTCTTCGCGGTGGGAATACCTTCATATAAAGCGCCGTCTACATTAAGCGTGTCTTCTGTATAGGTGATATAATTGTTGGCAATCAAATATCTCGTTATAGGGTGTTCCCGATTTCGGATTTGTTTCCAGGTAGAGAAACCGCCGAGGCCATTCCTGTTTGTCATCAATATATTGAAATAGTCTGCAGAGTATATTCCTGCCGCTGGGGACGGCGGTGTTCCTAGCGATGTATTCGGGTAACAAACAAGTGGGCATGGCAACTCGGCAGGACTGAACATATTGAGGATTTGGCGTCCCATTTGCAGGCCGTCGCGAAAATACCCTCTGTTGAACTTATCAGCAGCTAATTCGACTGCATCCGCCCAGATCGTTTCATAGACCAAGTTATTGCTGTATGTGCCAAACTGTTCTAACACAGATGCATCCCCAATACTCACAAAAGTGATATCATCTTCTTCGATTGCATGACCGAAAACATTTGTGAATTGATAAGAGTCTTTTATCCACCGGTATTGAGTATCACTTCTGGGAATTGGATGTGTGACATATCCATTGTCGTAAGTTACCGTCTTTATCGTTATATCATTTGGTTGGCCATATTCTATTCTCCAAAGGGGGTTTCTGTTTACCTTTTGGAAAGAACCTGTCACTAGGGAGTCCTGTCTCCTTAATACGTCTGTTACAACATTCTGGTGGCTCACCATTTGGCCATGGTTGGTGCCCTCCGAATCGTGAATGACTGAAATATCATCGCCCATTCGCCACCAGGCTTGCAGATTAGCCACAGAGCCGTGTTTTTTAAGGTCACCAGGATGGCCGGCATTGTAAATGTCTGTAATAGTGCCGACGCCGGTGGTGCCAATGACTGTATTCCAAACCGCCACCTCATCCAAGTCCCCATAGAGAGAGTTGGTGACCATCCGCGCGGACATCACAGAGAGACCTCCGATCGTCACATAATTGTCCGTGTTGGAACTCAGTGCGGCACTGGTAAAAGAGCCCACACTAACACCGTCTTTATAAATAACCAGTGCGTTGGTTGTATCATTGTATGTAAATACATAATTGTGCCACTGGTCGTCGAAGATGGTTTTACTGCTAGTTTCAGTGTGCGTCGAAGAATTGTCATCAAAATAAAGTTTTCCAGTTGACCAGTTTATATATATGCCAAAAGATTGAGTAAATGGCTTCTTTACCAGCGTAAATATCGATTTATTTCCTGCGGTCGCAGCTGCGCGGTGTTTATCGTTGACGCGAATCCAGAATGAAATTGAAAAGTCGAGCACACTCGAACCATTTGCTATCTTCAGTTTGGTGGCCGGATCAGCCAGTTCTGGGCTGACGTAAATGGCATCCCCCTCAAAATTCAACCCATATTGGTTGAAGGGGTACGTGCCGAACTGGCCGGCATGGACTGTCAAGTCGTCTTGTAGAGTCTTGCGAACCGCCCTATTCCTCCAAGGGAGGGCGTTGCCTGCAGCATACTCCTCGGAAGCAGGATTAAGAACGCCACGAGAAGAGACGTCCTTTCCGCCGGGGGCATTAAAGTGGTTAGCAATTACCGTCTTAGTGTATGCACCATCCTCCAGAGCTTGGTCTGGCAACGCATAATTGAGAG
>Ga0080013_1004710_pt1 | contig 13220 bp, 12 predicted proteins | sample ETNvirenome_6_85_FD_69236 | JGI IMG/M metagenome (GOLD analysis project Ga0080013, IMG submission 69236) | Marine viral communities from the Pacific Ocean - ETNP_6_85 (SPADES assembly) (version 2) | ecosystem: Environmental > Aquatic > Marine > Oceanic | place: Pacific Ocean | collected 2013-06-19 | reverse complement strand
AAGACTAAGGATATGGTAGGTATACCATGGCGTTCAGCATTTGGATTACAATCAGATGGATGGTATCTAAGACAAGATATCATATGGAACAAACCTAATCCAATGCCTGAATCTGTTACAGACAGATGTACTAAAGCTCATGAATATATATTCTTGATGTCAAAGTCTAAAAATTATTATTACGATGCGGATGCAATTAAGCAACCATACCAAGAGAATACCAAGCCAGGCTCCCAGTTCGGTGGTAAGAAAGGCAATTCAGAACTTGGAATGAAGACCAAGTTACAAAAAGCAGAACAGGGTTTCTTTGAAATGAAAGATGGAGCAAATATGAGAAGTGTATGGACAATTCCTGTTCGCCCATTTAAAGGAGCACATTTTGCCACATTCCCTGAGAAACTACCTGAACTATGCATCAAAGCTGGTTCTAAAAAGGGAGACATTGTATTAGACCCATTCTTCGGTAGTGGTACTACAGGATGGGTTGCTCAAAGACTTGGACGTAATTGGTTGGGCATTGAATTAAATCCTGACTATATTAAAATAGCAGAAGAAAGATTTCAACAACAGGAGTTATTTGTATGATAGCTATAATTAAAGATAAAATTGATGATGAATGTCAACATAGTAACAGACATTATCAACCTAGAGAATATGATACTAACGTTGCAGAATCCTACACCTGTGAGGATTGTGGAGCAGAGCTTGACATCCCCGAACCAGATTGGGATATAATCAACAAGGAGAAAAAATATGGGTAAACTAAAAAATATGCTAATAGAAATGGAAGAAATGAATTTAACTGGAGAGCCCTTACCTTGGGAGATGGGGGCTCCATTATGTAAAAAATGTGACAATCTACAGATTAAATTTTATAGCAAAGAAGACACATGGCCAACAAAGGATGGCAACTGTTCTTACTGTGACAGACCAATGCAAATAAGGGATAAAAATGTTAGATGATTGGGAGTGGCGAGCAGACATCTTATTCAATACTGAAGATAATGAGATTGAACGTATGGCAAAGTATAAATATGGTAAACCTTTCGAGGAGTTAGACATGGACGAATCGATTGATTGCTTCGAAACTGTGAGGTATTTCATGTATGGAGGTAAACCTCCTAAATATAAAAAGGCAACTCATAAGGAAAAACCGAAAGAGAGCACAACTTGAAAGTTAAAGATTTTTTTAAATGGGCTGACGATGAATTCAAAACAGAGATGGAATTAATGCGTGTTAAAGGGGAAGAATACACAGTTAGCAACGAAGATAAATTAAAGAATTTCAAATCGATAGCAGATAGACTAGAAACTACTCCTTCCGAAGTTGCTATGGTCTATCTTTTAAAACACATGGATTCAATACGAAACTATGTGTTAAATGGTGTGGAGGCATCAGATGAGAGCATATCGGGACGGATACGAGATGCTCGTAATTATTTGATGCTTCTGCACGCTATCATATTAGAATCAAAAGGGTTAGAAGACAAAGAGGCTGATGAAAAAGTATCACCTTGGTTTGGCGTAACTACATCATCTAGCCCTTTAAAATTTACAATGGTAGAAGAATTTTCTATGTCTGAAGCATCTGAAATTGACAGTAATTAATAGTTAAAGCCTAGGCCTAGGCTGTTAATGGCTTATTATAGTTGTTAGCTAAATATATATATATATTATATATATTAGCTAACAATGTCAAATTCGTTGAATATGGACGTTTTTTTGTTTAGGTAGGGTCGTATAAGGGGTTATATATAAAAGCCTCGCCAGAGGTCTATTAGGGGGGTTCTTATTGATTTAGTAGCTACCATTCATCTCTAATTGCCTTAATTCTATCTAAACAGTCTTGTAAATTGTTAAAATTTACTTTACCATCTTTAAAAGCTTGAAATATCTGGGCCCTTCTTTTAGTTGGCAATCCTTCAGATTCCATAGCTAATAGTTTTTGTACAAAGTTATTTTCGGAAGTAGTCACTTAAATAATCGCTTCTTAAATCCTTTACATTTACTCCACCAGTTCCGTAATCGTACTGGTTTCTTTCTAATAAATCATATAAAATAGCTGCTTTGGTAGAAGTTTCCATCTCTCTATTCTCATATAACTCATTCATTTCTTCAATAGACATCCATCCTTTTTCGTATAATTTAGCAGATGTTTCTTCATCAAATCTACTAGCTTCTGGCATATCCCAATAACTAAGAGGTTTTAAATCTTGACCAAAACCACCCTTTGTAGACTTAGATAAATAGTTAATGTATTCTATTAGGTCATCAATTTTATCCGAGCCAACATACTCCATCCTTTTAAATGGCACATCAGGAGAGCTATTTCTTATTGTTAGATTATATAAAGAATCTTTATGAATTAAAGAATCTATATTTGAATGTGGAGAATTTTGAGTAATTGATAATAAATTTTGCATTATCTACCTTGTCCTCTATATGCTTTACGGTATCTTTTTTTACTACCTTTGATACCAAATTTAGAGCCTCTACTATCACCGATAGAAGTCTTTTTTGGGCCTCTTTTCTGTGAACCTGTTGCTATTGTAGGGAATTTCATTTAATTTATTTTCTATACTTAATGCCACTTTATATTTTTAAGCTTCTTTGCAACTAAGTTACCCTGGTCATAAACAGAATCAATATAGTGAGGTATTTTAGATGGGTGGGAGAGCTTTGGCATTCCTTCACCATACCTGTTTAGATAATTTAACAAGCTACGATAGATAAATTTATCATTTATTACTTGCTCAGTTACTTTTTTTATAGATTCTTGGAATTTAGGCTCCTTAGAATGCTTAAGCCACCTAGCATTTCCTTCTATTGTTTTATCCATTTTATCAATATCTTTAGTCAACTTATTAATTAAAGGTTTCATTTCGGCTCTACCAGCCTTACCAAATAAAGCTCCCCTCGCCCCCTGACCAGGACCTAGCGTACCCATTACTAAACTTAATAAATCTTCTTGAGTAACTGGCTCTGTAGTTTGCCCAAAGATATTCTTACCAGCAGGATAAAGAACTTCTGACATTTCAGCGTCTTGTTTCTGCATTAAATCATCCATAAAACTATGAGCTGTTTCACGAAACGTTGGTAAATCAGCAGATGTTTGATATTTGCCGCCTGTTAGTAATGATAATAATGTATTCTCATTCATAATTAAATCTCCTAATCTCCAAATACGCCAATAGCGTACTTGTTAATATAATCCATATTCTCTATCAAATTATTCCATTCTACTTTCTTTTCTTGATAAATTGATTCTATCTCATCCTCTTTAGCTATATCTTCTGGGCTCATCAATGAATAGTATAAATCTTTTCTTGTTTTAGTACCAGTACCTAATTTTCTCCATGAAGTTGGAATAGGTCTTTGCTTAGATATTATTCCACTTATTATTTTCTCTGCCCTTCCTCTTACTTTATGTTTATGTTTTTCCAATGAAGGGTCATCGTTTAAATCATGAGTCATAACAGTTTTAATAGATGTCCAATATGCTTTAGCTTTTTCTTCCTCGCTCTCATCACTCCAAAAAACAGATTTAACTATTCTATACTCAGGAGTATTTTCTGTAAGTAAGTCAGCTTCGTCAGCTTTAAATCCCTTATCTTTAAAATAAACATCTTGAAACTGTCTTTGTCTACGTTTAGAATCTGTATATTTCTTTACATTTGGTTTAGCTGAATTCTCATATACTGTTCTTATATCATCATATGCTAAAACAACTTGTCTAAGAGCATCGTCAAAGGCTTGAAGTGGGTACTTTTGACCACTTATCACAAAATTAATATTATTCCAAAGACCTGTAAGAACTTTCCATACGGCAGGATTATAAGAGTCAACTATATCTCCATGTCCGTCAAAGGCATTGCTGATAGCTCCTAACCACTCAGCTCTGTAAAGATAGTCCATAAATTCGCCTGCCCCACTTTTAAATCTATTTCTTACATCTTTATCAAGTAGAAGATAATGCATAGCGACAATAGCAGCTCCAGATGGAGCGGCTAAAGATAGATATCTTACAAACGGAAATGGATTACCATTTACAGCTAATGGTTTTATTACACTATTCCAGAGTATTTCATTCATTCTATAAGCTATACGATAAAAAAGAGTAGCTGGTTTCGACCATCTTCTACCCATCCATTGAGGAATAAATGGCAACGTTGGAGCTCCTTGAGTTATTGCATGAGCCATTGTATTCGCTTGGTCAATATATTCTGGACGTTCATGTATCCTCTCAGCCCCAAGTTCCATCATATCTTTAACTTCTTTATCACGAAATTTAAACGTATCGTTAAGAAGTCTAAGAGCTGATTTTTTTGACGTTCCTACATTGGTAGGAGTTTTTATACCATTCAAAACATTAATAGCATCTCGTAAAGATGGTTCTCCAATAGCTACTGATAAAGTACGATTTGCCATTTCAGTCCAGTACATCACTCCTGGATTCAACTTACTATATCCTTTACCAGCTACAATCTCATGAACACCGGCTTGTAATGCTCCTCTTTTTCGAGCTTCAGCTATCTGAGCTTTTGGGTCTCTTAATACCCTTGACCAACTATTAAATAACTGTCTAAATCCAAATACATTAGCATTTTGCTGATTTCCAAGAATAGCATTCTTAATACCAGCTTTTGGAGTGGATAAAATAGTTTGAGCTGTCCAAGATGTTAATTTACTTGCAGCTTTATCCACAACAGTAGCAGGCTCAAGAGAATTAACCTGTAATTGCATAGATTTGTGAGCCCATATTGCATAATCTGTACTCGTTTCCTTAGCTAACATAGCTATTTCACCTACGCCATCTTTTATAGCATCAGAAGATGTTGCAGACTCACCTAAGAATCGTTCATTATTAGCTCCATTCCTTCCAAAATACTTATAAGAAGCAGACTGGTGACCAACCCTATTAGCATCTGCTGCCATTATTTTAGAAAAACTAGTTTCATATACTGGAACAATTCTACTGACTGTTTGTTTTTGACCATTCTTGTCCATTACTTGAGAACCTGTTTTAACAGGATTTCCCTTTAAATCTATAAACTTATCTATAAGTATTAATCTATTATTCTTATCAAAAGCAAATATCGGAGGAAGATTTGCAATTCTTGTGTGTATAGTTCCATAAACGCCACCAGAATTTGATATAAATGAACTTAACCTGTGCTTCATTAACTCAGCTAATTGTCTCTTTTTAGACATACTAATTGCCATATTTGCAATCTCAGGATTCATATTAGCCCAATACTCAACTAATTCTTTTCCAAAATCAGGCTTAACAAATTCATCGTGAAACTTCTTATGAACAATTCTAGTCAAGTAATAGTCAACAATATGACTATCGTATTTGCCAGAGTTACCATCTTTATCGTGTATTTTAACCTTTTCACCCTTAGAATTTTCTACTTCATTACGTTTATATTCTTTTAAATTTACTACTTTATCGCCTTCCCACACTGGAGCATATCTTTTATTTCCCTCTATAAACCATCCATTATCAACTTTTCCAGTACGAGGGTTTATTGACCTTAAAGATTGTAGATATTCCTGAGAGTATCGTTTCTTTCTAATAGGCTCAAATTCAATAATTCTACCTGTATATTTTTCTAAAACTGGTTTGTTAAAATTAAGATTACTATCAACAAATTCTACGCCTTTAGATATTCTAACAGCATCCCATTGGTTTGCTAATTCTATTTTATCACCAGATTTTGTATAGACACTAAAGAAATCTTTATAAGCTAAGTTTGAAGTTGAATTATCACGAACCTCAACTTTATTCTCTAACAAAAATTTAGTCAAGATTATATCTTGCATGGTTCTATAAAATCTTTGAATATCTTCAATAGGAAGATTCTCCATCGTCTTTGGGTCAAATAAATCTTCGAACTTAGGGTCAACAATATGAGTTATCTGGTCGAACTGTTTATCACTTAATCCAAATTCCTTTTGGAAATCATGTAGGTATTGACTAATCATTCCTATATTATTCTGACGTTCAATTTCAAACAGCATTCCACGCCTACCCCAACCAAAAGCAACTTTACTTTGCTGCATCATATTGACAGTATATGTCGGTAGGGTAAGTTTCTGAACTCCAAGTAAAAACTTTCTCAATTTAGGCTTAGTGCTAAACAAGACATTAGCGGGGGGCAAGATAGATGATTGTAAATCTAAATATGATTGGTTAACGTCAGGATGCTCGAATGCAGTTGTAGCTAATTCAAGTTCCTCATATGTCATGTTTTCTGATGAGCCCTTACTTTCAGGCCAAAATTCTCGAAGGAAATCTCTATAATCCTTCTCTTTCCATCCAGCTTTTCTTACAACTTTGTGTAATTTTATTTGTTGAGCTTTCTTTATCTTATAATCGTCACCACGAATAGATGCTACATGGTTAATATTATTTGAAATTAATTTTTCTACAGCTTCTTGATTTACCCAATGGTCAGCAATATAATCTTGAGCTTCTTCTTCGGTTGCAAATCTAACGTTCTCCCCACCTGCAGAGAGAGTTCCGTCCTTAGTTTCAATTTTATCAAGAGACCTAGCATCCCAAAACACATCAGCTACCCAAGGTTTATCATATTTAGGATTAAACTCTGGATAAGATTGATACAATGATTCTTCTAATGGAAGTTTCTTTTCCATCTTATTCATATCAGGCCATTGAGCGGGATTAGCTCCTCTTAATCTTTCAAAATTCTTTCTTATTTTTTCACGGCCTGTAGTAAGTTTATCATTTAGTTTAGAAATTTTATCAACTTCTAAACGCATAGCTCCTTCAAAACTAGGAGTTCCTTCAGGAAATAGTTTTGTACCGTCAGAAGATTTAATCTTTTTTAGTACATACTCAGGTCTTGCAACATAGGATTCTGAGACAACTCCTTTTTCTTGTACTTGAAATTCTTTAAAGAAATCTATTAAATCACTATCACTTCCCTTGTATCCACTCTTACGAGCATCTCTTATTATCTCCTGCCACCTATCGGTATCAAATTTTAAAATAACCTGAGCTGCTCTAGATTTTCTTATACCAGCTCTTTTACCAGCATCTCCAGTGGGTATATAGGCTCCAGCAGCTTGTTCTTGTTGTAACATTGTTGGGTGTCCAGTCTTGTCCCACCATTCTTGAAACTGACGAACTTTTCTTCTAAGTCTATGAAAATCTTGAGTATTGTTAAGTCCTAATGCAGTAGCAACTTCAATTATCTTTGAATCTGGAACATCAACGAATGATTCTTTATCAATCTGAACAATTTCTCTTTTTTCCCAATTTCCACGAGCCTTGCTAGTTGGTACAAATAGTTCATCAAAGATTTTACTGTTTGGATTCCATGAAGTTGCTTGAAATTTACCTCCTGTTTGCTCTATAATAGGATTCTCCCTAAACTCTTTCATTTCAGGATTATCTCTACCGTACTCCATAATAGGTTTGTCAAGTAAATTCGCTCTACCAATAGCACCCGCAACATCGTCAGGTAGATTACCTCCTATAGCAACCTTAACCTTATCAGCTCCTTTATTTGTTCTGACTTCAAATACTGGAACATCCTTGAAATAATTTGAATATCTACTTGGTTCTCTCTGCATCCATTCAGGAGCAATGACCTCTCCTGGGCCAAAATCTTTCATTGTACCGATATATTTACCTATACCAGCTTTAGTATAATCTAATGAATTAGTAGTTACATCGACTGCAGGTATCTTAACAAATTCTCCAACACTAAACTTGTCTTTTAATGGGTCAAAAGTTTCTTGTTCTGAAAGATGTACTTTCTTATACGAGTCGTTTAATCTTAGATTAGCAGTATATCGTTGTTTATCTAATTGAGCTAACTGATAAGCTAACCCAGGAGCTTCTTCTTTCCAATTTGGGTCTTTTAGAATATCTTTATTTCGTCTTCGTAATGCGTCTATTTGATTAGTTGTTTCATCAATTTTCTTTTCCCAACTCTTAACTTCCTCTAATCCAATTTTCTTTGTAAATGGATTCGTTAGTTCTAATTCTACATCTCTGTGCTGTACCTTACGAGGTTTGCCATATCTATTAGATACTGAAGCTTCGTTTAATTCCGTTTGTTCTTTCTCTAGTGATTTAAGTTTAGTTGATTCTTCTTCAGTAAGGTCTTTAACTACTTTACGCTCTGAAGGGGGATGAATAACATTTTTACTAAAGTTCTTATAAAAAGTAGATGTAGCTAAACTATTATATTTACCAGTATTTACATCCTTAAATATAATCTTTGGTTTACCTTGTTTGGTCTTTGGCTTTTCTAATCGTATAAATTCAACTTGATTATCAGGATTTTTCCTGTTTGACCACATCATGTATTTTGGTTCTTTAATAACCATTTCTTGAGCTATCCCAACAACTCTCTCAAGAGCTTTACCCTCTTTTATAGAACGAAATTTAGCTTCCGATAATGTTGGGTCAGACATTCTTAAAGCTGTTGAAATGTGTTCCTTTACTTGAACTCTGTTCATTCCCTTTCTAAAAAGATGAAATCCTAAGAATGTTGCCCCATGTATAGTTCTTTCTTCCCATGACATATTAGTTTCACCAAGGTCAGAATAAAAACCAGCTCCAAATATAAGAGCAGGTTCTACACCTCTTTGAACTACTTTACTTGAAAGTCCGATGGCAGTTGGAAGTCCAGCTACTGAAAATACGAGACTGGTTTTAGCATCTTTACCCATTCGAGATGCTCTTTCCTCAAATTTAGCCCAAGGTTTTACCTGAGCTTGACCAAGAGCTGTAAACGATACGGTATTACTTACAAATAGATTTGCTCCCCTGGCTAATTTTGGACTATTTACAGATAACGCATTAATGCCTTTTTTATATGCATTGATACTTCCAAGGAGGCCAGTCGCCTTGTATCCGTGAAACTCCGCCCAATTCTTACCCTTACCCGCAGGAACAGTAACAGTTTCTCTAAAGATTTTTTCATTAGCTTTAGCCATCGAGTCAGCTTGGTTTCTAAGCTTTTTAGCTCTAGCAGCATTTCCAGCTCTATTGGCTTTTCTGGCTTTTGCATACAGGGTATTAACCTGTTGCATTTTCTTAATAGTACCTCCAGCTTTAACAGGAGTCATAACTCCACCTGTAACTACAGATGATAATCCTAAACCAGTTACTCCACCAGCTACTCCACCTACAGCATCAGCAAGATATTCCCAACTATCATCAGCTGGAGCTACTTTAGATTCATAAAACCCAAAATGAGGTAATCCTGATAGAAATTTATCTCCAACTCTATCCCAAAACTTAGCGTTCTGATAAATCTTATCTGGTTCATTAGAGCCTACCTCATCAACATTTCTTTTTGCTCTGTCATCTGTAGTCTCAATGCCTCCAGTTTCGATAGACCTTTGATTAGGAATCTTAGTTTCTTCTTGAGCGAGCATCTCCGCATAAGCTTTAGATATTTGTTCATCTGTTGGTTTAGTACGGCCTTGGAACTTGAGCCTATATCCCTGGTAATCAAATTCCCATATATAATCTTGCTGTTCAGGCATATTATTTATAAGTTGTATCTGCTTCTACAGCTGGCTCCATCCACGTAGTAGAATCTGCTACCCAAGCTGAATCAGCGTCAAATGGAGTCATGCTAATAAGTTTAGGTTCAGTTCTTTCGACTACCTGTTCTGGCTGAGATTGATTTGTATTTGGAACTGTCATTGGCACCATAAATTTTTTCGTTAATTGTGTAGATGTATAATCTTTTCCATTTACTCTAAATATTGTTTTATCTAAAGCATCGGTAGGCGGTTTATCTAAATGTTCTGCAAATTCTTTATCTGTTGATGTCCATTTTAAAGGAGTTCCTTTAGGTGGTTCAAGAATAGTTACTCTATGATATGAACCAGTATCTGTATCAATCAATAAATCTCCACTTTGAAGTTTTATATTCCTTGTTGAAAAAGCAGTATCGCTAAGTTTTCCCGAATATCTACCTTTAACAGTCCCTATTCCTGGCGTTCTCATAGGTTCTCCATAATCTTGCCACCCTCCTTTATACTGTCTCTTTGATGGATTTTGATATACTATACCAACCTCTCCTCCAGCCCAATCTCCTTCAAAAACACCAGGTATTCTACTGCCAGCTTTTTCCGCTAATACAGGATTTGAACCTACTCCTATTTTAAGATACATACCCGATTTATTACTATTAGCATAAGTAACATCACCTCTTTGTATTTGTTCCCAAGCGTTTTCTCCAGTAACAATCTTAGTTGTACCATTTTTATACTGTAATTCAACTTGTGATTCAGGTGGCATTGCAAATTCTTCTTCTGGTAAAGCAAATCTACCATCGGAATCTGTATGAAATTCAGATACATTAGTTTTTGTAACAGTACCATCTGATTCAGTTATGCTAGAATCTCTAGAAGTGTTCATTAATTGACCACCAAGATTTTCAAGAAACGCTCTCCTTTGTTTTACAGCAGGTAAATTATTAAGCCTTGACGCAGTTTTATCATCTACTCCTTTCGCTTTACCTAATTTCATCAACGCCATCATTGTAGTAAATGATAGTGATTGATTATTTTCATCTCTTTGATTTTGAATCCATTCTGGGAAAAACGGTCTTAATTCTTTTTCTAATTGATTAATTTTTTCTTTAGCATCGGCCTCCGTATGATAGGTTTTACCCATGTTTATTATCATCGCCTTTTGGTCGTTGTAATATTCTTCTATATCTTCAGCTGTTCTTCTATTACTCTCTAAACCTTGTTTTAATAATTTATCAGCATTAGCAAAATCTCCTGCTGCTAATGCATCCTTTACAGCAGTACGTTGGCCACCGTCTAAAAGACCTTTCTGATAATACTTGTCTGATGTATCTGTAATATATTTAGTATCTTGTTCAGTCTTATGCTGAGACATTACACCTGTTTTTATATTAGTAACCCTGGCTCTTGTTCCAGTTGCATGTCCAGGAACATTTCTTTCTAACCATCTTAAAGACGCAATAACTTCTGGAGTTACCGTAGTCGAATCTTTGATAATATCAAAATGGTTATCACGGTCAGTCTCATATGCTACAATTCCAGTGTTAGTTTTCTTTTCAGCGTCTAAAAGTCCAGATGGAAAATACTTTGCATTCTTTTCATCTCCTAACAATGATAATTTGCCTTCAGCCGTAGACCCTGTATATAAATCTAAAAAAAAGTCTCTATCATCTTTTCCACGTTCATATTCTAATTGCTCTTGCTCAGATTTATACTTAGCTAAAAGAGTATCACGTCTATTTTTACTATCAGCATAAGCTAATAAGCTATCAGTAATATTCTTGCTAGCTTCCGCCCAAGGGTCTCGATATCCGTATCGTGATATATATCTTAAGTCATCTAATGCGTTAGCCATCTTAATCTCTTTCTGAATTTCTCATATATGTTTCATAATCAACCCAAGCACTACCATCCCAATACTCTAACTCATTACCAGCGGGTCTAGTTTCTCCTACTCTAAGATTGGCTGGATTACCAGTCGTAGCTCCTGGATTCTCCTGTAGAATATTTGCAGCTGCTTGGAATCCTCCAGATAATTGTCTTTGTACTGAAGAAAGTAACTGACCGTACTTGTTAGCTGTAGCTTCTCCTGCAGCAGACATTCTTTGTCTTAATGTATCTTCCATAGCTTTTCTCCTTAAAGCATTTGAACCTCCACCTCCTCTACGACCCATTCCACTAAATCCCCTACCAGCGGTCATGGTCATTAAAGTGTCACTCGCCATAGCTTGTTGAGCTGCTCTTTGTTCGCTTCCTCTACGCTCTGCTCCAAAAGCGTTAATATTTTCAATTTGGTCTTGTATATCAAGTAAAGTTGGAAATCCTTGAAATCTATTAGAATATTCTTCGTCTACCCCAAACAACTTAGCATATTCCTCAGATGAAACTCCATCAGTCCCAATAAATTCTAATAATAAACCTTGTTGACTTTCATCAAGAACACCCAATTTTTTTACAAATTCAGCAACTAAATCTTTTCCTGAACCGTATATATCTCCTTCTGATTTAGGTTTTCCAAGGTCTTCTGGGTCTATAATATCATCATAATTGGCATCCTTTGTTATAGTTTGTCCTCTACTAGAAGTGAAATACGGGTCAGCTGTATCAGTCTTGAGATTAGCCATATTCCCTAAAGAATCTGACGATAATGGTAACTTTGCTTGATTCGCACCAAGATAGTTATTGACATCAGATACTAATGATGACGGTCTTGAATATAAATTGTTTTGATTTAAATAATCTTCGTATAAAGCCATTGTATTACCTCTTATACTCTAAACCTACTTTTAAAAAAGTCTTCCCATCCCATTCTACCTGCAGCTTTGTATTGTTCTCCTAAAGTTTCAAAAGCATACGCTTCTGGGTCTAACATACTCGATAAAGTTTGTTTTCCACTTAATAAAGCTTGTTGTTTAGACATATTTGCAACCTCAGTAGAAACATTTGGAAGTCCAGAGGCTACAGCTTCTGTCCCTCCTACTCCAGGAATTTTAGAATACATATTTTGCATTGACGCATAAGTTAATGGTGTCGTAATAGCTGTAGTCAAAGCCTTTGGAGCAACAGAACCAATTAATTGGTCTATTGCTGAGTGAGCTTCTGACTCAGCTTTTTCTGCTGCTTCTAATCCATATAACACATCTGGAGCTCCTTCCTTACTTAATTTATCTGCGTGCAATTTCTGACCTATACCTGATATTCCTCCAGCAATCATTCCTCCAACTACTTTTGGAGCTCCCAAAGCCATAGATAGTAATCCTACTCCCTTACCAAATATATCTGCGAGTCCCATTCCCCGGCCAGCTTCCATAGCTCCTGTCGCCATTCTGTTTAAATATGCTTGAATACTTCTCCTATCAAGACCTTTCTTTTTAGACTCCCATACTGAACCTTGAGCTCCGTAAGAGCCTTGTATTCCTGTCAATCCTGACATAAATGCCATTGGACTATATTTTGCCATAATATTCTCCTTACCGAGCTATGACAATAGCATCGGCTCTATTTCTTCCTGTTATTTCTCGTGTTGCTCCACTTGCAGTAACGTAAGCTATTTCTGTAACTTCTCCAGCTAATGTAGCTGTACTACCACCTAATTGGTCATAACTTGTTATTGTTAGTACAACCTTACATGGGTCTGTACCTAACCCGGTACCAAATGAAAACGTTGCTGTTTTAGTTACCGTTCCATCTCC
>Ga0080013_1004709_pt1 | contig 13229 bp, 17 predicted proteins | sample ETNvirenome_6_85_FD_69236 | JGI IMG/M metagenome (GOLD analysis project Ga0080013, IMG submission 69236) | Marine viral communities from the Pacific Ocean - ETNP_6_85 (SPADES assembly) (version 2) | ecosystem: Environmental > Aquatic > Marine > Oceanic | place: Pacific Ocean | collected 2013-06-19 | reverse complement strand
GGAAGTATCTGTAAAATCATATCTTACATTAATATCGAAGTCTGTTTGAGTACTTCTAGATATAGACAAATTATCAGACCCAGATTGATAACTACCACAGTTAATACTGCCACAACCAGTAGAACTATATGTTCGAATTTGTGTTGTTGCTTCACCATCTGCTCCAGTTATTGTTACTGTTGAGGTAACTGTAGAATTATAATTATTCCAATGCCAATATTTAAAAGAATGGTTTGATGTAATACCATCTTGTAATTGTGCTTCTGTCAAATTAGCATCGTCTTTTAAACTTACATCATCAGATTTAATATATGTATTATTGACGGCAGCAACAGTACTATTACCATGTCTTTGAGTAGCAGTACCAGACCAACCCGTAGAGAAGTCTTGGCTAATTAAATTATTTGTCGTTGTCTCTTCTGCTGAAGAAGTTGTAAGGATTAACATCATCAGCAAAATTGTTAATACGGTATACCGCATAAGCCATAACTCCTATAAATATTATTAACCAAATCATTTTTTTCTCATGTAATGTTTAGAAGGTTCATAATCCCATTTCTTCCCATGGTGTCCCCTAATATCTGCATACCACATTCTTAATTTAACTATCCATTTAAGAACTGGTCGTGGCATATTAATTACAATTTAGATTATCTAAGTCTGCTGGCTTATCTTTATAAAACCAAACTAGAGATGAAATTCTAGTGCCCTCTTGTGTATATGTACATTTCTTACCTATGGATACAAAGCATCCAGATAATAGTACAGATATTATAATTAGTAATAGTATATTTTTCATATTTATTTAGGATTACTCCATTCTATATTTTTCTTTTTAATTTTTTCTTTTACTTGTTTATCAAATTCAGTATCCATATCAACTTTTTCAAACTCTTTAGTCATTTTAGCTTGTTCCTTGGCTAATCTTTTTTCTTCAAGGGCTTGTTCTTTTTCTATCTGTTTTTGAATTTTCTCTCTAGCTTTCATACGTTTCACATATATATCATAGTCAGGTCTTTCATGATCATACTTAGCCCATAATGCTTTAGCTTCTTTACCTATCTTTCCATCAATTGGACAAGGAGTGCCTGCTTGTATCATTGATTCAAAGACACGTTCATCTTGGCAGAGAATAGCAACAGCTGCTACCTTCATACCGAATTGATCTAATATTCTTGCTAATTTTAACCGTTCACAATTTTTATCTATAACATGTTTTCCACCACTAACACCTATACCAAACGTTTGTATACCTGCAGAAATACCTACAGCACAAACATCTTGTGTCATACTATTATATGATGGGGCTGCTGCTTGTGGTGGTGATGATCTTATATCTGAATTTGTAGTATTAGTAGTTGTTGATGTGGATTCAGAACCTGATTCATATGTAGTTGTAGTAGTTGATTCATACCCACCCTCAATTGCAGTATTAGTGCCTGAGGTATTTGTCTGTGTAGTATCTGCAAATGCTAATGTTGTAAATAATAATAGTAATAATATTGAGAGGTATTTCATATTTAAGTATCTTCTTCTACTGATTTATTTTCTGGAGAACATATAAATCTAATATAGATTTCATGTTCATTAATTTCTTCTCTTCCAATCTGTTCCATTTTTAAAATAGATTGATTATATCCTTCCATAAAACAATCATATTGATCATTAAATTTTTCAGGATATATATAAGGTGGAAGGCAAGTACCTGCTGTATATGAACACATAATGAGAGCTAAAATAATTTTCATTTATCATATATCACTTCATTTTCAAAAGACATATCTAATGCATGATCCTTTGCATACTTATAAGTTCTTTTATTATTACATTTACAGTTATCACAAGTACATACACCATAATCATCTGCATGGAGATCTCCATTGCAATGACAGTTACAGTGACAATTTTTACATTTACTCATCTTTATTTCCTGGTGGTAATCCACTTGCTAACCATTCTAAAAATTTTTTAAAGGGGTATAAAATAAAATCTAAAAGTTTTTTCAACATCTTTACTCCTAAGTTATTCTAATATTAATTTTGTAATCTTCTTTTCTCCCATGTATATTTCTATTTCTGCTTTTGATTTAATACATTTATATTGAACTCTATCTTTAGTACTTTTATCTTTCATAGCATAACGTTTTGCTTTCAAGCAACTACTAAGACTATCCTGAATTCTGTGTTCCTTAATTTCATGGTCTACTATTAAAAGTAAAGCAAATACAACTTCAATCATTGATGACCCCCATTACCATTTCTAATTAATGATTCTACATCTTCTGTAAGTTTTTCAGTTCTTTCTTTTAAAAAATCTATATTAACGGCATTGTTTCTCATACCTTTAAGTTCTTTTTCTATATCTTCTACGACACCACTTAAATGCTCCACCAACATAAAAAGCTCTGCCTCCCCAGAAGACTGACCTAGATCACCCCGTGGGTATTTAATTCTAAACTCTGAGTTCTGTTCTAAATCTTTTGACATTAACTCTAAAGTAGTTGTATGCTTATTAAGAGTTTCAATAATACCAAAGTATGCCCACGTTCCAATTGCAACTAATGCAATTAGACTGGCAACTGTCTTCATTGGCATTTGAACTTTAGCTTCGTCTGAAATCTTAAGTGCCATTACTTTTTACCGTTTCTAAATATCTGCGTACCTTTTATACCAAAAATACTTGCACAAACTAAAATCCAAAGATTGGTAAACCAACTTGGAAGAGCTTGAAAATGATCAAAGAACATATTTATCTTTTCCATAGCAGCAGGATCGTCTGACCATACCCCATAGGCAAGCACCAAAATTGGCAACGTTAAAATACAAAGGACCACCTCGTCTTTATAGTCATTCTGTCTAGCTTCTAATAGTTTACCTTGATACTCAGTCTCACCACGAGCCATCTTAGTTGCAGCCATGTGCTGTGCATCAGCCATAGCCATCTTAGTCTCTTGTTTTTTCTTATAGATATGCGTCCCAGCGTTTAAAGCAAGCTTAATTGCTGATAGCCACATACTATGATACCAATGCTATAATTACTATTACTATAATAACTCCAGCCATAACAATTTTCTTGTTAGCCTTTGCCATTTCAATATATCTTTTTACTGTTTCCATTTGTTTCTCCTATATATTATTTTTTTCTAACCATTTTGGTACATCAAATGATGGACATTCTTTCTTATCATCCACTTCATAATGACCTATAATTTTTTCTATTTCGTATTCGTTTTTTAATTTAAGTAATATTGATTTTAATGTTTCAAATTGTATGGGTGCAAAATTATTTTCCCATCCCATACTTGGTGTGCCTCCACCAACTAATGCTACACCTATTGATGTTCCATTAACTGCTACTGCATGAGCACCTACTTCATCTTGTTGTCTTCCTTCTTGTAGTGTGCCATCTCTTTTAATTAGATAGTGATATCCTATTGTATCAAACCCTCTCTCTTTATGCCATTGTGTAACTTTGTCTACATCAACATCCATACCAGGGGGAGTTTGTGTACAATGAATTACTATTGTATCTGTTGTTTCTCTTTTTGCCATTATTTAATTAGTCCTACTAATGTTGCTATTGTTGCACCAAGTCCACCTAGAATCCAATATAGTAGTCTATCTACTTTGTTATGTAATTCATCAATGTCTTTATGCATATGTTTTAAATGATTATTTTTAATTGAAGTAACATCCCTACGCAACCCAGTGATGTATCCATATAATGCTATGATATGTTCACTAGTTGTTTTAGGGGATTTCATATTAATACTGTAGGTTAAAACCACGAGACAATGCCATGTCTCTTAGTTTATTAACTCTATCATTATAGTGTAATGAATTTGTTCTTTTTATTAATCTCTCTAGTATAGTTGTATTCATCAGATCTGCCCTATTTGTTACTCTTTCGTATATTTGTGAAAAGTTTAATCCATAATTTTTTAAACTATCTATTATAGGTAGTGGTATAAACCCATCTGTCATTAAGTATTTAGCTCCTGCAGTTAAATAACCACTTATATCATTGGTAAGATTTTTCTTTAATCTAGTTGTGACATATACTAATTTAAGTGCTTCCCTTTCTTCTACTGAATATGATGACATTGTTCTTGCAAACCAATCTTTAAAATTTCTTCGGTATACACCTCTTCCTTTTTTAAAAGGATCTTGGGTTACATTTAAATATTTACCCATTTTATGTAAGTCTTTAAATTCTTTTGAAGGTGTCCAGTATTTCCAGTAACCTGTAGGTAAATCATTATAATATTGTTCTATTTGTCCTTGCATAGAAGTTGGTGCTGTTGCTAATAGAAATTTAACCCAGTTTTCTTTTTTTTCTACTGGAGTTTCTCCAGCTATAGCAGACATTATATAATTAAATCCTGTTGGTATTATACCTCTACCTTTACCTTGAGCAAACATATTTAATGGGTTTAATCCTAAATAATCTAATGAAGGTACACTTACTAAATCTCCAGCACTAACTCCTGGTGCTGCTAATGTAGCTGTTAAATCCATACCTGTTACACTTGATGGTACACCATATTTAACTATATCTGACATACCACTTGCTAACATCATTTCTGTAACTGATGGCAGTGGTTTCCCTGTAAGTTTTTCTAGCTTTGGTGATAATACTCCTAATATTCTTTCCATTGAATCATAACCTACTACACCAAATACACCTGCAGTAAATACCATCTGTGCTAAGAATGCAGTTAATCCTGCAGTTTGTCCAGTTTCTCTAGCTGTTGTTATATATTGTGCAAGTTGTGCAAGATAGTTATGTTGGAATGTTTTAAATAATCCAAAAGGTTTACCTAGTGGTCCCATTCCTCTATTACCATAAATACCAGGTTGTTCTAAATAGTTATACTCAACCATATATCTATTAGCATTATATGCTGCCATTTCCATTGCGGATTTTTTACTATGTTGTCCACTACTTTTAAAGAAATTATAAAATGTTAATGCTGCATTTAATCTGCTAACTTGTTCTACCTTACCTGCAAAATCTTGTAATGTTAATATTTTAAGTAATCTACTAAAATCAAATACTTGTCTACCCACAGGATCTCTCATACCACCTGGTAATTTAGTAGTACCCATCACACCTTTAATATCTGCAGATGCTTCATTTAAAAATTTTTGATCAACCACTCCATTTCTATACATGAATTCAATAACTTCTTTCATTTCTTTATTAGGAAAGAATATATCTTTCAATGCTTTTACATGTGCTAGTGCTACTTGTCCTTTATCAAATCCTTTATATTGTAAATCAACTAATCTTGGAAATATCATATGATATGGTTGAAATAAATTTGCTAATAAAAATCTCATATTACCAAATAATAATTTACTAGTTAATGTCACTTGGTTTGCACCACCAAGTACTCTAGTTAAACCAGACTTACCAATATATTCAGATCCAAATGTTGATAATCTTTCCATTAATTTGCCTGGTCTTAATTCACCATAAGCATTTGCTTTTAAGTTTTCTACTAATTCAGCTGCATTTGGATAATCTTTACTAAGGGTTGTTCTTTTTAATCCACCTTTTCCATCTGATATTGTAATAGGTTCATTTAATATTTTACCTAGTAGTGTATTAAAAGTAATACGGTTACCAGATTCAAGACCCCCTCTAACATAAGTAGAAATAGATTGTTCAAAATCAGCAGCTTGTCTACTATCTAAATCTCTTTCTGCTAATTTTCTTCCAAGTTTTTGTCGTACAAATTCTTGTCTTGCGTGTAATCTACTTCCTAAATATCCGCCTACACCTATACGTTGTAACGAAAATTTTTTAAAACCAGTTTTTTTCCTAGCCTCATTTACTTTTTCTTGTAGCTTTAAATATACTTCATCAGTTAAATCAAATCTATCAAATAATCTATTAAATTCTGTAATTGCTTCTGCACCAATGGGTGATCTATCCCTTTGTGCTATTTGTACTACATAATCAGAACTTAATCTTTTTTTATTATTAAATGTAGAACCTGTTACATCTATTGCGTCATGTTCTTCTTTCATGTATTTTACTAATGCTTGTGCTGAAAATTTATTACCAGCACCTGGTGCATCAATAGGTTGGTATCCTTTTTTCTTACCTGACCATTTTTTTAAAAATACTACAAAATCACCAGCAAATATATGTGGAAAATAATTAGGTATTTTTTGTATTGGTTCTAAACCATTTGCTTTATTATTTTTTACATCTCTATTATAACTATCAACTGTCTTATCAACAACACCACGAAGTTGTCTGTATATACCAATCATTTCTTGATCAAATTTATACTTAGTTATTAATTCTCTATCGGTTACTTCGTATTTAAATCCACCTTCTTTTATAGGTAAGAATGGATCTGTGCCCAATATTTTATTTATTTCTGCATCTACTTCTAAATAATTTTCTTCTGTTCTAGATTGTCTTAAATCTTCTATTCTTTGTAATTCTGATTCTGTTAATTCTTTTTTAGATTGTCTTCTAAAATTTTCATTTAAATCTATTCTAGTAGCATAATCTTCTTTATTATTTTTAGCTTCTCTAATTTTATCTGTTTCTATTTTATATGATTCATTAACAATTTTAGCAGCTTTTTCAGGATCTCTTAATCTTAATAAAGTAAATCTAGTATTTGAACCACCCTCAGTTTTAATTTTTCTCATACCTGCTATTCTTAAAACTTCAAAAGGTGAATTTATTTTTAATAAATAATCACTAAAACTTTCACTAGCTTTTTTACCTGGTGCAATAAGTCTATCAGCTGCAAACATTGGATCATAAAGCATCATCTCAACCTTAGTATCCACCATCTGTTTATTTATAGATATTTGATCATTTATATATTTTACAAGTGGATGTTTGATAAATTTAGGTGGTATTAAAAATGAAGCACCCTTTGTTTCTTGTTCTTTAAAACGACCTAAAATATCTGGTAGTATAGTATCTCGCATATCTTTATGTTTTAAACTACCATCTTTATTATACATATCCTGTTTAAATAAATCAGCTGGTCTTTTATCAAATCCAAATATAGCCTGATTATAATTATTATTAGTCCAAACTATTTTACCCCATCCTATAGTTTCTATTTCTAAATCTTTAATAAATTTTTTATGTTTAGCTATCTGTTCTGTTGACATTATTTTATCAACAAACTTTTCAGGAATAGACAATGGCTCTTTACCTTCTAATAATCTTTTTTCATTCTCTTTTTGGAACTTCGATGCTTCCTCTGATGATTTTAATATTTCTTTATGTGCCCTAATTATACCTTCATTTTTAAACATTAGTGCAGCAGCTGAGTGTCTAACTGGTTCTTCTTTACCTTTAAATTCTAATTTCTCTGCAGTAACTAATTCTTTTTCTAACTTATCAATAGCATTTTTTTGTTGTATTAAACCTTTTTCAGTAGGTGCAGGATTTTCTTCAAACTGTTTTCTAGCATCTTTAATTTGTAAATTTAAATCATTAATTCTTTCTTTTACTAGTGTAGGTTTTTCTAGTTCACCCATCAATTGTTTTGTTCTAACTTCTAAGTCTGTTAGTTGTCTCTTGATAGGTTTACCTTCTGTAAGCGGACCAAATACACCCAGTGTTGCCCATACAGCAGCTGATGCTAATCTATCTTCATTATTAGCTTCCCAACCTGCACTTAAATATCCTACTGTACCAAGTGTAGCCATTCTTGGTGTTATATTAAATTTATTTGCAACGTTTAATACTTTACCAATTCCATATCCATATGCACCTGCTATTGCTATATCTGAAAATTTACCATCATCTATCTCACGAGTCATATCAGTGATGGCTATACCTGCAGGTAATGAAGAACCAGCAGATAAAAATCTACCTGTACCTCTGGTTGTTTTAGCTAATTTACCTATACCCTGTACAGCTTGTAATCCTTTACCAGCCCATGCAGTTGCTCTAACAAAAGGTATATACGTTGCTATTGTTGGTATTGCTTGTCCGAAACCATACAAAAATTTATCTACAAATCCTTCAGGTTTTGCAAAGTTTTTATATTCTGGACCCCAATCATGTGCAATATCTTTTAGATAATTTTCTGCATGATCAAATATACTATCAAGTGTAGGTTCATAGCCTAATGTTTGTCTACCCCAATCATAGAATCTATCTAATCCACCAGGTATACTTCCAAATAATTCTGCACCATGGGATATACCTGTTTTAAATCCTTCTATAAAATAACTAGGATCATTCCTAGCTTCTTCTGTTCTTTTAAGTAAATCTGGATCTAGTTCCTGTGGATCACTATTAAACAAATTCATGTTAAAAAAGTTCTTTTCAGATACTATATCATTACCATATCTATTTGTATCTATACCTGCATACAAAAATTCCTTCATCGAAGGATGAAGTTTATCAAACTCTTCCTTGTTTAAGGTTTGTATATCCATTTATTTTTAATTTTTTGATTGTTTCTTTTTCTTATCTTTTCGAAGTCGCTGTTTGAATACACTTTTTGGCTTATCTGTTTTATCTGCTTTATCTGTTTTAACCTGGGTTATATCCGCATCTTGTCTTATTATAAGATTTTGTGTGCCTGGCCCTGTACGTGTTCCTGAACGAGGTTTAGTTACTGTTTTTGTTCCTTTGTATTCCTTCTCAAACCAATCTGAAAACTCCATATGTAATTCTCTTTCTCCAGGATTTAATTCAAAATATATTTCTAAGAAATCCATAAATGCTTTATCACCAGCCTTGCCTTCATTAAACATTTCTCTTGTAGGCTTAAGCATTTCACCATCTTCAAATAATCTATCTTGTATTTTTAGAACATAATCTTGTGCAATTTCAGGTATTCCTTTTAAATTATCTGGATTATTTATAAGTATATTTAAGGAAATTTCTTGGGTTGTACCATCATCATATTCAACTATAAGTTCACCTTTATTATTAATATTAGGTACATAACTTTTTGAAATTTCTGGTACTATAACATCTTGCTTAATACCTGTACCCATGATAACACTTCTATCTTCACCTGCTAAAATTCTTGGTATTGTTTTTGAAAATTCATTCATAAGTTTATGTTGACCTAATACAAGTTGATTAATTTGATCATTTATTCTTTGTTTTTCTTCAATAGTTTCGGCTGCCTTCATTTCATTTGTACGTTCAGCTATCTCTTTAGCTTGTTTTAAACCATACTGATCTATTACTTGCGACATTTGCCTAAATGTTACTGGATTATGATAATTAAGTGCTACCATTGGTTCTATATTATTTTCATGTAATTTTTTATTTATAAAATCTGATCTAGTATCTAAATCATCTGGGAACTTTGTATGAGAATTTGCAACTATAAGGTTAGTTTGCATAAACTGAAGATTATTATTACCTTCTATTGTTCCAGGAAATGTATTTAATATACCCAATGCTTTTGCAGATATTGAAGAAACTTCTATATCTGATCTTAACTTATCATCTTCTTTAAACTCAACACGTTCAGCATCATCAACCATGCTAAGTTCACCCTTTTTAGATAAGGCTCTCCAAGTATTATAACCCATACCTGAAATAGTTTGCATTTTATTATCTATTTTATCAAAGTTTTGTTCAAAATAATTTTCAGAAGGCACATAGGGAGTACCTTTTTTTATAGGTGATTGTTTTAAAAAATGTGTAATTCTATTTAGTATTTCATTTTCATCACCTAGGAACATTCCTGTACCTAGCTGACTAGCTAATGGTTTAAGATATGTATCTATATCTATATTTTTTAAAAGTAAATCTTTATTTAATTCTTCAGGTGGTATAGTTTTTAATTTATTAATTGCTTTATCATAATTACTTTGTTGCAATTGTAAACTCTTTTTACGTTCACTTAGATCTCTTTGAACTTGGTCACCCCATGTTGTAAATTTTCTCTTGCGATCTTCTGTATCTTGAACCATTCTATTATATAATTCAGTACCTGCACCATATGCAATATCATCTGAGTGAGTTAATAATTCTTCTAAAAATTTTAACATTATATAGTTCCCCTAGTCATTAAACCTACAGATCCTTTAGGTTCTGGTGTTACTGCTAGTTTATCTTTTTTTGCTTTATCTTTAAGCTTATCAACTTCTAATTCATTACTTGCCATAGTATTAAAAAATTCAGAATCTGATTGATCGTCTAAACTTATCTTCATTGGTACTTTTGCTGTTGCACCTAAAGTTGCAATCATTTGACCCACAGTTGGTTCTAACATTTTAGCTACATCAACTGACCATTTACCTTCTAAAAATCCTGAGAAAGTAAGCACTTTAGTTAAAGCTTCTATAGGCATTCCAAATTTTAATAAAGTAATTGTTCTTTTAAAGTTTTTTTCTTCTGATAATTTATCCCAAATATATCCCATAGCTTCTTCTACTTTTGCAATTTGTGGTGGATGTTCAAATGATGCATTACCAGGTTCTTTTGTTAAACTTTGACCAGGTATTGGTACATCAAAAGGATTATACTTTGATTCTTCATATCCCCGTGTAGGTGTATCTACATTATTTATATCTTGTTCTAAATTATACGCCATTATGCTCCTTTTCTATCACTACCTTGTGTTGTAATTTTATTAATCATATTTAAATAATACATTGCAACTGCTTGATTTCTAGACCAATCAGGAATTCTATCTGTATCTCCTAATGCGGATATCCTACCTGCTGAACCTGGTGTTTTCGTATTTACACCATACCGCATTAAACTGACATTGGGCTGTCTGTATCCTTCACCATATCCTTGAAATGCCCCCGATGCATCTTTATCTTTAAATAATCCTGTAACTCCACCATAAACATCTCTAAAACCAGTCCAGTCTCCACTAAAAACTTTTGTTCCACCTTTCCAAATTTTTCCTAAATTTGTTATATCTAATCCCATTTATCCTCCTTATGCTTTCATAATTGCTATTCCAAATCTACCTAGCAATTCATACATTTTAGATTTTTGAGTTTCATCTGCTAAGTCTAATTCAGTTGTTCTTTCTAATGCTGCTAGTGCTGCATTGTGTGCTCTTGATAATGCATTATCTGAAGCAGTATTAACCCAATCAGCTTCATCTCTCCATTGTTGCCATAAACCAGATAAAGCATAGTTAGACATATCTAATAAATTTTGAGCATTTAATTGGTTAGTAGCATTTACAGATGCAGTATTTGCAGTATTAATAGCTCTTCTCCATTGAACATTTGATTGATCTATAACTCTTTGATTTTCTGAATTAAATCGTTGTCTAGCATCAGAAAGTGTTGCATTAAATTGGTTAATAGTTGCCTGTCTATTTGCATCAGCTGTATTAACTGCTACAGTATTTTGTGCATTTATTGCTGATATTTTATTTGATTCTTCATTAGCAAATTTATTCATGGCATCTGCTCTACTTGAATTTTGTTCAACTACTTGTGAAGTTAATCCATCATAAAACTGATTAACCTGATTAGTACTAGTAGCATTAAATTGTGCTGCAGCATTTGAAGCTGCTTGATCTGATAATAAAAATGCCTGTCGAGTTGCTAAATTAGCTAAATTTGTTTGTTGATTATTGGACAAATTAGCCATATCCATTTGAAAATAACTATTAGCATTTGTAAGTGCAGCCTGCTGTCTGTTATTTAAATTATTAAATATCATTTCCTTATGAGCTGCTGCATCTGCTGCTGCAATTGGTATAGCAGATTTCATAATACCTTCAGCTAGTGCTTCAGCCATCATAGAACTAGCACCCATACCTCTAGCCTGCATAGCTGCTTTAGTTGCTTCAGCTGCACCTCTAGCCCATACTGGCATTGCAGTACCTTGTGCTAAAGCTGTAGATACATCTGATTGTAAATCTTGTAATTGACCTCTAACAGTTGCATCAGCAGTCATAGCACCTGTTTGAGCAGTCATAGGTGCTGTTAAAGTACCTGTAGCTGCTGTAGTTGTAGGAATTGCAGCACCAACCTGTGTTGCTGTCATTTGTCCTGCTGTTGCTGTTGTAGGTGTTGCTCCTGCTACTGATGTAGGTGCTGTTGCTCCTGTTATTGTAGGAGCTGCAGTTGCTGTAGGAGTTGCTGCTGCTACAGTCCCAGTAACACCAGAAGTTGGTTGTAATTCTCCTGTTTGTACAGTCTGTAATCCAGGTGTAATTGAAGTACCTGTAGGTAATGTTGGAGTCGACAATAAAGTCGACATCAAATCAACAGCTTTTTTAGTATTCGTCTGCTCTGGTTGAGCATACGTAAGCGCACCTTTTTGTAAAACTGTTTCTACAGGTGTTACAGGTGGCTTATTATCATCTTCACCGACCATCAGTGTTTTTAAGGTTGGCATATTATTTATTTAACTCCTCGTGTATTATTTTAGCTAATTTGTTATTTGTTATTTTATTAAATTCACTAAAAAATGGATTAGTATTTATTTCTAAAAACCAATCTTTTGTATTTGATATAAAGTCTAAACAACAAAAATTTAATTTTAGTCTTTTTGCTAATTTAAAAGATTTATTTAAAGTTTCTTTTGAAATATCGCATATATCAATTGTTGATTTTTCATCAGTTCTGTAGTCAATAGCATCTGTATTAATTTTAAAACAAAAGTATTTGTCATTTATAAGATATAATCTTTTATTATAACCTAATATTTTTTCTTGGATTATACAACTATATTTTGTTGAATTACCTTCTTCGGTATACATACCCCCATTTATAGGTTTTACAACTTTTAATTGTTTACCATCACCTTTAGAATATTCCGTAGCTGGTATATTAAATCTTAAATCTTTTGCTATTGATAAATTAGTTAATTTTTGAATAGGTCTAGCATAATAAAACCTATTAAATATTTTTAAATTTTTTTTATATTGTATATAATTATGTAATAAACTCCAATTAAAATTTTGTATTATATTATTTGTTTCATCAGTTTCAAAATAATCATATTTATAAAATAAACTAGTAGGATTAAACTTTTTATTATTAATAGTTATAGAATCTTTATTTATATCCCAAACTATATTACTTTTAATATCTATAAAATTATTAAAGTATGGTTGTAGATGTTGTATATTAGGGTCCTCTGGACCACCAATTAAAATAGAATTCAACTATTTTCCTTGTCCTCTATATTTCTTTTTATTTTTTTTTTGTGATTTATTTAAATTCTTTTTATGTCTTCTGGGGCGTTTTTTTGGTTTAGCTCTTTCAATAAATGCTTTAAACTTCTTAGCC
>Ga0080013_1004708_pt1 | contig 13229 bp, 15 predicted proteins | sample ETNvirenome_6_85_FD_69236 | JGI IMG/M metagenome (GOLD analysis project Ga0080013, IMG submission 69236) | Marine viral communities from the Pacific Ocean - ETNP_6_85 (SPADES assembly) (version 2) | ecosystem: Environmental > Aquatic > Marine > Oceanic | place: Pacific Ocean | collected 2013-06-19 | reverse complement strand
TGGTTTTAAGTTCGTTATTGATAAAGAGTCAGATATAGATGAAGTCTTCGGTAAGTTTATTGTACCGTTTGATATACCAACTGGGCAGGTTTGGTTAATGCCTTGTTGTGGTAGTAGAGAGGAACATATAGAAAAGGCTCCTATGGTTGCTGAATTAGCTAAAAAATATAATTTCAATTTTAGTCCTAGACTTCATTTACTAGTGTGGGATATGGCATTAAAAGTCTGAAGTAATAAATATTAAATAACATGAGGATTGCAATTAGTGGTACTGCCTGTCAAGGTAAAACAACTTTAATAAAAGATTTCTTAGATCAATGGCCGAGTTACAAGACTCCAAAAAAGACTTATAGAGATATTATTAAAGAGAATAATCTCGATCATTCTTCGAAGACTAATAAAAAGACTCAATGGGATATTCTCAATTTTATGATTGAGGAGCAACAGAAGTACAGAACTGGTCAAAATGTTATCTTTGATAGATGTCCATTAGATAATTTAGTATATAGTATATGGGCCGAGCAGCAACCAGATAATGACATTGATGAAAAGTTTGTCTCTAAGTGTATACCCTTAGTACGAGAGAGTTTTCGTAATTTAGATATTATATTCTTTACACCTATTACCAAAGTATCTCCTGTTGCAATAGAGGAAGATGATTTGAGAGATACCGACGCAGAGATTATAGAATCAATAGACAATATATTTAAAGCAGTACATAGAGAACATGAGAACAATCCAAAGACTACGTTTTTTATTACAGACGATAAACCAGCTATTATAGAGGTTTTCGGTAATAGAAATGAACGTATACATTTATTAAAGTTATATATTGACGCAGACGGTGACGCGCACGAAACTGGTAATATTTTAGATGAAGAAACTTTAGAGGAAATGAAGAAGCTTCAAGAAGTATGGAAAGATGTTGATCCTGAAGAAAATTCCCTCATTAAAAAGGAGATGGAACGTAAAATCGCTGAAGATAAAAGAAAGACTAGATTAAATAATTATAGATGAGTGAATATGATGAATTATGCGAACGATATATGGTGAGAAGAGTTAGATCTTTTTATCCTCGTAAGTTTGATTTATCTCCAGAGTTTGTAGAAGCCTTTAAATTAGAATATTCGCGTTTAGTTGAATCTGGTCAAAATAAACGAACGCTGTTTGAACGGATGCGCAAAGCATTATCCTTCCATCTTTGATCTTTGTAATATTTTTACAATATATTTTAGTATCTCCGATCTAACAATTTCAAGCTCTGTAAATGTAAATACATTTATGCCGAAGTCTATAGACTCGTCTGTATTAAATGCATCATATATTGATTTAAATCCAGATTTATTTCCAATGTCACTTTGTTGAGAGTCTCCAATAACTATATATTTTGATTCATGACCAAATCTAGTTAAAATAGTTGTTAGTTCCTGTCGAGTTAGATTTTGTGCTTCATCAACTAATACACACGCATTTTTAAAAGTTAAACCTCTAGTATAATTAACAGGATGACACTTAATAAAGCTTTCTGACATAAGTGTATTAATCGTAGACTTATCTAATAGCTCATTTAGCTTTTCTAATAGAGGAAGGCTCCATGGTAGAAATTTTTCTTCAACCTCACCAGGTAGTGATCCCATACTCTTTGATGCAGATTCTACGATACTACGGATGTATACTATCTCTTCTATTTTCTGTGTGCGAAGTAATTGAAGCGCGATATAGACTGATAAATACGTTTTTGCAGACCCAGCTGGACCATCAATTAGAGCCATTTTACATTTATCTTTAAAACAAACATCTAAGAAACTATCATGAACATCTGTTAAGTTATATTTTTGTTGTATAGAGAAATCAAGAAATGTATTCTTTTCTATACTATCGGTGATCTCTGTTTTATTAATTTTTGTTTTCTTATTAACACACCGGCCGTTCATAGACGTCTTTTTTGATGATGCGGTCGTAGTACCACGAGTTCTCTTAGCCATATCTGTAAGTATTTATTTGACTTTCAATGCTTTACAATTATAATAATTAAGGTGAACATATTATTAAGTTGTCTTAGTTATAGAGAGTACACTGGTTCTGAGATATATTTTTATGAACTCTCAACTGCTTTAAGGTCCGCTGGGCATAATGTGTCTATTTTTTCTCCTTTTGTAGACGGGCCGTTACAAAATAGAACTACGGGTATAACGTTCCCTAATAAAGATGAAATTAAGAAAGAAACATATGATATGGTCTTATTTTCACATGGTCAGGTTATATGGGAATATTTAAAGGATGTTAAGACAAACAAACTAATTAATATTATTCACTCTGAAGTTATTGACCTTGAAGAACCAGTAGATACCCCTAAGGTTAGTTTATATGTGGGTATACGGCCATCAATTGTTGAGTTTATAAAAAGCAAAATACCTACTGCTAATGTAAAATTAATATACAATCCATTTGATCTTACTAGATTCAACCCTCAGAGATGTAAAAAGAAAAAGAGTGTTAAAGATAAAATAGTATTATTCCCGGGTAGTTTAGATTACCTGAGATATAACCCATTAAAATATTTGTTAGATTTATCCGAAAAACAAAATTTTAAAGTTATGCATGTTGGTAGAAGTGATTATTCTACTGTACATCCTAACTTTGCTACAATTGAACCTACATGGAACGTAGAAAAATATTATAAACAATGCGATATTGTTTCTGGTATATTTTTAGGTAGAACTTCTATAGAGGGGTTACTGTGTGGTAAGAAAGTATTACAATTTGATGTAGATAATAAGGGAACCATTAAAAAAGTATATTGGCACACAGAAGAGAAGTTAGATAAATTCGATAAACACAACGTCACTAAAGAGTTTTTACAGTGAAAATTTTAATTGTTGTAAATAAAACCTTACCTCGAGTAACTAACGACGGTAAGGTAAAGGGGGTATTAGATGCGTCGTTTTATAATCTATATATACCGTTATTAGAATTAGGTCATACGGTATATTTTTATGATACTATAAATCCCGTTATTAAAGACTTTAACGATGTATATGATAAGTTTAAACCAGACTTAATTTTTTGTTGTATTACTGGAAATAGCCAGGTAACTCCATATGAACCTTTAGAAAAAATTAAGGAAATAACAGAGGCTGGTGATTGTATTACTTTTAATTGGTTTTGTGATGATACGTGGAGATTTGATACGTTTTCTAAGCATGTTTGTAATTTGTTTTATGCGTGTTCAACACCTGAGCCTTCTCATATCGAAAAATATAAGAATATAAATTATAATAATATTCTATTAGGGTGTTGGCATGTTAGTAATAATATGTATTGTAAACATACTGAGTATCTCAATGATATTAGCTTTGTAGGTGGTCTAACTAATTGTCGTACAGAGTTTTTTAATACTCTGAAGATGCCTGTTGTGTATAAAACAGGCCTTGCTTACGAGGACTTATTTAATTTATTCGCCTCAAGTAAAATTAATTTAAATTTAACTGTTAACGATAACGATCCGAATAAGCAACCTCAAATGAAATTAAGGATTTTTGAGGTTGTATCGACAAGTGGCTTTCTACTTACTCAATATACTCCGAATTTAGAACAGTTTTTTGATATAGATAAAGAAATAGTAGTATTTAATACTGTTGATGAAGCGAGAGATAAAATTAATTTTTATCTAAATAATGATACCTCGCGAACAAAAATTGCTCGTGCTGGTTATTTACGATATATAAAAGAACATACGTCAAAAACAAGATTAAATAAGTTATTATCTGATATTAAAGCCCTATGACTGTATATATACAAGAACATACAGCAGGTGCCGGGAACTGGATATACACTGGCTATAAACACGCGTGGGAGTCTATGGGATATAATGTAGTCTTTTTTAAAAGCAACATAAATCCAACTGGTGATTATTATGTAATGATTACAGATAGTGAGGCACCACCACATTTAAATTTAATTACTAATAGTAAGCAGTGTTTTTTATACACCCAACCAAACGACTTTCCTGAGCCATGGGGTACACACCCTAATTTTCAATGCCATTGTCCTGATGAGGTAATAGCAAAACTAAATGACATGACCAATGTTAAGAAATGGACGTTTGGAGACTGTACTACTGAGCCAATTTATACAAAATGGAAAAACGTGAATAGTGTTCCGTTAGCATTTGATAATATTGCATATAAATCTATCAAAGTCGATTATAAATATGACGTTTGTTTTATAGGAGGGATCGCCGATAATGGATTTAATGAGAAGATTCATATTATGAACAATACCCTAGGTGCAATTTCACGAACCGAGTTAGAGTGTGGTTTTTTTATTAATAAGAACTTAACTCATACGCAAGAAAACTACATACTTAATGCATCTAAAATTACTATTAACATACATGATGCGTATCAGCGCGCACTAGGATTAGATACTAATGAGAGAACATTTAAAAGTTTAGGAGTTAACGGTATGTTAGTTAGTGATAAAATAACTCAACTAGATCGGCTCTTTCCGTTTGTAAAAACCTCTAATAACAACGATGAGCTTGTGTCATTTATACAAGATCTTACAAATGACTCTACCTTAGAAGCTCAAAAAGAAAAAAATAAAAAATATATATTAAGCAATCATACGTATATTCACCGAGCACAACAACTATTAAGTATATGAGCGTTAAATTTTCAATATTGGTACCAGCTTATAATAGAGAGGGTCTTATTGTAGAATGTTTACAGTCTATAAAGAATCAAAGCTATACAAACTACGAGGTATTTCTTGTCGATAATGAAAGTATCGACAATACGTATAATGTAGCGTTAGAATTTGCACAGACGTATGATAAGTTGCAAGTTTATACCGCTGAAAATATATATCCACATTGTTATGATGAAGCTCTAGAGCTTATTTTACCTAAGTGTACTGGGGAGTATATTCTATGGATACACGCTGATGATTTAATACAAAACAATTATCTTAAAAAGCTTAATAGTTATATTATTAATAATAACTATCCACAGGCACTACAATCTCCTATAAAGTGGTTTAATCATACCACTAATAAGATTATGAGAACAGTGGGATATAATTATAGTAATATTACTGAGTTAAAAACTCAGTTACTACATCATTGTTGTATTAATACACCTACATTTACTTTTCATAAAGACCTGAAAGATAGTGATGTAATTAAACCAGATCCTGTTACATATAGTGGAGCAGCTGATTATGATTTATATTGTAAGTTAGTTGACAGTGGTGTGTTTATTACTCCATGCAAAGACTGGTTAGGTTATTTTTATCGTGCCCATGATCAACAAGCGACATGGGACATGGTGAAATCATCTACTGATCATCCGAGTATTATAAAAAAGAAATGGGCCGCAAAGTGGACTTCGAAATAAATTAGTATACAATAATTATCATGGTAAAGGTATGTGATTATGTCGCGGAATTTATAAGCAAGAAATCTGTCGATACTGTTTTTTCTATTCCAGGAGGTGGTTGTATTTTTTTATCTGATAGTTTCGCGCGAAATAAAGATATAAAAATGGTAGTTAATCATCACGAACAGGGATGTGCGCTAGCAGCAGAAGGATATGCGAGAATAACTAACAATTTAGGTGTGTGTTTGGTTACATCGGGTCCCGGTGGCTCAAACGCTTGGACGGGTACGTTGTGCTCTTATCAAGATAGTGTACCTGTGATGGTAATTAGTGGTAATGTTAATAGAGAAATGACCACTAATTATACTGAGAGTGACTTAAGACAATTAGGAGACCAGGAGTTTAATACAGTTAAAACTGTTTCTACATTTACTAAGTATGCTGTTCAAGTAAACGATCCATTAACAATAAAATACCATCTCGAAAGAGCGTATTATGAAGCAACAACTGGAAGGCCTGGTCCTGTTTGGATTGATATTCCCTTAGATGTATCTACTGATAAGATAGATGTTGACAGTCTTAAAGGGTTTGAGCGTCCAGATAAACCTATAGTAGATATTAATTTTAAAGATATTGCGTTAAAGCTGACTCAAAGTAAGAAACCATTACTAATAGTTGGTAATGGTGTTCGATTAGGCCATGCTATTGATTTATTACATGAAATACTAGAAGAATATAAAATACCTATCGTTGCGTCTGTTAACGGTGCTGATTGTGTCTCAAGTGAGTATAAGTATTTCGGTGGTAGGTTTGGTGTAATAGGTAATATTTCAGCCAACAAACTAATACACGAATCAGATCTCATATTATCCTTAGGTAGTAGACTGTATGTCAGACAAATTGGTTATAATTTTAAATCTTTTGCAAAAGACGCATATAAGATATATGTAGATATTGATAAAGAAGAGCTTGATAAACCTACTTTATTTCCAGATGTTAAAATAAACATGGATGTATATGATTTTCTTAGTGAGCTCAAAAATCATCTATCGGTTCTTTCTATTGACTCTTGGCGAGAACAGGTTGTATCTTATGTTAAAACGTATCCAACAGTCCTATCAAGACACTTCGACCTAACTCCGTTAAGTGTATATGCGGTTTGTAGTACGCTTAATGATTATATGCAAAGAGATATTCCTGTTGTTTCGTCGAATGGTTGTGCGAATGTTGTCGGTATGCAAGTTTTTAAGCTAAAACCATCTCAAAGATTTTTTATTAACAAAGCCACGGCTCCAATGGGGTATGGTTTACCGGCCGCTATAGGAGCGTATTATGGTAGTAAGCAAACTATATTTTGCATTGAAGGAGATGGTAGTTTGCATATGAATATACATGAGCTACAGGTAGTCGCGCAAAACAATCTACCAATAAAAATTATATTTTTTAATAATGACGGTTATTTATCTATTAAAACAACACAGCGAAATTTTTGTGACGGTTTCTTGAGCCTCACTAATGCTGAAAGTGGTCTAACCTTACCTGATTACTCTAAAATAGCCTTTGCATATAATATAAAATACAGCTCTGCGAGAACTATAGAGGAACTTACTAGCGTTTTTGATAGTATGTCGACAAACAATGAACCAGAATTAATAGAAGTCTTCACCCACCCTGATGAAAAACACGAACCGAAAGTACCAGCTCAAATTGACGAGCATGGTAATTTTAAACCGGGAGAGTTACATACTATTGACTGGGTCTCCTAGTTATGAATATATTAATTACTGGTCGGAGTGGTTATATAGCTACTAGTTTACGTCGAAGCTTAAAACATAATATAACATGCATTGGGCGCGATGATTTTGATCTAACAGATACTGTAGTAGTTGATAGTTGGTTTAAAGATAAACAGTTCGATGTTGTAATTCATACTGCTATAGCGGGTGGTAAAAGAACCAAGAAAGATTCTGGGGAAGATTTTTATCAAAATCTTTTAATGTTTTATAATTTATACAAAAATCGTAGTAATTATAATAAATTTATTAACTTAGGGTCTGGAGCTGAACAAAATATTAATACACCATACGGTTTAAGTAAAAGAATTATATTTGACTTAATAAAAAATAATCCTAATTTCTTTACAATACGTATATTTGGCTTGTTTGATGAAAACGAATTAGAGGAACGTTTTATAAAGCAAAATATACGTAGATATATTAATAAAAAATCAATTGTAATTTATAAGGATAAAAAAATGGACTTTTTTTATATGGAAGATTTTATTAATTTAATAGAATATTATATTAATACTGATAGTCTCCCTCTGGAGGTTAACTGTACTTATGCTTATTCTTATAAATTATCTGAGATTGCAAACATTATTAATAACCTCGCGGATTATTCGGTGCCTATTCTTATAGAACATCCATGTGAATCAGCACCATATGCTGGTGTTCCTAATAATCTATTTTCATTTAAAGGACTAGACTATGGTATATCCAGAGTATATAATAAATTGAAAAATCAAAAGTCTAGTATAATATAATATAGTGATTAATGATATTCTCAAAAGTGTTAGTACATATGTAAGAGATAAAGAATGTAGCAAGACGTGGACTCCTGGTGAGGATTGGGTTCAATATTCTGGTCCATATTACGATGAAAAGGAATATGTAGCAGCTATAGATAGTTTATTGTTAGGTTGGTTTATTATGGGTAAGACAGGTAGGTTGTTTGAAGATGTCTTCCCGGAATACCTAGGAAAGACTCATGGAGTTATGACTAATTCTGGTAGTTCAGCTAATTTGTTAATGTATTCTGTTTTAAAATGTACGAATACATTGCCTGAGAATTACTTACTACCTGAAGGTTCTAAGTTTATCACTCCAATTGTCTGTTTTCCAACAACAATTAACCCTATGATTCAAAATGGTTTCGAGCCGGTGTTTGTAGACGTAGAGTTACCGAGTTTAAATTTAAATTTAGATCATGTAGAACAAATATTAGAGAGCGATCATAATAGAGAAATAAAAGGAATTGTTTTTGCACATGTATTAGGTAATCCACCTGATATGGATAGGGTAATGCAAATTGTTGAAAAATATAATTTAGTATTTTTAGAGGATTCTTGTGATGCGCTAGGTTCTACATACCGTGGAAAGAAACTCGGTTCATTTGGTGACATTTCAACGTGTTCGTTTTTCCCGGCGCATCACATGACTACTGGTGAGGGTGGATTCGTAGCTACTGATCAACCTATTATACGTAGAGCATTAGCTAGTATTAGAGACTGGGGTCGCGCGTGTTATTGTAATGATAAAAAGCCTGGAGATGTTACGGCGGGAACTGCTTGTGGTGATAGATTTAAAAAGTGGTTTAAGCCGTGTTCAGATTTTACGTATGATCATAGATATGTATTTAGTGAAATTGGATATAATGTAAAACCATTAGAACTTCAAGCTGCTATCGGATTGGAGCAAGTTAAAAAATTACCGGTGATGGAGCAAGCTCGTAAAGATAATTATAAACGACTAACAGATATATTTAAACCGTATGAAAAATACTTACACCTATCTGTACCTACTCCAAACTCTGATCCATGTTGGTTCGGGTATCTATTAACTGTAAAGGATAATGATCTTTTTACTAAAAATGATTTGACTAATATGTTCCAAGAAAGTAAAGTTCAAACTCGTTCGTATTTTACCGGTAATGCACTATATCATCCTGCATATAAGTCATTAAGAGAAAAATTTGATTATAATGATTTTCCTATAGCAAACATTGCGACTCGTAATTCTATTTTCTTAGGAACATATATAGGCATCACAGAGGAAAAATGTGACTATATTAAAACTGTAGTTGATAAATTCTTTGCAACTTACAATATACTACTTTGAAAATGAAGATTGTATATATTACAGGTTGCTTAGGTTTCATTGGCTCATACTTTACAAGAAAAGTATTAAAGGAAGGTTGGCATGTATATGGTATAGATAAGTGTACATATTCCAGTAATAAGGCATATCTTAAAGAGTTTTCTAAATACGATAATTTTGTATTTTATAATATAGATATTAACGATCTTAATTATCTTAATGATTGTGATTTTGTAATTAATTTTGCCGCAGAGTCTCATGTAGATAATAGTATTAATAATTCTGATAGTTTTATTACATCTAATATTTTAGGAGTTAAAAATTTACTAGATCTAGTAAAAAATAAACACGATAATTGTGTGGAACGGCCAACGTTTGTACAAATTAGCACAGACGAGGTATATGGTGATATAGACACAGGTTTTCATGATGAAGAGGACTTATTAAAACCTAGTAACCCTTATTCTGCTGCAAAGGCCTCAGCAGATATGCTTGTGGTTGCTTGGTCTCGGACATATGATTTAAATCATATCATCTTAAGACCTACTAATAATTACGGTATAGGTCAATATCCAGAAAAACTAATACCACTATCAATAAAGAACATTTATAGAGATAAAAAAATACGTCTGCATAATAACGGTACCCCTATACGTACATGGCTACATGTAGAGGACACAGCAAATGCAGTATATACTGTGATCAATAGTGGAGCTAATAATGAAATATATAATATTTCTGGTAATTATGAATGTGAAAATATAGAAGTAATTAAAGAGCTTTGTTCATATATGAATAATACTACTATTGAGGAGTGTGTGAATTTTAATTACGTGAGACGCGGCCAAGATGTTCGGTATGCTATTGATGATTCTAAACTTAGAGCGTTAGGGTGGGTACCGACTGCGTGTTTTAATGAGAAATTAAAAGAAATTGTAGAAACTGCAAATCAAAGCACTTTTTTTAAATGAGTAAAACATTATGCTATATTTTTTCTGTCGGTGAGCGTTTTAAACCATTAGCAAAATGCGCAGGCACTAGTTTTAAGAAATGGCATCCTCATATAGATGTAAGATGGGAGCACTTTTCTACATTTTCAACGGCGCCAAAGACTAATGTGCATAACGGTATTGGAGTAGCCAAGTACGAATACGCTTATAAACACGCAGTAGAAGGTAATTATGATAGAGTTATTATTTTAGGAGCAGATACAATTACATGTTCATATTTAAATGAATTTTTCAACAATACTCAAGATATCTTATGTACTTTAGATTATCCTTATCAGCTACATACTCAATACGTTCTAACACCACCTGGTGATTTTCATGTTAATGCTGATGTTGTTTGTTTTAATAATTTAAATGCATTAAACGAGGTCATTAAGGTAACTAAAACATGTCCTACTCATTTTTGTGAACAAGGAGGTTTGAATCAATTAATATATAATTCTAATACTCAATTTACCCATCTCATTGTTGATGGTCCATATAATACAACGCCTCATATTTATAATGCTCGATCAAAAGGTAATATAAATTATACAATAGGTGACGAAGAGAGACGTTGTTATGCTAAATATACTACTAAAATGTACGTTAAAGATAATAAACTATTTTCTTTTGATGATAAGCAAATTAAAGTATGGCATTATTGTGATGGTTTCGGTGCGATCCCGCTTGAAGCATTTAAAAACCGGCTAAATAATTGGATTATAAATTTACTTAATAACGAAACAAAACAATTTTGGACTACTCACTGTGCGTGTGGTGATTTTTATAAATGAATAAAGTAGCATTAATTACTGGTATTACAGGACAAGATGGTTCTTATTTAGCAGAACTACTACTTGAAAAGGGATATGAGGTGTGGGGTGTTTTACGGAGGAACTCCTCACCTCAAAATCAAACTTATAGAATTGATCATATCTTTAAACAGTTAAATTTAGTATACGGAGATCTTACGGATGCTTCGTCTTTAGTTAATATTATTAATAATTGTAAACCAGATGAAGTATATAATTTAGCCGCTCAGTCTCACGTGCGTATAAGTTTTGATATACCTGTGTTCACTGGCCAAGTCGCCGGTCTGGGAACATTAAACCTTTTAGAAGCGATAAGACAAATTAATCCTAAAATTAAAATGTATCAAGCATCTTCAAGTGAAATGTTTGGTAACAGTATTGATGCCGATGGTTACCAAAGAGAAACAACTCCATTAATACCTGTTTCTCCTTACGGTTGTGCGAAGGTATATTCATATAATATTTGTAATAATTATAAAAATAGTTATAATATGTTTATTAGCAATGGTATTTTGTTTAATCATGAATCTCCTAGAAGAGGTATAAATTTTGTTACTAATAAAGTAGTAAAGGAAGCCGTTGACATTAAAAAAGGTATTAAAAATACCCTACCCATGGGTAATCTTACTGCTACTCGAGACTGGGGTCATGCAAAAGATTATGTAAAGGCTATGTGGATGATGTTGCAGCATGATGTTCCAGATAATTTCGTATGTGCCACAGGGACATCCCACTCTGTAAAAGACTTAATCGAGTATGTCTTTGCAAAGTTAGATATGAATTATGAAGAGTATGTAACTCAGGATGAAAAATTTTTGAGACCTGAAGAATTAACAGATTTAAAAGGTGACTCTACTAAACTTAGAAATACGTTAGGTTGGACCCCAACGTATACTTTCGAAAGCATGTTAGATGAAATGATAGATTTTTGGTTATGATATTAGTTACAGGAGGAACAAGCACAATTGGTAAGCATTTAATGGAATATTTTCCAGATGCTAATTATATGTCATCGTCAGACTTCGATTTAACGAGTCAGATAGATGTACAAAAAATGTTTAAGTATATTAAGCCTACGATCGTTGTTCATTTAGCGGCTACCGTTGGTGGTATACAGGATAATATTGACTACCCTGCTCGGTACCTACAGGAAAATGTACTTATGAATACGCTTGTCACTGCAGAAGCTTTTAATACAGGTGTAAAGAAATTTATAGGTATATTAAGCACTTGTATTTATCCGGATAAATTATCTGATAATGATTATCCTATGACAGAGGATATGCTTCACTCAGGACCACCTACTCCAACTAATTTTGGTTATGGATATTCAAAGAGATTATTAGGTGTTCAGTTAGATACATATAGAGAAAAATATAACGTACAATATTCATATATTACTCCTTGTAATTTATATAGTGAGCACGATAATTTTCATAATGATAGTAAAGCTCATTTTGTAACTGCTTTGTTACAAAAAATAAAAACTGCTGTAGATACAAATTCTACTACTTTAAATTTATTTGGTACAGGATCACCGCTAAGACAGTTTATGCATTCTCGAGATGTATCCAACGTTATACATCGATGTATAACGTCAGACTTGTATGAGAATTTTAATATCGCTCCTTCAGAGGTGTTGTCTATTAAGGAGTTAGCTGAAGCTGCTTTAAGAGCTTTAGATATAAATTTACAGTTAAAATTTGATATTTCTAAGCCAGACGGTCAATATAGAAAAGACGTAAGTAATAAAAAATTGTTAACACATTTTCCAGATTTTGAATTTACGTCCTTTGAAGATGGTATTCGTTTAGTTTATGAAAGTCTGTGCAACAATTCCTATAAAAAGTAATTCTACTAGAGTAAAAGATAAAAACTTTAAGCTCTTAGGAGACAAACCTCTTTATCAGTATATTATTGATCATTGCATACAAGCAGACTGTTTTGATAGCATATATGTACAACTATATAAAACACGTTATTTTTGATTTAGATGGTGTATTAGTAGATAGTAGAGATTTACATTATTATGCTCTTAATGACGCCCTTCGTTCCCTTGATGAATCTTATGTAATTTCAAGAGAAGAGCATCTTTCATCTTACGACGGTAAGCCCACTAATACTAAACTTAAATTATTAACTCAACATAAACAATTACCAGAGGAG
>Ga0080013_1004707_pt1 | contig 13230 bp, 22 predicted proteins | sample ETNvirenome_6_85_FD_69236 | JGI IMG/M metagenome (GOLD analysis project Ga0080013, IMG submission 69236) | Marine viral communities from the Pacific Ocean - ETNP_6_85 (SPADES assembly) (version 2) | ecosystem: Environmental > Aquatic > Marine > Oceanic | place: Pacific Ocean | collected 2013-06-19 | reverse complement strand
CAGTTGGAAAAATAAGAATATTTGAAGATTTTACTGGACCAGAAGTTCCTGTTGCGTTAACAACAGATGTAGAAAATCTGGGGCCATTTAAAATCGGTGGTGAGGGCTTTGAAGATAACGATACTGGGGCTGTTGTATATGACAGTGATGGTCTTAATGGAGTTATTAAATTAGTGTCTGGAAATACTGACAAAGACACCACAGCATTGATGACTGGAAAAATGTTTGATGTAGGACTAAATGCTCCTATAGTAATTGAGGCGCGAACTCGTTTTGGGGATCTTGATGACAAGCAATTTTTTATTGGTCTTACAGATACTGCTGATGATGATTGCTCCCAAGAAGATGATGTTATTGCAGCAGGAGCTTCAGCGGTTACTCTTAACGCATCAGACTTGGTTGGTTTTTTCTGGAGTTCGGAAGTTGAAACTGGGGCAGAAGACTGGTACGGAGTGTACAACGGTGGAACAACTACTGGAGTTACAACAGCTTCTAGTATCGATTTAGATGCTGATGCTACAGCAGGTGAATTTCAAGTTTTAAGACTGGAAATTGCTCCAGACGGGAAAACCTACTGGTATGTCGATGGAGTATTAACGCAAACAGTAGAAGGTGCTATATCAACAAGTACAGACCTCGCTTTTGTGTGTGGTGTAGCTGCTAACACAACGGAACTTGGAGAAGTAGATATTGACTATATTCTCGTAGAGGCTAACAGAGATTGGACTGTCTAGGAGTTATTAGTGGCATCACTTATTGAGTTAGCCACGACAGAAATACGGGGTCAGGAGCCTTGCTGGTATCTCTCTGAGATTAACCGACCGGCTTCTGATTCCAAGTCTGTCAGGCGAATGCAGACCATAACGGTCATCCGAAATGACCGCAGGGTAAAGCTGGAACGGGACATTGGAGACGCAAGACTCTTCGGAGACGAGTTTCAGTTGATATGCGGTGTGCCTGATGGTAAAGGTGGAGGAGAGGCTTTATACACGGTAGAAGAGGCTCTTGAGATGGCGAAGCAGATGAATATAGCTCCACCGCCAAAACCAGAGTTAAAGCCCAGAGACTGGAATAAGATCTTCTGGGATAACGTCGAAGAGAAAGAAAAATGGAAGCGCGGTGCGAGTGTATTCGGACCGGAGTATAAAAAGCAGAGGAACACATGACGACAAGTAAAGAACCCGCGATTGAAGAGATGATGAGGGATGCAGAAATGGCTGAAGAGCCAGGAGACCTAAGAGCTGGTAAGGTCATCAGTGCAACTGCCGACATGACCATGAGCACATCAGAACTCCAGTCGGCAGGCTATGTTTATGTCTACGACACGAGAACAGCGAATCGCTCTGTGGTCAACCGTAACATGCTTCAGCAGCAGTTGGAGAAACGTCGTGAGGACGGTTCTTTTGCTTTCTCTACACGGAAACCGGAGGGGGTAGATCCTATTGCGGGAACCATAAAGTGTTTTCTACATGAGGATGATCCCAACAGGAAAAAATATGACAGTATGGGCCTTGTCCGTTGTCGAAAATCCAATTTCTTTACAGAGATGGACAGGGAAAGGCATCTCAAGACGCGACATCCCCGTGCTTTTGCGACTCTTGAGAATGAAAGAACAAGGGAAGACCGTGACGCTGAAAGGCTTGAGCGGATAGCCCTTACTGAAACAATTAGAAATATGGCACAGACCGAAGGTAAAGGTGGCAAAAATGGCTAGTTTAGGTTTTTCCCCACTTCCAGGCACATTAGTCACACAGGCCGTTAATGGTACGGCAGGTGGTAGCGGTATAGGATCTGGAAACATTCCTTCTGGCGCACGATATGCGGAAGGCTATGTCAGGACAGCAAGTATTGTTGAGACCCGAGACGGGACAGCCCCTACGTCTACCAAGGGGACGGAATGGGACGAGGGGGATATCATCCTTCTAAGAAGCCGTTACGAGATAGTGAACTTCCTGGCGATAGAGAAGGCTGGTGGGTCTTCCGAGACTATCGACTGGCAGTTCTACAACAGGGCTCCTAACTAGCCATGCCAGCAGGTACATTTCTCCCACCAGGATTAACTACCTCTGATGTCAAGATATCCACGGGCGGCACGAATAACCAGGTGTTGACCGCAGTGGATTCTGAGACCATTCAAGGTGAGGCTAACCTCACGTTTGACGGCTCCACGCTTACTGTTACTGGAGATGCTGTTGTTACTGATGACCTGACTCTTAATACTGACAGTGCTGTTTTCAATATGGGTGCTGGTAATGACTTCACTATTACTCATGACGGTACAACTGGGGCAACTCTTGCTGGTAATCCCATCACAATTACATCGGCAGCAGCAGCCACTTGGTCTACCGCAGCAGGAGTCTTAACCATAGACGGTGACGATGGCATTGTTCTTAATACTGGAGGGTCAGGTAATGTAATTGTAAGTGAAGCTATGTCTGTTGGAGCAACTACTGCTCCAGACGGTACTCTTCATGTCCATGCTGGGTCAGCAGGAACTGTTGATGCTATTTCTTATGCCGATGACCTTGTTGTAGAGAATAGTGGCACAGGTGGTATATCTATCCTTGTGCCTGATGATGCTAATGCCATGCTGAATTTTGGTTCAGAAGCAGATAACTATGGGGCACAAGTTTACTGGAACCATGATTCTAACCATCTGATAGTGAAAACTGCCAATGATGATGGGGTTATAAAATTCGAGACAGGAGATGGAGCAGCGTCTATGTACCTCAGCGGTGGTGCTACTCCTACAATGGAATTTCAAGGTGCAACAACTCTTTCTACTTCAACTGATGTGTTAACCATAGACGGTGATGATGGCATTGTTCTCCAGACTACAGGTTCGGGTGGTGTGGAAATCAAGGAAGATGTAACTATCACAGGCACAACCCCTTCCCTAACCATCGGTGATGGTGGTAATGAGGATACAGGACTTTTTTTCAATGGTGATGGCACAGATACATATATAGGATTTGACGCTGGTACTAATGACCTGATGATAGGAACTGGTACTACCATTGGTTCTAATAGTTTTATGACCTTCTCTGATACTTATGGAAATATCGGTATAGGACATACTCCTACTACTGGAAATGTTGGTATCCAGTATGAAGACGACCTCACTGGAAATAATAACCAAACATTGATGGCTCATGTGGGGATAGGAATTGGTGGAGGGCATAGTATGAACACCCAGAACGATTCCATTGCTTATTCAAGAGCAGGGACGTTGGATGTTAACAGACCAGTATTAACTATAAATGGTTCTGATACTGTTGCTGATGCCTTTACACTAAGGGTAGCGAATGAGGCTCAAGCTGGTACTAGAGCATGGGCATTATGGGTGGATGCTGGAACCAGTAGATTTGATGGAGACATTGGTAATAATACCTATCGAATACCTAAAATCTGGACTACCAATCAGGATACGACTAATGCAGAGAATGTAAGTAGTTGGAGTCAGGTAAAAGAAAATATTAATACCTATACGGAAGATGCTCTCGCCATCCTACGAAAAATATCGGTGGTATCGTTCAGCCATGTCACTGATTTAGACCCATCAGGGCGTATCAAGTTAGGATTGTTGGCTGACAGTATTGATGAACCGTTAGCAGCTCCCATGGGTGAGTATGAGTTTGGATATGGTATCGGCCCACGCATAGATATGATGGGTTTGGCGGCACTGGCTGTTCGTAGTATTCAGGAATTAGAAACAAGGTTATTAGCCCTTGAAGGAGGGAAATAGACACATGGCGAATGGAGATATTACGCTCAGTATCGCAATCGAGGGTGGGGTAACTAAAACAGTTACCTTGGGCTCAGATGTACGAGTTCTTTCAAGAGCCTATACAGAGGCTAATGTTGATGCTGAAATAGATACCGATGTTAAATGGCAAGTAGTACAGATAAACAAGATGGCAAATGGGATAATTCATACTGCTAACAAGCACGGTATTGCATCGCTTTCTTATACTCCCAAGACATTTACGGCGGCTACATAAAGGAACAATATGACGACAGGATCGCAGATTCCCATGCAAGAACAGGTCGACGTTTTAAATGAATTGATAAGGGTAAAGGATGTTAATTTCAACAACGCCCTGAATCAGTTACAGATAGACAACATTATGCTCAGAAAGAAAGTAGCTAAACTGGAAGAACAACTGGCAGAAAACACCACGGAGATGTCCGAAAATGGTGTTGGGGTTCTTGAAGAAGTAAGTTAGACTCTCTGGATGAAAAAAGAAACGGAACAACAGCGTTTAATTAATGATGTTGACGACATAAAGCGTCAACGTCGGGGATTGATGAGAGAGGTTTCGCAGATGGTAACGAGAGCAAGGAAAACCGCTTGGATCGGAGTCGCATTGGGGGCGATTGGCGTGACCATCGGGGCTGTGGCTCTGGCGATAATCTATGACCGAGGCTGGTAATTGAACGAACCAAATCTGGAAGAGGAGTTATTTGACGCAAAACAGAAAATCATAGAACTCGAGGCTAGTACCAAGACCACACTTACAGGGTCACAATTCCTGGTCATAGTATTGGTTGGTCCCTTGTTCCTCGCTTTCGTGACTCTTGGGGTTCTGATTGTGTACAAGGTAACCTCAAAACCGGCAGAGGTGGCTCCCCATCTGGACGTCATACTTTTAGCCCTCTCTATATTCAGCCTTCCCGTAACATCAGCGGCGGCGGCTATAGTGGGAATTATGTCAGATGAATTGAAGGCAAAGATAGGAGGCAAAGATGAAAGATAAAAAATTCAACACTCCAAATATAAGATTCGGTATCCCGAATATTGCCGCAAAATTGCCAAGATTCTGGAACTTTAGAATCCCGATCTTCGGTGGTATCTATATGGGTGGTGGTAAGTTTATTGTCGTTTCATTCAGCACAATAGCCATTGGATTTATTGCTAGTCTGTTTGTACTGATTAACTCAGGAGAACAGCAGATAACATTCCCCATGCTTGGGGCACAATATACCGCTCCTTCTATGGTTGGCAATAACATTGTTGACAGGGAGTTCCCTGCTGATAGGAGCCAGACTCTCCAGATTAATATGCCAGCTAATCTCAGATTAGATTTGGTTAGTTTTAAAAATATTAATCTTGGAAAACAGGGGTTGACCGACGCTTTCCAGATTGCAGGAACTAGCACCTCTGACGTAATCACCATTGAAACCGCAACTATTAAGAACAGTTCTTTTCCGACAATGGATTGGGCAAATGGCAATATCTATACTGTTAATGCCACCTCGTCTGTAATAGCGGCAGGGCACACGTTCTCGCCCACTATGGCAAGTTCAACCAATGACGTTGTAATCGGGAGTGGTCGTGGTGCAACTTCCTATATTGCAGAGAACATGACAGTTGACAGGATTTTACTTCTGCAAAGCACAACAGGTGGAGATGTCGTTATCGAGAACCTTATCCTTGATAATGTTCATGCCTGGGTCGGGGCTTTCAATGCCGATTATTTTGAAGTCGGTACACTGATTCTGGAGAACATACGAATCGGTGACGATGGTGATATCAACTCGGCTGATCTTGTCATTAATTCCTCTGTTTCAGTCAACACGGTCAATGACGGAGTTCAAGAAGAACCGATATGGATCAGATAGATAAAGGAACGTAAAATATGGAGAAGAAATGGTGGGAGATTATCCATCTCCGCCCCCAGGTTCTTTCAGCGATCGCCATCCTCGGAGCCATTGCAATCATCGCGATGTACCAGGACATGGTGGAGATTGCCGGGGTTGCGGGAGCGGGGATTATCGCCCTGGCGAAAGATGTTATCACCTCTGATAATTAAGGCTCACTGTCTGAAGTGCGGGGCAAAGCGGAATGTGAGCCAGCCAATTCGGGAAACCCTACAGATGGTAGACGGCAGGGTTCGGAATGTCCTCCGGGGATCATGCTCGGCATGTGACGCCGGGATATATACGTTTTATAAGATTCGTCCGCTATCCTCAACATTGGAAAAGGTCTTCTGGTAAACTGGGGGTGGGCAGTTCATGGTGGGTTCTGCCCGGGTTCCTGGAAGGCGTTGAGGTTTGCCCTCCTCTTTTTCCTCAACGTCTTCCTTTCATATTTTCAGGGCAAAAAAAAGCCCCCCACTCTTTCGAGCAGGGGGAGTTTTAAGTCAATCACAGGGAACTTGGATTTCTAAGCCATTCATCAAATACCGTTCTACTAACCCGAATGGTCTTCCCTATCCTGAATGCACCGGGAAGCCGATCTTCCTTTGCTAACTTGTACACAAGAGCTTTATGTACACCCAGGATAAAAGCGACCTCAGCAACATCCATAATCCGCTCGTCTTTTTTTGGCATATCGTTCTCCTTTTTAGTTCCCCTTTTTAAATCGCTGATATTGTAAAGGTGTTAAAATGACATCAATTTTTTTTCTTTTGTTTTTTCCGACTTCTATTCCCCCCCGTATTTTGCCATAGCGAATCCCAGTGTTTCTCGCAAAACCCGTCTGCCAGATCGCCCCATATCGGACATTGCCGAAGATCCTTTTTCCCGTTCCATTTCCGGCATTGTCCGACAGACCATACAGGCATCAGGACAATTGTTTTCCTGGCTTGTTCCTTGGTTTTTATATCGTTTCTCCTTTTTAAATCGCCGACAGTTCCCATTTTGCGCCGTTCTCACTGAACCGGGTATCAAGCAACAGAATATCCTCTATGTCCCCGATCTGGGCGCCCAGGGCTATCTGTAGGGCATCCGGTGACATTCCGCCCTGGTCCTCAAGCAGAACCTCGATCCTGTCAGCGAGCGGGGCTTCCGCTCCGAATACAGCATGACGCCGGGCGTCAAGGCTCTCAAAGGTTATCTCCCCTTCTCCCCAGTTGATCCGGAATCCGACAGGGGCAAGCAGGGGGTCGAGATTGACCTTCTGGTGAACCAGTTGAACGTCGATCCTGTTCATATTTCTCTGCTGATCTGCCCGGAACTCCCAGACCGATCTGGGTCCGTTTCTCCATACCACGGAGCCGAACGGTCCTCCGGTCGTGTCCTGGGCTTTTGTTGTATGTCCTATCAGTAATGACGCAATCTGTTTCTCGCTGTTTGATAGCGATCGCAGGGCATTGAAGAACTTGGCAACCATGCCCGAATCCAGCGCGTCCCCACAGGCTGGAATCGCTGAATCTATGACAATGCAGTCCGCATCCACCTGGCGGATATACCTCTGGAGGCTGTCAATCTCCTCCCGGAGAGGATTGGAACAATGGCGGTAGTGGATCGCCACAAGGGAAGGATCGATGCCCATGCCGCGGGAGATGAAATCCGCCCTGTATTTTGACTCATCAGGATCTGCCTCATAGTCGAGGTAAATCACGTTAATTTTTTTCGCCCGAATCCGGTTTTCTGAATGTCCTGTCTGTAACAGGACAGCAAGGTACAGGCAGAACAGGGATTTCCCGACTCCGCCCCTGCCGTAGATAACGGTGGGGCAACCCTCGTATATAAAGGGCGAAAGGATATAAGGTTTCTTTCCTACCGGCGTCATTTCTGCCAGGTTAATCAGAGGTTCGCCCATCCTGTAATCATCAAGGACAGCCAGGGACATCTGTTTGAACATGATTTCCCAGTCCAGCCGGTCGTTGATTTCGCCTCCGAACTTCACGCCGTCGTCAATAATTGTTTTGAAAGTGGAAAGTAATCCGGCTCTGCCCCGGGTGATATGATTTTCTCCTTCCGGGGCATCGAGTACCTTCACGGTTATTTCTGCTGTAACATTCTGGTGCCGATCATTATCAAACCTGTCGATGACCATCCGGATATTCCGGTCAGCCCAGGTCAATGTATAAATATCTCCGAATCGTTCCACCGTCGGCGGTAGTGGTGACGACACGGAATCATAGTCTTGATTCAAGTTGAGATTCCTCCCTTTCTTATTTTCTTTGGCGGTGCTGGAGGGGTCTCAGTTCCTCTATTTCGAACGGGAGGCTTGTCCTCGATACCATATTGCTCGATAGTGTCAAAGAAGGCATTTTCAATGCCTCTGATAACTATCGGGACAAGCCTTTCAACCGTCCGGTTAAACCGCCGCTCCTCATCCTCGCGAGCCTTCAGAATACGGTCATTCTGATATGCAAATTCGCAGAAGGCGGGAGCGACGGAATAATCGTGAAGAGAACATCCATCAGCACCGCAATAAAGCGGGTCTGACATTTATATCTCCTCATTCTCAGATTTTTCAATCCCCTGTTTTTGAGCATCCAACAGGACCGCTATCAGGAGATCTTTATAAGAACCCCGTTCCGCGGACACATAGTCAACAGATCTTGCGATTCCGAGTGTCTTGAATGCATTGTTGAGAACCCAGTCCATTTCCAGACCGTTGTCGAGGAAAGCCTTTTTCAGATCTGCCCCGTTCTGTATCTTTCCGGGAATGTCCCAGGAATCATTCAGGCTGTCTTTCGGTGGGATGTCCCTGACCTCAACAGGGACGGCGCCCTCATTCACCGCTTTCGTGACGAGCGGGGAGGTGGCGAATGTTCGCGAGTTGAGGAATTCAAGGATTGAATCCGCCAGCCTGAAACATTGCCCCACCTCCATCTCGATAAATGCACCGTTTTCTGTCATCATCTCGCGGGCTTGCATCAGGGCTGTTCTGACGTTCGTGCAATGCTGGGTGTACCTTTGCCCTGCCGTTGCGTCGAAGAAGGTTTTTCCGCCACCTGTTTTCACCGGTGCCGGAGGCTTCGGGGGATCTTCTGCGGGGTAATCGTCACCCCATGGCAGGTCGCCTTCTGAATCCTCGGATTCGACGCCCCAGCTAATAATCTTCCAGTAGTAATTCCATGTTTTGTCAGGATCAACCCCGGGGTTCTTGAGGCTTGAGGCTTCCAGGATCACGGTGTATCCCATTCCGATCGTTACGACCCCCTCAAAAATCTCGTCCGCCAGTTCTATATTCGTTGTGGGATACATGGGGGAGATCGCGTCAATCTGTGCCGTGATCTTCCTCCCCCATTTCCCTGCGTCTTTTATATCGTCGATAACGATATGTGCTTTTATGTTTTCCACTTTGCCCTCCTTTTTAGGTGTGGATTATAAATTTACAGTTTGCATTGTTTCTCTCTTCGGTCGCCCCACGGGTCGCTTCCTGTAGTCATAGGGAAAGGGGATCATCCAGCAACCGTTATAGTTCAGTTCCTTCGCATATTTTTTATATGCGTTGGGACCGAACCGCCCCTGTCTTGCCAGGGCGGAAACCCTCTCCCGGGTAAGACCCAGATCCTCCGCTACCTCCTTCGCCGTGCGCCATGTCACCGGTCCTCTAATATGATTCATATGCTCTTACGCTCCTCTGTTTTGAGTTTCATCCGCCCCGCCGTCATCTTCGCATCATTGATAATTGTAGTAAAAGGTTCGCCCCGTTTCAGCAGTTTCCTGGTCTGTGTCATATTCCAGTTTTCTTCAACCCGGACAACCTCATCATGTGCGGGGAAATATTTCCCTTCCAGTTCGTCTGCTGAGGCATGTTCCCGGATATCTGCGAGGATCGAATAGTCGTATTCCGTTTTGATTGTCCCGACTATATTATGCCGTTTCCCCTGCATTACGGTCGCCCCCTTTGCCTCCATCCTCTGGGTAGCTATCATCCGGACACAATCCAGATTGTCCCGCGCCTGTTTGAATTCCTCCGATATCCGCACAAATTCCTCGACGAGTTCCTCCTCACTTAAATATTCTAACCGTTCTATCAATTCTTCAGCAGTTTTATAGATCAATGTTTTCTCCCTTTTTTAATTTTGTCTGCCAAGATGGTCTTTTAATAATCCTTCTATCTTCAGTTCTCTCGCAAGTTCTCTGAAAGCGCGTCCTGCCACAGCCGGTACAACCCCATTTCCAATGGCTCGGAGACGGAGGTCCACCCCGCGGGTAGTCCCATCAGATGTTCTGCGAAGTTCGGATTCAGTCTCCTGCATTTTGGTGAGCAAATGCCCTTCTTTGCAAAAGGTTGGTTCAAGTTCTGGGAATCTTGCAATGAGTCTTGCCCATCCGTCTCTGTCTCCTGGTCCTGGAGGGTAGAGAGGTAAAGTTCCCGTGGTTTTAATGCGTTCTTCTTTCCCGCACCGTCGAACCCCTTGTAATCTCTCTGCATTGGTGTCGGCCATGTTGTGACTACTCCTCTTAAATATCCTTTTTCAAGGTCATGGTTATCTTTCAAGTTTGGATCGTTATTGTCAGAAACATTCGGTGTCGGCCATTTGCCTATCTCCTTATTCCAATTTTTTGCTGTTTTACTAAGACCTTCGCCATGACCAGTATTCGGGTTAATCCCCGATCTTTCTGTGGCTGTTACCGTGGGCCAGTTCTTGGGGTGCATTTCGGGTTGAACAAATTCACGCAAATTGTCTGGCGTGGAACGACCTGATCTTTGTCCTGTCGTGAACCTTTCTTTGTTGGACTCATCCGATCTCGGTGGAAGAATATCCATCGTGTTTGGAGTAGGCCAGGATAAAGATTCGCTGACGCTTGTGAGGTGCGCCTGTTTCTGCCGCTGAGAATAATCCTTCCGTAACTGTGTAACCCATCTCTCGTAATTCGGGTCGTATGGTTTCGTAGTAGTATCTGAGGATTCCTGGCACATTTTCAAGAAAGACGATTGGAACCCCAAGCCCCCTAATAAGTCTGGCTGTGTCTGGCCAGAGGTTTCTGGGGTCGTCTTCTCCGAGCTTCGCCCCTGCAACGCTGAACGGCTGACAAGGGAACCCTCCAGTGAGGATATCCACTTTTCCACGCCACGGTTCTGTATCAAAGGTTTTGATGTCAGACCAGATAGGAGCCTCATCGAGGGCTCCCTCTTCCATACGCGTTGCCAGGATTGCTGCGACTGAAAGTTCGATTTCCACATAACAGATCGTTCTAACATCGATAATTTCCCTGAGTCCAAGTTCGATTCCACCGTATCCTGAACAGATTGAGATTGCGTTAAGGGGTTGTGTAACCACATTTATTTCTCCTTTTTTTAAAATAACGATAATTGGTGTCTTTCCCCGTCGATAGACCAGTGCTTCAGGGGAATCACCCATTGTTCATAGCGGTTGTCCTGTCGCCATTTCATCGGGTAAGCGACAAATTGAAACTTCACCCAGTCCAGTCGGTACGTCTTGTCCTCATCCTCTGCATAGATGACAAAAGTTACATCTGGGCTAATAGGTGATTTTCTCCATTGGGAATCCATCCAGTCTTTAATCCCATTTATAACACTCCTGTCATATGTCCAGGCTCTCGGTATCTGGAGCATATGGGTCGAGGCTTTCACTGTCTTGAAGACTGTTCCGGTCTCTGTGTCGAGTTCCGCCACGACCCGCCCGTCATTAGTCTTCAGTGGTATCTTCATCACAATTCCATTTCCCCAATTTTGTATAGTTTCTTTTTAAGGATTTCGAGATCGGCTTCAATTCTTTTTATGGTGTTTCCGACTTCTCTATATTCATACTCCTCTAATTCGATAGCTCTGAAACGTACTCTGAATCGGGAATAAATATTCGCAAGTCGTCCATACGCTTGATTTCCCCTGTCCCTATTCCACCAATCTTTTGCCATGTCTTTGGCTGTACTTCCTTTGACATAATGCCTATATAAAAAATCAACTTGCTGAGTGTCCTCTGTGGGGAATTTCTTTTTATATAGGCGCACTATTTTATAATCAAGCCGACTCTGTTTACGATTAAGACCTTTGAAGTATTTGTTCATTCCGCGCCGCTCCCCACCGGAAGATATCCATATTCGGCGGTATCCTGGAGGATCTGCAAGGTGTTTGTTCTGATCTTATTTCCCCCGTATCTGTTAGTCGATAGGACCGAATTGAACTGCCGTTCATTCATTATCTCAGGATCTTCATTCTCGGCAGTTGCCAGGGTATTTCCTATCGGTCGTTGATAGTCCAGATATTCGCAGATTGCGTTGTAGGCATCCCACCGGTTTGATCCGTAGGTCTGCCGCCCGTTCCGGAAGTTCTGGATAATCCTTTCATAGAGGTAATCATTAGAACGCCGCACCCTGTCAGGGTCAATCCTGGGGCTGTTGAATACTGTTCCGATCAGTTTCTCCATCTCTGTATCGGAATAGGGAGCCGAGACCAGTGCATTTGCCTGTTTATAAAAGGAATCATAAAAGAGTTCCGCATTATAAAAAACCTCTCTCGCCGCTTCCGGGGTAATCCCGGTTCTGGCTGACGCGGTATGTCTCAGGACCATAGGCGCCGAGGCAAGGCTTGCGGAGATTACATTCGCGCAGGCAAACCTGAATGGTAACCAGCTCGCCTTGAGTCCGGATGTTGAATCATGGGAAGTGGAGATAATCATAGCTCTTGCGATTGTTTCCCCGTTTCCCATTGTCAGGGGGATCGGGAGTTTAACGATCATGAAGACTTTTCTTCCGCCCCGGAATGATCCGGCTCGCCAGTATTCCGCCTCACCGCCTCCGACAATATTCTCGACCCAGCGGAAGGAATCGAGGTTCTGGACAACGGTATATCTTGTTGTCGGATGGGCGAATTCCTCCCCCGTATCGGATCGCATAATCGAGACAAAGCGCCGCGATCTGGTGAATGTCATTTCATCGCCATTTTGACGTTCCGCATAGCTTGCGTTCTTTTCGATCTGCCAGTCCAGGTCGGCAAGCCTCAAGGCTTCCTCGACCGAGCGGGCTTTTGAGATATCTTTTCCGATCTTTATATCCGGCATAATGCCTCCTTTTTTAATTGTGTTTCTCACATGTAAACATCAGGCAATTGACGCAGGGAGGAATGCTTCCCGCATTTGCCACCTTCTCCCCGTCCTCCTTTTCGTATTCCACTGTCCCTTCCACCTCGTCCCAGATTTGTTCTGCTATATCCACGGGAGTCCGGTTTACATATTTTGTGTACCGATTACCATGCTCATCTAAGGTGAAGCTATTCCAGAGATCAATTACATCCTCCAGAAGCCTGTCAGACCCCCTCTGCTGTACTGTTTCAGCGGGTTCGTTTGTCCATTCATGCAAGATCATGTTTCCTCTCCTTTTTTGTTTCGCGATTGCTCAGACAATCGCATCCGTTGGGATGTGGGGGATTCGCGTCCCCCACCGCTCTGAGCCTAACCCCTTATCAATTCAGATTGAGCGAGAAGATTTAATAATTCCTCAGCCTGATTCGGTGTTAAAAATATATGCAGATCCCGATTAAAACCGATAGAAACCGTTTTACATCCAGTCAAATTCTGGACG
>Ga0080013_1004706_pt1 | contig 13231 bp, 18 predicted proteins | sample ETNvirenome_6_85_FD_69236 | JGI IMG/M metagenome (GOLD analysis project Ga0080013, IMG submission 69236) | Marine viral communities from the Pacific Ocean - ETNP_6_85 (SPADES assembly) (version 2) | ecosystem: Environmental > Aquatic > Marine > Oceanic | place: Pacific Ocean | collected 2013-06-19 | reverse complement strand
CCCAGGCGGCAAGCCCCCGCCCCCCGTCCCTGCACCCCCTGCAGTGATCATGAGCTACGCTAGGGAGCGGGATCGGTGGTGCAAGTGCCTAGATACCCCCCACGACCCGCCTAAAGTGAATACACTTAAGGGGGAAGCCTTCCACGTAGTGGCGTGAAGCACACACTTAGGAGGGATAGGGGAAGCATCGCAGTATGTAGGCGATGCCACCAACCCATAGATACCCGCACAAAGGGGCATCTAGGGCGTATCCTTGCCCCTCTATGCGGAGGGTGCTACAGACTAACACAACGGGAGAAAAGAGGGAGAAAAGCATGAAACTGATAATGGAAATAACAACGGACGAATACGAATGGACGATATGGGATGTGGAAGCGTGAGCGACTCCTGTCTACTATGCGGAGCGAGCGATGACAGATACTGCGGGTGCTGGAGAGATCATTGGAGGCGACCATAGATGTGGACGGTTGCGAAGATAATCGAGCATCTGGAGAAATTCAACCCCGACTCGGTTGTGATTTTTCAGGATCGCCTGGGCAGGGAGATTGCCGAGTATGAAATGATTCATGGAGGGGTTCTGACCCTAGACGTTGTCATTGGGGTGATTGAGTGAGTGACGAGGTGATAGCAGATCTGCTTGCGAGGATGGAAGCGGCAGAGCGAACCATCGCACAACAGTCACTCCTCATCGCGGAGCATCAGATGAGGATGGTGACACTAGAGGGAGAGAGCGTCTACTCGGACGAGTATCTCAAACTCGCGGTGAACATACACGATGCCTTCAATGCGATTGCGAGGATTCTAGCTAAATCTGAGAGCGAGATTTACGATCCCATCTGGAGGCGAAGGAATGACAGTTAAGGCTGAGTGCAAGAAATGCTCGGAATTGCTCACGATAGCCATGAACGGACTCTGCTATCATTGCTGGCGGCGTTAGGATGCAGAGAGGATTCGATAAGATGCAATTCAACATATTCACGACAGGGGACTCGACTGAGATAACCACAGAGGATGCGAACATCAGGACATGGATATTCGACCCACCTTACAACATCGGTTTTGACTATGGGGGAAACTTTTCCGATCGTAAGAGCGAGTGGGAGTTTGAGACCTTCATCTCAAAGACGGCAATTAACATGAAGCTCCATTCGGAGGAGGATGCCAATCTGTTCTTCATAATATATCCAGAGATCGCGGCGAGGCTACTGCCGACCATAGAGAGCGCGGGATGGAGGTTCAAGCAGTGGATAACCTGGGTCTATCCGAGCAACATAGGCATGAGCAACCGGAAATGCACGACTGCTTCTAGGGCAGTAGTGTGGTTCATCAGGGGCGATCCGGAAACCCACATGGAAGCGAAGCGGCAACCATACCGGAATCCAAACGACAAGAGGATCAAGGAGCGAATCGCCAATGGCTCGACAGGGGTCAATCTCTACGATTGGTGGGACATCAATATGCGGAAGAACACCAGCGAGGGGTTCCGAGGATACTACAACCAATTGCCGAGAGAGTTAGTCGAGCGATGCATACTCCTGACCACCATGCCTGGGCAGAGGGTCGGAGACCTTACTGCAGGCGCGGGGACGACTTACGAGGTTGCGAAGCCACTAGGGAGGGATGTGTGGTTGAACGATTTGAACACGGACTGCTATGCGATATGGAGGGAGATTAGAAATGGCAATATGTCCTAACTGCGGAGCCGAGGTTGGTTTCCTCACTTACTTCTTGTCGGATCACGCGACAGGGAAGTGCATCGAGAGGAGATTGGATTTGGCTAAGAAGAAGCGAAAGCTCAAGAAGGTGGAAGAGGAATGAGTCGCGTTCTCGTCTGTTCCGTTTGTCTAACTAACAAATGGGTGATTATGAAGCGTGATGATGGAAGCCAGGTGAAGAGTTGTGGATCGTGGTTCGGACCATGTCGGAGTGGGACGAATCCCTTTGATGATAGTCGACCCCTGGCGCGTGGTCGGTGGATGGATTTTGATGAGTGGAATGAGGCGTTCTCTAAGGAGTATCCTCCAGATGTGGAGGGTCCATGATGTTGATTCTAATCGGTTGTGAATATTCGGGTCGAGTCCGCGAAGCCTTTCGCAGAAGAGGGCATGATGCCTTCTCATGCGACCTGGTCGAGAGTGCGGACGATTCACCATTTCACATAGTGGGGGACGTGAGGGAGGTGGCGCGATCTCGTCAATGGGACATGGGTATCTTTCACCCACCTTGCACATATCTTAGCAGGGCAGGTGCAAGGTGGTTATATCCAGGTGGGGAATTAGATTTGGTCAGATACGAAAAGCTTCTGGAGGCGAAGTCTTTGTTCGATAATCTGCTCGATCTAGACATTCCGAGGATAGCAGTGGAGAATCCGACTCCATTCAAGATTGCTGAATTACCACCACCGACACAAGTCATTCAGCCATTTCAATTCGGAGACCCCTATACAAAGAGGACTCTGCTTTGGTTGAATGGACTTGACCCTCTCATACCCACAAAACAGGTTGAGCCTGTTGGGTCGTGGTTGCCATCAAACGCCACAGGGTTTCGCAAGGGACAGAAATCACAGAAGGGTGCGTCCCCTGCAGGTGATTACTCTTTGACATTTCAAGGGATCGCTAACGCGATGGCAGAGCAATGGGGATGAGAATGAAGATAAGTCGGAAGTGGGCAATGCCCAATCACAGGACATTCTCGATAAAACCAATAACGGATTTCCTCGACAGGAACCTTGCAGGAATGCCGAAGGAGCATATCGTTGACCCGTTCTCTGGAGACTCGGAGATCGCCGGAATGAGGAATGACTTGAGGTTCGGTGGTGTTGATGCTCTGGATTTTCTAAGGAAATTTGAAGACGAGAGCGTCTTGACACTCTTGTTCGACCCACCTTATTCACTCAGACAACTGAAGGAGTGCTATGACGGAGTGGGGAGGGCTATGACTCAACATGAGTCTCAGTATTTCTTCTCCGAGCTCAAGAATGAGATAGCACGAATAATGGCTCCTGGGGGAATGGTTATCTCCTTCGGGTGGACTAGTCAAGGTATGGGGCTGAACAGGGGATTTGACATTAAGGAAATACTTCTCGTCCCTCATGGTGGTATCCATAATGACACGATATGCGTTATGGAGACTAAACGATGACTGATTTGGTGAAATGGGACGAGATGTCCATTATGATCGAAGAAGCGACTGACATTGACACGATCAAGGAATACTCGGATAAACTCGAAGCGTTGCGGATTCTAGCTAAACAGAGCAAGGAATCGCTGGAGACGCAGAACAGGATAGCGGAATATCGTTTGAAGGTCGAGAGAAAGAAGGGATCGTGGTTGGATGAGAATATGCCGAGGGGCGCGTTGCCTGGGAGCAACAACAAGAACGGTGTAAGGACGAGTCGGTTGACGTTAGAGAACATCGGAGTCACACGGAACGAGTCCAGCCGAGCGAGAAAGCTCGCGGCTATGCCGGAAGCCGATTTCGAGGAATTCCTAACCCTTTGTCGGGAGGGGAATCATGAGATAACTCTCAAGGGTGCGGCATCAGCGGCATTCCGATCCCAAAGACGATACGAACAGGATGTGAGAATAGAGGCGACAAAGATACTATCTATCGATTCCTCTCTCATCCTGGGAGAGTCATCCGAGGAAATATCCAAACTAGAAGACCAATCTGTAAATTGCTATCTGATTGATCCGCCATATGGGGTGGAGTGGTTGGGTGGGAGATGGGGGGTGGAAGGAGTCCCCTCGAAGTTTGTGAAGGATAAGAAGTATCATGATGAGATAATCAATGATGACCTAGAGGGCGCGTTGAGGGTATTGGATGAGTCTTTGAAGGCAGTCCATCCTAAACTCAAGGACGGTTCACAAGTCTACATCTTCACGGCATGGCAGACTTACAGTCATTTTGAGCGGATCGTGAAGAAGTATTTTGATTTGAAGAACGTTTTGATTTGGGTCAAGGACAAACATGGCGTGGGAGATTGCTTTGGTAATTTCGGCAATCAATACGAGATGATCATATTCGCATCAAAGGGCAAGACTACATGGTGCAGTGATAAGCGACCCGTCAATGTCCTTTATGCCCCGAAGATAACTTCTAGGCTACATCCGACTGAGAAGCCTGTGGAATTACTGAAGCAATTAATTACCATAGCGACAGTCGAGGGTGAAGTCGTGCTGGATAGCTTTGCCGGAGTCGCTTCGACTTTGGTGGCGGCTAAGGAATGCGGACGGAGATACATAGGCGTGGAATTATCCGAGGAGTATTGGGAGAAGGGACAGAGGAGACTAGGGGAGAATGGCGAGACCGAGTGAGAATCAGCAATTGAGAGCGAGGGCAAGGATACGCTCGATAATCGAGATGCGACCCGATGGGCAGGCGTTGCCTGGGGAGTTGCCGAGATACGTCTTCGCCCACAAGAGGGGAATCATAGCAGGTCACGTTGGAATCCAATCACAAGACGGGAGGACTATCGAGGACAGGGACATCTATTCCGAAGTCCCTGCCTATGGATTGGGTTTCGCCAACACATTCGGGTTCCCCCTAAGACCGAGGGGATCGGGGCAATCTAGAGAGGATGCAAAACTCAGAGTCGGGAGGCTCCTGGGCTACAAGGGGAAGAGGAAAAACATCATCCGATCCGTGAACCGACTCATAATGCGTGACCGTTCATCCAAGCAAGCAAGGAGCCTCCGATCGACCGATCAGATTCAGTCTGTTGATCGTTCCTTCAATTACTATCGGAAGAAGACCGGAGCCGGAGTCATCGACAGGAATATCAGACTCGACATAAAGGGGACGGTGAAAGTGAAAGTGGATTTGGCTGATTTCAGAGCTAATGATGACTCTGTCTTCAACGACAACCGGAAATTCGAGCCGACTGATGTGATAACCATATTCAACAAGAGGATAGAGATTCTACTAAGCCAAGAGGACAGCGACTCTAAGGCATACGCAGTCGTCTTCGATGAGTCAGCGTTGGATGCTGATGCGAGAGCCTATCTCGCGGAGTCTAAGGTTCGACTCCTTCTTTATGCGAGGGACATAATTCCCGACAACGACAACATGACAACGGTGGTGGTGACGTAGTCTTCGAGGTTCTTAGCCTGGGCGGGGGAGTCCAATCCACCGAGATGCTTTTCAAAGTGAGAGATGGAGATTTGCCCAAACCCGATCTCGTTGCCATGAGTGATACGATGGCTGAGAAACCAGCGACCATGAAACTGCTGAATGAGGTTCTCATCCCCCTCATGAAAGAGATGGATATCCCCTTCGAGCTTTGCACCAGCCACCTGGGGGGATTGGTGGAGTATTACCAATCTCACGGTGCGATCCCCATAATCGGGACTAGGCATTGCACTGCTAAATTCAAGATTCGACCAATAAGGAGAAAGGTTCGTGAGTATGTTGGGAATGCGAGGGGGAAGCACATTGCGACTTGCTGGTTGGGCATAACCACAGACGAGGATCACAGGGAATCCGAGTCTGATGTAATTTGGTTCCAGAATAGATACCCCCTCCTTGAGTTAGGGTTATCAAGACAGGACTGCATTGACTCCCTTGCGAGGAGGGGGATCGTTGTTGAGAAATCCGGTTGCTATATGTGTCCCTATCAAAGCGGAGACGAATGGTTGAAGATAAAGGAGGAATTTCCTGATCTATGGAATAATGCTATCGCGTTAGAGGACGAGTATTTCAAGACGCACCCTGGGCGGTGGAAGGGACTCAGGTATGACGGGAAGAGGCTTCGAGAGCCTTTAACCGACTTCGCCAAGTCAAAATGCTCAAGCGGGGGGTGCTTCATCTGACCAAACCGAAGAAGGAGATGATGATGAAGGGTCATGGGAGGCTCAAGAAGGACATTCCCATCTATGTCATAGATGTGGAGACCTGGGGTCTGGATGCCACGAAAATAGCTTTTGGGGTGATAATGAATGCTCAGACCCATGAGTTTGTCGTCTTCTGGACATGGGTTGAGGCAAGGCGTATCCTCAAGGAGATGGCCGAGGAGAGCAAATTCGTCCTATACGCTCACAACGGTTGGAAGTATGACTATCTCGGACTCTTCACCATCGACCAAATCAAGCAGTCGAACAAACTCGATAAGCAGGGTCGGATCATCATGGCTCAGATTGACGGCTACGAGGCGAGGGACTTCAAGTGCCTTGTCCCCGCACCACTTTCGGTGATAGGGGAGGCACTCGGATACCCGAAGGGTGAGACTCCTCTCAAATTCAAGATAGGTGACGAGTCTGCGGGGATCGAGCAATTGGATATCGACTACTGCGTGAGGGACTGTGAGATTCTCGCACACGCAGTCATAAGCCTAGAGAAGACCTATTCCTCATGGATGGGTTCGGAGGTCATGCTGGATCTTCCATACACGACTGCTTCGATGGCATACAAGGTATGGTCGTCATTCGGTTGGCCGGATCATTGGAGCATCACCAGCAAGAAGGACGGCAAGACATTCCATGCGGCTTTCGTTGAGCCGAAGTATCAACGTGCCTTGAGGGATGCCTACTATGGTGGACGGGTGCAGGGGATATGCGATGTCCGAGAGAGGATACCGAATGTCAGCGTGGTTGACAGAAACTCCATGTATCCAGCGGAGATGAGGAGGAATTTCCCCGATATGCAATCCTGTCGGACTGCGATCCCAATCGAGAGCGCACTTAGGGCATTGATAGACTCAGACGATACGGTCTGCTGGGCGGACTTGAGGTTGGAGGGATTCGGGAAACCGACTTTCCTGCCTGGGACGGACGAATTGGATAGGAGGTGCTGGACTATGGAGTCCTATGACGGGTGGCTATGCGAGCCGGAGATAGCTCATGCTCTGGAGTTGGGATACGAGATAAAGGAATTGAGGGAGGTTCACTACGCACAGTCGATAACCCCGTTCACGGAGTTTGTCGACTTCTTCTACGAATTGAGAAAGGAGATGAAGGAGAACAATGACGGGCGGCAGTTATGGATCAAGATAATGCTGGCGGCTCTATATGGGAAATTCGGTCAGAAGCCGATAACCGAGAGGGTCGAGAATGACGAGAAGATAGAGGAGATAATGGGTGGGCCTGACTCGGAGAAATGGGAGATCAAGTATTATGACGGGGCAGAGGGTTCCCTCCCATACATCATAGGGACTGACAGTCTCAGGAAACCGAGGAACACATGGTTTGGCTTCTGTGCCTTCACGACCAGCTACGCGAGGGTCAGTCTGAACGAGGCTATCCTCGCCTGTGAGGGTCATGCGGTCTATTGCGACACGGACTCGGTATTCGTGCGTGAGGAGGGATTGGATGCTCTGCTTGATCACATCACGATCGGTGATGAGTTAGGGGAGTGGGGATACGAGATAGAGGAACCATCCGACTTCATCTATTACGAACCGAAGGCATACGTCTTCCTCAATCCCGATGGGTCGAAGAAGAAGGTGCGGCATAAGGGGGTGACGACTAAGGATTCTCATGGGAATTGGTTCCCCTGGGCGGGTGATTTGACACAGGAGCAGATTAGGCTGAATGTCGTTCAGTATAGGACTGCGATGCGGCACGGACTCGTTCTGGGATCGGGTCATACCCAATTCATACACTCCCACAGGCATTACGGTGAAAGCTCACCATTCAGCACATAGGATTAAAGAAGTGGACTCATCCGAACCAATGTGGATGTGTTGTCGGACGAAGTGGTCGCCAACGAGATTGACTCGTTGCTACACGAAGCCTCCCCAAAGGTTGATGCGATTCTCTCCCGCCTACACAGTCTCGGTTGGAAACCCAATGATGACACATCCACGACCATATTCGCACAGGCATTGTTCGTTGATAACTACACCTTGATCAGATTGAATGACGAGATTTCAATCAAGGATGCCTTGCAGATAGCTTATGGATCGACATTGAATCACCCTGTAATGACCAAATGGCTGGCAAAACGGGGAGTGGCGATGTTGGACAATGCGGCAGGTGTCAAAGAATGATAACGGTGAAGGAATTGAGGAGAATGCTTGATGAGGCTGATGACGAGGATATCGTGGTATGCGGGGCGGAGAATGCACCCCCCTGGGTGAAACTATTCAATCTGAGGGTGGTGAAGAAAGATGACTTGGAGAGGACGACAGACACGGAGTAAATCGGTTCAAAAGTGGATAGCGTCTGATCCACTGCGCAATGCGTGGTGGTCTAAGAGATGCCCTAATCATATCGACGATGGCGAGCCTTGTCAGCTTAGTTATCATCTTCATGGTGTTAATGGCAACGTGAAGAGGGTATCGTGCTGGAGGCATGGGACGATAGCCACTGAGGAGGACATCTGATGGGCAAATACTCGACAAAGACCACCGATGAGGACGGGAATGTGATGTATGCGGCATCAGATGGATCGCTATTCAAGTCGTCCGGTGCGGCTCACAAGCACTCCACCAAGCTCGAGGACGAGGCATTCGAGGCAGAGGAATCCAGAAAAACGGAGGAAAAAGCTATGAAAACGGCAGAAAAAGAGGGCTCAATAGGGGGGTCAGAGGGGCAAACAGGGGCAGAATCGCCAACAGAGAAGGAGGAATCTGCCTTCCAATCCTGGGATTGGGGGTCTGATGACGATGATGAGGCGACTGCAGTAGTCCCCACATTACTCAAGAAGATACGTCCGGCGGCTCCAGAGGGCCGATCCCGTAAGACCAAGAAGGCTCTCGCGGCTGAGAAGTCGGTCAATCTCGCGGTCTTGACAACGGGCTACAAGGCTGGAGACCTAGTGCTGACCAAATACAAGAGGTCGATGCTCGCGGACAAGAGTGCCGACCCGATAACACACTCGGAGGACGACTACGAGTGGATTGCCGATGTGACCAACGAGGCACTGATCCACAACGGAGTCTCGATAGGTGCGGCGATAGGCCCAACACAGGTGGCGGTGATAGCTAACTCGTATTGGTTCGGGTCGGAAGTCGTGAAGGTGAATGCCGAGGCTGGACGATCACCATTCAAGGGTCGTGTGGGTGGCGGCATCAAGAGGATTCTTAGGCGGCTCCCCATCATAGGCAAGAGGATAAGGCGGGCGGAGCAGTCTGAATTGGAGAATGTGTTGAATAATGACGAATATGCTTGATAAACTCTACAAGCCCGATCAGAAGCGTTTGAATGTGCTGATTACAGGGCGACCTGGGAGTGGGAAATCCTATTTCATCAAGCATACTCTCAAGGCATTCAACAAGAAGTGGCGCGACCCGAATGGTCGCATCATCTATGTCGATCCCAAACAGGAGGTCGACTTGGGCGAGAAGACCATGACGACTGTGGAGGGGTTGGAGAAGCATCTCCAGAAGAACCGTATCGCGGTGATATACCCCGAAGCGGAGTATGTGGATGCTGACACGGACGAAGTGATAGACACGGTCTTCGCCATACAATCAGCGAATCCCGATTTCAAGGCTGTGATCCTAGTCGATGACGCACAGACGTTCCTCTCATCAAGACGGAGTGCGAGTTATCAATTCAAGCGTCTCGCTTTGACGGGCAGAAGCAAAAATATAAGATTCGTAGGAGTCGCACATATGATGGTATTCTCAAAAGACCTGGAGGGCTCACTAAGTTATCTCGTCAATTTCTCGATGCCTGTGAAGCTATATCACAAGGACGCGATGGTGCGATATGGGTTCGATGCGACACAGTATGCGGAGGAATTGTCTGATCGTCCCTACAGTTTCGTGTGGTTCGATGTGACTGCAGGTAAAGCGCAATTGATGGCCCCCATCGATGTCAAGGGGGAGTCGCAGGCGGAACGAATGCGTCAAACCGAACCTTCCGACACGTGAGGCATACGAAACCGAATGCGCGATACGGTCTACGGGAGGGTGGTCGGTCATCCCCTGGCTTCGCGGATCGCGTTTGCGCACGGAGCATACGAGTTTGGCATCCCTCGCAAATAGGGCGTTTGACCACGATATAGGCTGAACGGGTCGCCCTTAAGACATTAATGGATTCATCGAGTGCCTTAAGAGGGGAACCACTATCCGGTGACTAATGACATTCTTCAATAGTGTGATTAGTGGAGTTGGCGTTGGATTTAGCGTCGTTATGGTGATAGGAATCGCCGACGGCTTATCGACATATATCTTTAACGGCGAGACTCTTAGCTCAAAGGTGAAAGGCAGAGTTGGCGGAGGGAGTGCTTAGATGATCCCCCTTCCAAGATTTACGGCAGACGGTCTGCTTGATTACGCAGGTCTTGCGATAGGACTCGTTCTCGGATTCGCGCTATTCCAGCAACCAGCGAATGCATTGGAGTCCGCCATAGCGAAGCAGTGAGGTGGAAAGTATGGCAGATCTAAGATACACACTAGTCTGGGAGACTACTGACGACAACCTTCTCCCCAACAACACAGGAACACCGACCATCAATCAGGGAATAAATCTCCCTGGGGGAGCGATTGACGAGATAATCATTCGATACACTGCAGGGACTGTTGCGACAGGCGCAATAATGAACGGTGCTGACAGTGTAATCAATTCAGCGAGGTTCATCCTGAACGGATCGACCTTCTTCGACTTCCGCGCTGGATACTCAGACACATCAGATACGACTGCTGCGAGTTTCGGTTATTTCCTAAACTCCCTCGGTGACGGGCGATATGTCGAAGTCCCCTCGGACACATCTAAGGATGCCACGTTCCGAATTCCCTGTGGGAGGAACATCCCAAGCGGCGTGAGCCGTCTGGAATTCACGATCCAATACGCACAGCTTCAAGCGGCTATGACCACCAACACCGGAAGTCTGCAGGTGTGGATCAGATACAATGCGAACATGACTGATTCCACTTATGTGGGAGCAGCCACCAGCTATACCCATGCTGCAAATTCTGAGGAGCTTGTGATCGTTCGACTCCCTCAAGGAGTGCCTGGGACGCTTGCTGGAGTCTATGTGCAGAATGACTCGGATGCTGACCAATTGACATCAGTAAGGATCGTCTCGCAATCTGATTATTCCCTCCCGTTGAATATGATTCGCGCACTTAACGGCGACACATATAACGGCGTTTTGTATGCACAGGACGGCGCGACCACAGTCGGTCTGACTCAGATGTATATCAGTCAAGACTCGCCTGGAAATCTCTTCATACCGCTTCTAGGGCTTCAATTGAGCGACGATCTGAGGCTCCAAGTCTTGGGAGATACGGCGACCACAAGAACCTACACTCCTGTCATCACGGCTCCGGTGAAGGGTGCTGGCGCACCAGCGGCATCTCAGACTCAAGCAGTCAGATCCAACACGGCATCCTCTGTCCTGTCCGCGACTGACATAGTGACCGGATGAATAAATGGAGGGTCAGAAAGCTAGAGACGGGAGGTTTATCTCCCGTCTGAGGTCAAGGTGATTGAATGGGTCGGATAACACGCTACGGAATGACCGAGGACATAGTGACGGCAATAGACTTCGGAACACCCGCACCTGGCAAGATACTGATATACAACGAGTCTGACTACGACATCAGAATCGGATACGATCCCCAAGACGTCGACTCGACTAACGGCGTGAATTTCTTCACCCTAATGGCAGGGACTCAGTATATCTTCGATGTATCCTCATCGGTTGGGTTCCTGGCACAGAGCCAGCAGCTCTACTTGAACAGTCCCGATGGCGATGCTACTATCTCGATATGGATAGCTAACAGTCTATGAGGGATATGAATGAGTGGGCCTGTCCAAAGACCGTTGACCGTCACCGAATCCGATGGGTCTCCAGAAGTCAGACCATGTAGTCAAATGGTATTCGACTCCGCTGACTTCGTGCTTGCGAAGACAGGCAATTCTGTGAGGATAAACAACCATCCTGGTGCGGGCGCGAGCTTGACGGACACATACATCGGTTTCGGGTCTGGAAGTGACTTGCTGACGGGATCGTCAGACTTCACGTTCACGGCTGATACGGGTTCGGCAGGGCCAATCGTCCTACTAACGGGGAACAAGCCCATTTGGAGGCTCCAAGACGATACTGATGCGACTGATTACAAGAGTTCTTTTGAGCAGAGTGGAAACTCCCTCTATCTGTATAACGGCGACTCTGCAGGTAATAACTACGAGATGTTCAGATTCACACCGTCATACTATTGGTTCAACAGGGGGAATGAGGATTTCGATTTCTTTTTCGATACGGGTTCAACGGAGAAATTCTTCACGATTGATAGCGGGAGTGATTGTGTTGGAATCGGCGGTGCGCCTTCAACAGCATCAGTCGAAAGACTCCATGTCAAGGGAACGGGAACAGGGACTTTGGTTCGCCTTGAATCGACAGACACAGGTTCAGCCGATGCCCCGATAATTGAGCTATACAGAAACTCAGCGTCACCCGCAAATGGTGATGATATGGGTCAGATACTTTGGTCGGGGGAGAAGGCAGACGGGAGTAGGTATGCCGTCACCAAGATGTATGCTGAGATCAACACGGTGGATAACTCGGATAGGATGTTGTTCAACGTCGCATCTAGTGGCGGTTCGGGCTTACAAGACTTTGAGTATATCAGACTTGATGGTGGGGTTCGCACCATTATCTTCAACGAATTGGGGGAGGATATTAACGTGAAGATGGAAGGTGATAGTGTCCCACAATTGTTCATGTTGGATGCTTCCCAGGACAACATCGGAATCGGCGGTGCGCCGGATTCAAACGTCCAACGACTACACGTTACCGGCGACTCGACAGTCACAGGGACAGATGATGCCGTAGTCAAGATAGAGAACGAACGCTCAGGTGCTGCATACTGCGCCTTGACCCTAAGCAACGAATCGAATGACGCCGGAAGTGATGTTATGATGAGAATGCTTTCCAAAGCAGGGACGGACTCGGACTTTGAGATTTATCACGATTCTTTCGGGAACACCAAGTTTTCTTCAAATCAGCCCAATTCAAACACGGTTGAGGGATTCAGAATCAGCGGTGGCGCGATGACTGTCAATAACGATGAAGTGGATTACGACTTCATCGTGAAGACGGACGGTAATGCGGCGACATTGAGTATTATCGGAGACCAAGATAACGTCGGGATCGGCGGTTCGCCACCGGCCACGACGGAGCGACTTTTCGTAACAGGAACCGGAACAGGCACACTCGTTCGGATTGATAGCAGCGCGGCATCAGATACCACTAACGCACCACAGATTGACTTCACGCGAGTCGCAGATGACGCGGTAACGGGAACCGGCTTAGGGCAAAACAACTTCATAGGACAAGTAGC
>Ga0080013_1004705_pt1 | contig 13235 bp, 35 predicted proteins | sample ETNvirenome_6_85_FD_69236 | JGI IMG/M metagenome (GOLD analysis project Ga0080013, IMG submission 69236) | Marine viral communities from the Pacific Ocean - ETNP_6_85 (SPADES assembly) (version 2) | ecosystem: Environmental > Aquatic > Marine > Oceanic | place: Pacific Ocean | collected 2013-06-19 | reverse complement strand
TAAAAGGATTGGAAGGGGAATGGAGAGATAGGACAAGGAAGCATAGATATTTAAAAGTATTTGATAAAAAATTAAAACCAAAATGGGAGCAGATAAAATGGCAAATGTAATGCAATATATGATTCAAAGACACGAGGAATATACAGCAAGAGTAGATGAATTGGAAAAAAGATTAGAAGGTGTGGAAGAAAAAGTGGCTCAAATACAGTATAATATAGAAAGACTAGATGAGTTTTTACGAATAAAATTATCAGATTAGGAGTATTTATGTATTCATTCTACGACAAATTTAAGGAATTGGTGGAAGGAACTTTGTTCTTTAACAAAGCTTCTATCTCAAGACCCCCAACTGCTCATGAAATCTATAAAAGATTTAACATAGAAGCTGAAGTCACGGAAGAAGACGAAGACGATAATGAGTAATTGGAAGAACAGAGATAGGAAAGTAGGGAAAAGAAAAGCTTTTACCTTTAAATCACCTCATAAAAAAACACCTCAACAAAAAAAAGTTAGAACTTCTACAGGAAGGAAAATCTAAAATGCAGGGTTTCTCGTGGTCAAAATTTATTAAAAGTGGTTTTCCCTTATACTGTTTAATTTCTAAATGTAAAGAATGGGAATTAGAAGTATGGGAAAGCAGAGCCTCATATCAAAACACTCTAGTCAGATGTATAAAGTGCAATAGAATTTTAAGTCAGATTAGGTAAGGGAATGGATTTAATTGTAATATTTATGGGGCTTAATCTTCTAATTAATCTTATTGCAGTAATTGTTTTAGGGTGGATTAATTTCAGAATCTACTTCATTTCCGAAGATATTTTAAAAGTTAGTGTTGACCTTTTAAATGAAACTGTTATAATTAAAAAAGATACAAAGCATATCAAAGGTGAAACAATAGTAATAAAAGATGAAACTATTGATATGCATAAAACAATAGGAAAGGATATAGATTATGAATAATATAGAGATAAGGAAAGAACAGTTTGAGAGGAATAGGAATTCTCAATATATAGGATTGATAGGAACAGTAATAAGGGAAGGGATAGAAGAAGAAGGGCTTAGATATTTAGAGTCGGCAGGGGGAAAAATGTGGTGTACTTTAACAGGAGTCAATCCAGAAAATTTAAGAAGAGTAATCATGAAAAAGTCTAGTAGGAAATTTGATCCCAATGCCCTTGTATAAAGTTTGTGTAAATAAAACTAGAGTAGATACTTATATAGTAGAAGCTGAAGATAAAGATAAAGCTTTTAATCGTGTTAGACAAGGAAAAGTCTATGTAGTAAATTCAACTAAACTAAATGGAGATGATATAGCAGTTATTGAAATGGAAGATAGAACAGACTTAAACAAATGGTTTGACACAGACAATGAAGATAATGTATACTTTGAATTAATTGATGGTGTTTGGGTAGCAAATATTTATAAAGAAGAAATGGATAAAAACCATGCAGAAAAATGGGGGAAGTATGAAAACGATAACAGATAAGATGATTCCTAAATGGATAAAGGAAAGAAGGAAACGAAGGAAGCAGAAAGACTATGCTATGAGAATATTTATAATAGTAGCCATCTTTATTATGATATTAGGGTCAATGAGAAATTGTTCCAATTTGATTCTTGACTAATTCTGTGGTATAATAGTGTAGAGAGGTAACTATGAAACCAACAAAAATAATTAAAGAATTAGATAAAGAACAGGTTATAGAGCATACAGTTATAATAACGGATTATCATAAATCCCCAAATAACCCTGTCGTGCCTTATGATACAGAAGTGGATATTGTTTCTTATAAAAGAAAGCATACCCCTAAAGATTATCATTCTTGGGTGGCGAAATATTATAAACAATATGAAGATAGAGAAGATTGGTATTACAATCATCATTATCCTAAAGTTGTTTACAAGGGTCAAAGAGTGAAAGGGTCTTCTAAAAAGATTATGAGATATTTAAGAGAAAAGAAAGCATTTTGGTTAACTGTAGTAGAAAAGAATAAAATAGAATATAGGTGGTGGATTGATTCTTTTGGTCTTGTATGTCAAGTATTTACAGATCAAAAATTTATAGGTGTAGGTAATCTTGGATATAAATATAAAGGTCAAGTCCATTTAACTCAAGTATTAGATTTATTTACAACTACCGAAGGTACTAAAGTATCTATGGAAAAATTATTAAGACTTCTTAAACCTATTAAAAGTGAACCTATTAAAAGAAGAAGAAGTATTTCAAGGGGGAGAATATAATGAAATTTGGAAACTTAGACCACAATGGATTCATAGAAATTGATATAGACAAACAACTAGAAGACAATTTCGTAAAGCTTAAAATGGCTAATAATGTAGAGATTTTACATCCTTTAGCAAAATTAGTATTTGATCTAGAAATATTATTGAACTATATTATTTTTAGAGTTATGAATAATAAAACAAATGAGATGTTTTTCGTATCAAATCAAATAGCTAATATACTAGCTTACATTGGATTTTCTCAATTTGATGAATTAAAACCACAATTAGATAGAATAGAAAAAGGTGAGGTGGAAAATAAAAACGAAGATATTTATGGAGAATACATTGGAGATTCTATACAAAGACTTATGGGGATAGTACAAAGTTTTGATGTAGTTGATATAAAGGATTCTGAGAATACAGGTTTGACAGACTCAGAAAAAGCTGATAGACTTAAAAAGCGAAGTAACAAATGGGATAACTTATTAAAGGATATAATAGATGACAATAAAGAATAAAAAAATAGAAAGATATGGCAGTAATAACCTTCTGAGAAACAAATATCAAGGACATATTGTTTGGTGTTTATTTAAAGATTCAGAGGGACAATGTTATGGAGTCAATTTCCTCTCACTTAAATCTTATGAAACTAAATGGATTAGTAGAATATTGAATGACCCTACTTTAAATTATGTTTGTAGGTGGTGTGGGACAAAAGGAAGTTTTAATTCTATAATGTTTATGAATGACGAACTTAATCCTACCTTTTATAGAGAGTTTAGAGAAGGAAAAATAGATAATTGTGTTTCTTATATAAGTAGATTTCTATGGAAAAATGGTCATAAAGTTAGAAAGGAAAGTTTAAAGACAGTTATGAATGAGCTTTTTACTTATGAGGAGAGTTTAGATGAAGATTAAAAATACTCTTGAAGATAAGAATAGTTTCGATCAAGCCTTTTATTCAGTAGCTGATGATTGGTCTAAGTATATGATTAGATGTGATGAACTAGGAGTAGAAGGTACAGACGATTCTAAAGATGATGAGATGAGCTATGGACTATTAGAGAATATGGTTTATTATGTTTTAGGTACTTGGTTTCATGATGAAGGTCAACTTCATATAGATTTAGAGCATTGTTATAAAACCGAGTGGAAAACTAAATTAGAGGAAGCATTAAGTAAATTTGAAGAGTTACAAAAAAGATATTAATCAACAACATTGTTCAGATAAAAACTGTACTTTAACAATGGAACAGTTTGAACAATTACAAAAATACATAGGGAGTTTAGACTATGGACAAGAAAGATTTTACCAAAAAAAGCGAAACAGAGAAGCCTAAAATTATAGTGGAAAAACTTGAGTTAGAAGCTAAAGATTTACCACAAAAGATTGAGGTAAAAAAAGAGGAAGTGGAAGAGCCTATAGTAATGGAATTAGTATTACAGGAAGGGGAAGCTAAATGCGACAGATGTCAAATGGTATTTGAAGAAAGACTAGCTTATAAAGTAGGAATGGCAGAGAACATTCAATGGGGGGAGTATCAAGATAATGATAAAAACATTACTGTATCTACTGCTATGAAAGACTTAGAATTTGACACAATTTGTGATGTCTGCTATAATACTTCTATCGATAGTAATACAGGTAGTATATCTAGAGAATGGTTTGATTAAATAAAATAAATGGAGATTGAAAATGAAGGGATTTTTGACAAGATTAAAAAAATGGTTTAAACTATACATGAAGAAATATGAAGATTTATATTACATAATAGATTGGGAGAATTAAAATGGCAGGGAATAAATTTCCTAAACAATTAGAACTGTTTGGGTTACCTAAAGAAGTACAACTAAGTTATGTTTTAAGAAAAGAAGTAATCCTTGAAAAACTAATTGATTTAGATATTCGAGATGAAGAAACATATAACAATCAAGGTTTTTATTTATGTAGTGAACAAAGACTCAGATTCTTATTAATTACAACTGAAACTTTTTATTGGTCGCATGATGAGAAAGAAGATAATAAATACTATGATTGTATTAATTTAGCTACCTTAGAAGTTAATAACTTTGATTTAGCTAAAGAACTTCTATTCATGGATTCAGTAGATTTATACCATTATGTAGAAATAGAAAAAGGATATGATTGGGTAGGCGAAGACTTTGAACATATAACAGAATATATAGATTTTGTTGAATACAGGCAAGATAAATACAGGTGGTTAAATCAATCTGATAATTGGGATAGCGATAAAATGAATATAGAAAGAGTAACCCTTAAAGAATTACTTGCAAGGTATAGACCACTACAACATAGATATACAATGTCTGATGTTACTATGGATAGAATAGAGAAGGAATTAGAAGCAAAGAACAGGGGATATTATGCTATAGATGATTCACATTGGGATAGGTATGTGTAATGATGTTACCTAGAAGAGTAGAACAAGCAAGTAAAGAAAAGGTTATACAGGTTAGTCAGCAAATACTATTTGACACACTTAATGATATTAAGGTACAATTAGATTCGATTGATGATAAAGTATGGGAAGATATTGAAAAGGAACTTAATACTATAGAAGAACTTATTTCAAATCATGAACATATAGATTTAGAATATATGATTGATAATCAACTTAGATTAGAAAAGGAAGGATTAAAAACATGAGTAAGACAGAGTTATTTTTAAACGAATTAGAATCATTATTAAGTCGTTACTTCGATACAGATTGGAACTATGACTTTGATTTTGATAAACCTATAACAATAGATATTCCTATACAAGCTGATGACAAATTAGATACAGGATTGTATCGTAGGAATTTACCTAAAAGTAGAAACTCACATGAACAACTTCATTGTGTTAGTTGTAATTGCCAAGACCCAAGATTGACAGATGAAGAATATAATTATATAATAAATGAATTAACTGAAGAAGGTTATGAAGTACAGACTACTGATTTAGCTAATGAATGGGCATACTCAAGTTATCTATTACAGGATAGAGATGAAGCTATCGAACAAGGCTATCTTACTATTTATTGTAAAGAATGCAATAAGGATTTAAGATATGATTGTGATGATTATAATGTTCCTATCTGTGATAGTTGTTTAGAAAAAAAGGAGTAAAGTATGATTAATATATTTAATACATTAAAAGGAAAGCTAGTAAAAAGAAAAGCTAGGTATGGGGAAAAAGGTTATGACTCAAAACCCTTTAAAATGGACAGAGTAGATACTTGGGATTACTATGATGATGTGGAAAGAAGACTAACTATAATAGTAAATACAATAGTATATGATGATGAGGAAGCTTATGATACAGGAAACTCTGAATCAAGGATAGCAACTGATGTTTACATATCCCCAATAGGTTGTGATTTAAAGAATGAAAGCATTCATGATCACATGGAACAGCTTGATACATCAAGTTGTGATTGTAAAGGGGAATGCTATGATATAGAAAAAGGATTGACAGGTAATTAAAAGTAGTATAGACTTACAGGGAAGGAGTATAAAATGAAAGGAATGAATTTAGAAGCAGTAGTAAATGATATGGAATACTTTCTATCAGAAGAAGGTATGGCAGAATGGATAACCGATTTGATAAATGGAGTACATACTGTAGAAGATTTAAGACAAGAGTTTTATGAATGGCAAGGGAAGGAATAAAATGTTTTTAAATAGAAGTGAAGCCTATAGATTTTTTGAATATAATTGTGAAGACTACTTTGAAGAAGTAGATGTCTGTAGTAATTGTGAGTCTTGGGAAGTAGGACATTTAAAATTAGTAAATCCTAATAGTGATGTTTATGATTTTGATATAGACTATAGCTTCTCTTGGTGTAAAAACTGTGAAGACATTGGTTATAATGATATAAAAAGAATACCTTATAAAGAATTTAAAGAGAAACAGTATCCTTACGAAAGGAATAACATGGAAGACTTACTCAATTTAAAACGATTCTTGCCGAAACTAGAGAAAGATTATATAATGTTAAGGACAGATGAGTTTATAAAACAACATAATAAATGGAATGCTCATGAAGAATAAAATATATCAAGGAACATGGAAAAACAATTTAACTGTGCGAGGTGTGAAATATGAATAACTTAGAAAGCTTTACAGATTTTCATAAAAGGAAACGAAAGGATTGTATAGAGTCTGTGGAAAACTATTTAAGAGGAAAACATTTTGAAGCAGTAGAATTATCAAAACCAAGTAAAAGTGATTTTCTTATTAATTTTGAAAAGGAAGAACTTTTAAAAGATGTTCTAGCTGATTTAATGCATTGGGCAATGGCAAATAAAATATATAATTTTACCCAACTTATTGACAGAGCAACAGATTATTTTCAAGAAGAGAGGAATGAGGATTGGGAAGAGTGGAATGATAAACAGGAAGGGGAACAATCTGAATTAGCATTAAGAGATAAGAATGGTTTTCTTAGTGAAGACTTTATCTCAGAAGATGAATAGATATTTGACAACAACTTATTATTGGTATAAACTAGAAGCATGAATATTAAAAAAGTAAATTGGTATAACGAAGAACTAGATGAATTCTATGATGAAGACAAGGATAACAATGGCTACATCTATGGAATATATTTCTATGATAACGAAGTTGAAAATCACACAGAAGTAGAGTGGTTTAAAACATTGGAAGAAAGAGATAGAGAATTCGATATATTAAATTCAACAAACATTCAAATAATGTAAAGGATACTTAAATGGTTTATGATATAGATACAGATATAAAGAATGCTAGTAGAAAAGCACATAAAGTATTATATGGCTCGAAAGTAGTGGGGGCAAGATATCTGTCTAAAAAAGAAGCCAAAGAAATTGGGTGGTATAAAGTTGGATTAATTTTATGGTTAGAAACTGAAGAAGGTAATACAATACAAATGATTGTTCAACAAGATGATGAAGGAAACGATAGTGGTGTTATTGCATATCAAGTATGGGAAAATTACCTTGACAGAAAGTCTACTAATAAGAAAAGAAAAATGATAGAATCTGATTTATTTTATAATATACATATATAAAGAAGGTAATTATGGCACAACATTATGACATACAAAACTTTAGGAAAGATAATCCTAACTTTGATAAATGGTTTCCTAAATTAGAGAAATCAATTCAGCATTGGTTAAAATATTTAAATTTATCCCATATGAAAAGTATGTGTCTTGAGAACAAATCATTTCGTTTCGTTAATAAAAATGTAACAGTATTACCACAAGAAGCCTTATGGAAAGAAAACTTTGAATTTAGTGAAGGAAGTAATATTGTTTTTCGATACACTTCCCCTATCAAAACTAAACTATGGTTTGACCAAGAAGATAAAGTATGCGATAATATATTTGAAGTGCATGGATTAGATAGGGAAATAAAGAAAATATATTTGGTAGCATAAGCTACTGAAAAAATTTATAAACTTTAATTAAAAAGATTTATAAATTACTGAGTTAATAGCAAGGGTCGAATGGGTTAGCTGATTGTAAAGTCTATTAAATGTTTTCATTTAAATATTCAGATTGGCTAACTTCCTTGCAAAGATTAAAAATAAAAGAGTAACTAGTTAAAATTTTATGAACATTAAGATTCATAAGTGGAATCTAGTAAAGTGGGAATAAAGAAATAAGGATTAAATCAATCAGAGAATTGGTATCTTTATTAGGAAGTGGGAGAGCCTATATTTAATTAGTTACTCTTAAAAGTTGACAAGTTTATTTATAACTGATATAGTATTAATAATTAATTAATTAAGAGGAAACAAATGAATAATAGAAATATGACATTAATAAATGAAATTTTAAAATGTGAAACAACAGATGAAGTGAACAGTATCATTGATGATATAAACATGGCACTTAAAACTGTGAAAAGTAAAATTATCGACAGAACAAAGTTTGACTTTTCTGTAGGGGATAAAGTATTAGTAAACGAAAGGAATGGAAGAAAATCAGAAGGGGAAATTCTAAAGATTAACAGAACAAGAGCAAGAGTAAAAATGCATGGATTAACCTACAATGTTCCATTTAATATTATGCAATTACAGGAAGCTAATTAATGAGTGGAAATAGTTACAATACAGAATGTCCTTATTGTCATTCAGAAATGGAAACATATTCAGATTGGAAACCATATGAATCTACAAATCATCAATGTCTAGAATGTGGTTGGTACACTACAACAATGGAAGGAAGATCAAGTTTGGAAGAAGTAAACGAAAATAGATACGAAATAGATGAAGATAGTAAACCATTAAAAGAATTAAAGAAGATAGATTTTGTGGAAAGAAAAACACAAGAAAGAAAAATACTTGACAAGGTTAAAGATTGGTTATACAATACTAATGTCGATAATATAGAATTATTAAATTTTATTAAAGAACAAGAATTAAATGAAACAAATTTCTAAAGGAAACAAAATGACAGGATTAATAAGAGAAGCAAAAATTAAAGATAAGTATGGAAGAATAAATCATGAATACGATTACTTTAATGCAGAATTAAATGAGTGGGAAGAATACGAAACACTTTCCCATTGTTGTTTTTCTACAGTATCTTTTACTGATCTATGTGGAAGTTGTTACGATCATTGTGGTATCGAATGTAATCATTGTTCAATGACAGGGGATATAGATAAATGCCCATTTCATTTGCCTACTATGTCAGAAACTTTAAATAGCGATAATTCAGATTATTATGTAAGTGAACATTGGGATTATGATTAAAGTTAATAGAAGAAGAATGAAGTATTTTAAAATCTTGCGTGTTATTATGGGTTTACTTTTTCTCTCTCTAATATATGTAATACTTGTAGAAAAACCACAAATAAGATATGATTATACTTCTAAAGAATTTATATTTAGTACAAATAAAGTGAAAGAATAAAATGGGAAAGCTAACAGAAATGGATTTAGTAGAACAAGTAGGAAGGAATAGGAAAGCATTGGAAATGCATTTATCAGCTAATTTTTATCCTAGACACCCAAGCTATGTAGAAGTGTCTACACTTAAAGGATTTGATCTTTATTGGAAAGGGGAAATAGGAATAGTGGCACTAGCTAATTATTGTTATTTAAATGACTACTATGGTCTATATCAATACTATGAATCTTTTTTGAATGACGAAGATTTAGAATTTGACAATGATGAAGATTTATTATAAGATAACTACAGTTATAAATTAAACAGGTAACAAAATGAGTAACATAGAAGATATAATTAATAGTGAAGATTGGTCAAAGAAATTTGATGACATCACAGGTAAAGATTTACAAGAAGAAATAAAAGCTTTCGCTGATAAAGTTTTACAAAAAAACACAGAAATATTAGAGAGAGATATATTTTCTTCTAAACATTCTCAATTCTTATTTGAAAAGGTAGAAATGGAATTACGAAGTTTCTCTATGTATTATCAGATAAAAGGATTAATTCAATCTACTGATTATGAGTTTGCTAAAGATAAAGTAATTGAAGATACAGGTATGGAAGAGAAAACATTTGAAATCATTATGGCTAGGGGTCAGATGTTAGAAGCAATGGTTATCTTTCCTAGAGTAGCTGAATATTGTGCTGAGATATTTCAAATAAATTTAGATACTGATAGCGAAGATATAGATGAAATATATAAAAATATGTTTGGGAAGGAAGAAGATAATGATGAATCTTAATCCAAGAGTTAAACCTACAACATTGAAAGCTGAAATATCAATTCAGTTAGACCATGACCCATACGACATACAAACAATAGAACTTGACATAGAGAAAGATGACGATTATACTATGGGTATGGATTTGTTAAAGATGTTTCAAGGCATTGTTACTGAACTTGCTACAAACGAATCTGATGAAGCCACTTTAAAAATAACCTTATTTAGAGGATAAATAAATGAAAGCAACAGATATAAGACTTGGGGATTTAATAGAATTTAAGTATGATGAAATAAAATTAAAAGGTTTAGTTACTAGTATAGACAAAGAGCAGTTTAAAAATAATTCACCAATTATGCCTACTGACTTTGCTATTTTTACTATTCGAGATGAAGATGAAAATTCTTCTACATACATGGACTATATTAAATACGAAGAAAGAAAAATGCAAAACATACATGAAGTATTAGAATTATCTAAACCTTTAACTACAAGAGAAAAACAAATTATAAACTTCTATGAAAATCATATTGCTAATATGTATAGTGAAGTAGAAGATAAAGTACAAGATGTAAGAAGTAAAATAGATGAAGCTACTTATGAATTAGCAGGTGTTGAAGCAGATGTGTTTGGGGATATGGAAGAAAGTTTAATTGAACATTTAGAAGAACAAGAAGCTGACCAAAGAAGAGAATCAATACAAGCTATAGTAGGGAAGGATAAATAATGGCTAATCTAAGAGAAATAGTATTTGAAATAACAGATAAATTTACATTTGATTATAAGAATGAATTTTGGATTTATGGATTAGATGAAACACCTACAGATATATGGATATTGAATAAGAAAAAAGAAGCTTTACTTTCAATGAAACAAGTAGTAAAATCAATGGACAAAGAAGTACGAGAGTTAGAAAATAAATACTATAGGAAACTTGATGAAAGAGTTTGACAACAAATTATTATTAGTGTAGACTAAAAGTAAGAAATTTAAAAAATAATTTTAAGGGAAAATTTTATGTGGTTCAATACAGAAGAAAAAAATGAAGAAGATAATCAAGACATACAAACATTAATTAATAAAACAGTTAAAGAAACTTTGGCTCAATTTCAACAGGGTAATTTAAATACTTATTCTTCATCTAGTGAAGGTACTAGAGATAGGATTAAAACTAAATGGGTAAGTGCTAGGGAAGTAGCTGAAATAAAAGGATTGAAGGGACAATGGGCTAGGGAATTAATGCATAAGGGTCATTTTGGACAGGTTAAAGGGAAGGGTAAAAGTAATGACCCTTTTAAAGTATTAAGAGAAGTTGTAGAGAATACCGAATTAGTAGGACAAGGTAGACCGAATGTAAGCAGACCCTTTCCTAGTAATGAAAGAAGTTACACAGGTAGACCAAAAGTAAACAAGAAACCAAAAACTAATTATTTATCTAAATGGATAATTGCTAGGGAAGTATCCGAGATACATGGAAAGAAGAATAATGCCCAATGGGGTAGAGATAAAATGATTAAAGGTTATTTTGGAAAGACTAAAGGGAAAGGTACTCGAAAAAGTCCACTAAAAGTATTGAGAGAAGTGGTAGAGAATACTGAACTAACACGAGGTCAACCGAAGGAAAAAGATACGAAATGGGTAACTGCTAAAGAAGTAGCTGAAATGAAGGGAACTACACCGAGTTGGGCGATTAAATTAATGGACAGAGGTCACTTTGGAAAGACTACAGGAAAAGGTAAATCTAATAGTCCAACAAAAGTATTGAGAGAAGCAGTAGAGAATGCCGAATTGATAGGAAGAGGATTCCACATGAAAGATAGCAGTAGTAGTGGTCTAAGGGCTATGGATTTTAACAGGAATAAAAAATATGAAACCTTTAAACCAACAGTTAATCCTTTAGCTTATGAAGATATTAAGAATGAATTAATGGAAGACAAAGGATTCCTAATGGCAGTATCTAGGGAAGTAATGAGAAATTTAAAATTTGTAACTAAGTTGGATAGCGAATAATGAAAGTAAAAGATAAAAATACCAAACTTTTAGGAAATGGATATAAACATATTTTATCCACTCGGACAAGAGAAGCTTTAACAAGGTCTTTCAATAGTCTTATAGACGAAGTGTTTGATATACATTCCGATAGAGTGTGGTGTCTTGATTTACCTACTAATTTTGAATATACAGAAAAACAAGTAAATAACTTTATAATGTGTTTAGTTAATGTAGGACAAAAATTGGGGAATGAAGACCATGAAATGTCTTTAGCTTCTTGTACAGGGGAAGAGATAATGTTAAGAACTATAATTAATCATGCAGAATTTAAGATAGAAGTGGGGATAGAAGAAGGGATTTTTAATCAGAATGATTTAGATAAATTCAACAAAGAAATGGCAGAGGTTATTGCAATCAATGAATATGCTCAAGATATGGATTATGAATTTTTATTTAAGGATAATATAGATAAAGAAAAAATGGAAGAAGTTGCAAAAGCTATGGGATTCTCATTTAGTGTTTTAGATGTAGATACTTGGTTTGAAGAATTTGTAAATTCTAATGTTCACATAAATCCATATATAAATAATACATATGAAGATATTGATACTAAGCATATAAGATATGCAAAGGAAGATTAAATGAAAGTAAAAGATATGGAACTAGACTTCAGTACAAAAGTGGGGGATAGAGTAAAGATTATTGGAACTAATAAGATAGGAACACTATTAGATAAAGATCAATGGTCTGAATACTTAACTAAGAAAGGAACTACCCTAATAGAAACAGATGATGAGATATTGGAAGTAAAGGAAGAGAAGTTAAGGAAGGTAGTTTACTTCTATCTCTACAGGAAAGAACTATAATATAATCAGATAAAGTTGATAAGAAACATAGGAAATAGTATAATAAAGTAATGAAAATAGAACTAAAGGAAAAGAGTAAACAAATGGACATCAAGGAAGTTGTCAATCGTTTCTTATTAAATAGTAAGTCCTTTCTCTTCGATTATCCATACAAGAGCATGAAAGAAGCAATATGGGAAAGGGAAGGAAAGGAACTTGTTACAATGCTATCCTTATGTACTAATGAGTATGTATCTGTCTGTTGTAAGTATGATGTTTATACAAAGTATATTTCTTCTTCCCCAAATGATGAAGGTCTTCTGGAATGGTTAAGGGAAGGGGGAAAGCTAAGAAACAAAGACCTTGTTGATTATAAGGTGTTTAGTATATGTTATAAGTGTAGACAATGGTGTGGGTTATTAAAAGATAACTTCTTTACTTTTTCCCACGAATCTGATATGATGTAAGAATAATAGGGAGAAGGTACTCTGTTAAGTGTCCTTT
>Ga0080013_1004703_pt1 | contig 13237 bp, 3 predicted proteins | sample ETNvirenome_6_85_FD_69236 | JGI IMG/M metagenome (GOLD analysis project Ga0080013, IMG submission 69236) | Marine viral communities from the Pacific Ocean - ETNP_6_85 (SPADES assembly) (version 2) | ecosystem: Environmental > Aquatic > Marine > Oceanic | place: Pacific Ocean | collected 2013-06-19 | reverse complement strand
AGAAGAACTTTGAAAAGTTGGATAAAGAAGATGAAGCTTTCCTGTTCCTGATGAATTTGACTCAGGAATTCCAATATTGGCTAAGGGATCCAGAATTGATTCAAATGGAATAACATAATTAGGTGCAGTGGTTAAAGTTGTCTGTCCCTGTACGGATTGCGTCAAAGACGAACCAGTTATCGCACCCCAACTTACAGCCATACCAGATTTAAGTGTATTATACATAATTCCCGGCGCATAATAAGGTTGAAGCATAGATTGAACAGCTAAAGCACCAGAATATTCAGAAGCAGCTTCCATTGGCAAACCAGCACTCCAACTTATTCCACTAATATGTGGGCCTAATGATTGTGAAAACATTGAAGCTAACTGTAGTGTGCGATGAACAGGATAAAAACCATAATACGGCAATAGCTTTTTCACTCCATTGCATTTTAATGTAATGTTGCGTAATGGAGAACCTTGATTGAATTTTCCAAAATATTTTTGAAAATCAGTATTAGAATACTCTTTAAAGAAATTACTATTAAATTCTCTTAATTCATTTCCGGGTACTGGATGGAACTTTTCTGTATCGGCACTGCTTGTAATTGCTGCACCATCAAGAGATAAAAATTTATCATTTTGTTTAAGAAATCTTTTATCTCCATAATACGGCATATGTTGGGAGATCCGAAATTCAGGAATTATTGTAAAGCTTTTTGCCAATCCGCGAATATCATTTGCATAATCCTCATATGAATCAAACCAAGGATTTTTCCCCGACAATTCCGAGACACGCCAAGGAAGGGTCATTTGCCAAGTGTCACCCCAGATGTTTTGATCGGTGCAGTAGTCTACGGAGGGCTGCGTAGATACACAATAGCCCCAACCACGGAAATTGGTGATATGATAATAATAAGCAGACGCAGTAGGATAGTGACTACATTGATAAGCTGGCAACATGGAAGGCACAGAAGAAGAGTTTGCCGATCCAGCGTAGCCCGCAATTGTTTGATAATTAGCACTATTTAATTCACCTGTATCTGGAAAAGCATCAGGGGTTGGAATTAGAGCTTGAGTTTTCGCGCCAGGAATCCCAGACCAATTGCCACCCATAAATATTCCACCCATATCTGGATGATTGGACATTGAACAATAATTATCTCCATCGCACCAATAATATGTTCTACTAGACCAAGCTATGGGAGTAGTTCCTAATCCATAAATACTAGTTGCAAAACCATCTATGTATCCTTGAGAATTAGGTAACGTACCTGTAATAATATAACTTCCAGTGATAGGATTCCAACCCTCTTGTAAGGATGGGCCTTGATCAGTTCCAGCCGAAAATCCACTACGACGGTTTCGATATATGGCTTGATCTCTCCAAAAAGTTCTTCGTTCTAACGGACCCCGATCAATTCCATTTATTCCGTCAGACAATGAAGCAGAAAATGTTCCATTAGAATTAAGTGTACCATCTGCTATTTCTGCATATTGCGTTCTACCGCGTGTTTTCGCTAATCCTGTATTTGTTCCGCGAGGATAAATTACTTCACTATAAAGATTGGAAACCATATTTCCATATACATCAGGATCTCCGCGCATTACATCATATATTTCTGGGTTTGTATTCTTTGGAATATTTAAATATTCTTCAACGGATCTGCTATTCGCTGTAACCGAATTCCAATATGCACTATTCCCATATTCTGCAACATTTCTAACAGGGGCTTGCGAGAACATGCATTTATTATTTCCATAAGAATGTCGTAGCTTAAGTGGGACACCATTTTGTTGCCCAATAATTGTGTTAAGAGCTTTATATTTAAAAACAACTGGTGGTTCAATAAATTGTTTATAAGTATCCATTTTTGAATTGAAAAAGACTGATGCTGTGCCTGGTCCGTTTCCGTTTGCCAATTCAATAACTCGTGGTGGTGACATTATCGATAAGATATTATTTCTTTTTTGATACCGTGCAACTGGAGTTTCCCCTGTTCTTATTTGTTTCCAAGATGGATAGCCATAAGGACCATTGATATTGTTAAAGTGAGTGTTGATACAGTACGGCAAAATAAGTGGTTCTAAATATCCCTGACCAGGAGTGATGGTGTTCGTAGAAGAAGTTAAAGTATATTTTATTAAGTTTGCATAAAGATTAGTGGGAATGGGTGAAAATACATTAACAAAATTGACCAAAGAACCTCGACCGTTCGTAAATATTGGAAAATCCCATGTACTCGCACTAACAAACTGAACTGCCGACGCAGTTGTGGAAATGCTTCCAAATGGAACAGAAAATCTTGAAGTATAACCAAATGGTTGATTCTTGTTTTGATCATAAGAATTATTTATCCACGCATACTGTAAATCACTTTGTGGAATATCGTGTTGAATAAACCAATTATCATATTGGGGATTAGAGATGCGCGGATTTGTAATAGAAGATGCATCAATATCACGAAAGCCAGCGCGAGGATAATAGTTCCCAGCTGCACTAGTAGTGCTTGTCCATACATTCTTCCAATCAGATGAACCAGTAGAGAGGTGCTGATAAATTATCTCAGATTTATTTTTAAAAATTCTTAACTTATCACCAACCGCCACAAGGAACTCGGGAGAACCAGCAATAGTGGTATCAAAAAATCGCTCAAGAATTTTAATTCGAGGTTCTAGGCTGGCCGTTGTAAACCAAAAAGAATAATTATACCACGGTCCACCATTTGTAAAAATAGTTTCATCTGAATCAATCCCTGCAAACCAATCGTAATCAATGTCCGAAATCTCAAATTCAAAAAACCCTGTTGTCTCAAGAGGTTGGTTGCTTTTTGCTTGAGGCCAAAAAAGATTCGTGGGTCCAGCAACACCACCACCATGCAAAGTTCTATCATAATTTGATAAATAAGTTCCTGTATGTTCGATCCACTCTATTTCTCTCGAAAAATCTTTTTCCCATGAATAAGGTCTGCCAGCATTTCTATTAGTTTTATGATAGCTTGCCAGCGTATTATAATTTTGCCAACGAGTTTGCCTATAACCTTCTGGTTCGCCAGGTCCATATATCAAATTAGCTATTGAACTAGATTTATTTTGTACATAATCAATTCCAAATGGTCCACAATGATCGGTTTGCCACTTATTCAATGCATTTCGAACAATTGAATTTCTTTGATTTAACTCATTATAAACAGAATATTCTTCTGCATTAATGTCCATTGAACCCCGAGAGCTTACTTCTGGTCCACCAGGAGCATTAAATCTTTCAACAAATATGAATTGATTCTTTCCAATTAAGTCATATCGTGGAAGTGGATAATCCACCAAACCATCGATCCATGCAGATGCCGAAACTGGGGGATTAAATCCTTCGTTCTTTACAAAGAATCTATTATTTAATCTTCTACCTGATGTTTGAATAACTTCATATTTGTGCGAATAGTTTCCAATGACTGTTGAGCCAGTTGTCATTCTTATGTTGCGAATGTTGATTGGTCGTTTGGCTAACGGCTCACGAAGAATTGTTGAGCGAGGTTGATGGACTGTTCGCGCTGTAATGGCTAGTGGATCATCTAAATCTAAATTCCACGCTTCAGGTCTTGAACCACTCGGAGTCAAATAAGGAACATGTCTATATTCTCGACCACCAACATATTTTTCAGTGAACGGTCCCTGCATTGGAACTTCTTTATCATCGCCATAAGCATCATTATGATAATTTGTAATATCGGTGTTCGCTCTAAAATCGGTTGCAAGCTCAGTCGCATAGCCCGATTGCACCGATGAACTGTATAAACTCCAAGGAGCAAAAATATCACCTTTACCGGATTTATAACTGATTGGATTATTCGTGAGCTTGTATCTTAATTTTACTTTATCATTTGGATCAACAACATCATTACAATCAATATCACTCTCGACTTCTGAAGATAAAACTTTTAATTGAGTGCTTGAACCAAATGGAAGCTCTGTGTGGGCATATTGTTCATTTTTTATTCTAGCCGTGTTTGAACCACCATACAACTCCTGCATCTCTTTGAGCCCCAATCTATACGGTTTGGTAAAATTCCTTACTGCATAAGCACCCGCTTCATAAGTTGTAGTAGACGAAGTAGATGCCCTTGAAACTGAGACAGTGGGGCCACTACCACTCCTAAAAGTATGAGCCAACCTAAAGGTATTGCGCTGGAAATCAACAGTCGAATCTCCTGAAGTAATATTTGGGTTATCCCTCTCTGTACGATCATACCACCACTCACAATTAGAAGCTGTTACGGTTGTGGGAATAGGAGCTATCCCACGTTTGGCAGAATAAAGCAATTCATTAATCCCATGTAATCCTGCCTCGGGATCGTTTAGTTTCATCTCCAAAGTTGGAAATTTATTCCAATATTTATTCCTTTCAAGAACATGACTTTCTATTACATTTCTTAATTTTTCAGACACTCTCGCTGATGCAGGGGCGAGTTGAATCAACATAAGTCCCACAGCGTCATCAATCCATTTAAAAAACTCTACAAATTTTTCAAAATCTGGCGTGTTTTGAACCCTTTCAAAATAAAGACCCCTTAACTTTTCCAGGTCTTTATATTCTTGACGATAACGATTAACTGGTTCTCCGATTAAATTATTAAAAGCAATAATTGTTCCAAAATAATTTATAATTTGCTCAGAAATAATAGAATTCATGCTTTTTTCAAATGCAATACTATAATCAATGGGACGAGAATCTTTAGAAAATATCTGATTTGTGTCTTCATCAATAAGAGAAATCATATCTGAGCTGTTTAAAACTTCAGGTAATTGCTGTTTGGCTGAATAAATATATTCTCTAGAAACCGCTTCTGTATCGTTTTCAGGAAAATCAAAACCAAGCCCAGGATATTGCCATTCATTAATTTCGCCAAGCCAACCCCAACGCTGATATTGACCAACAGATCCTGATGAAACATCAGGAACCATAAACTCTCCGCTAGTATTTGAACTTGTAACTGTATCAAAATTCCAATTTAATACAAGTGTTTCCATTTGTGGAACAATGATTTGATCTTGAGCTAGAAAACTATTATTTTGAGAAATATAAGCACTCTTGTAGGGATATTTTGTTCCAAAATTTTCAGCATCTTGGGCGTGGGCCATTAATGTTTCATCATCCAAATAATTTTGCCATACACGCAATGAAGAAATTTTTGCATCACTTTTTTGAAGTACCACTGAATCAAAATCTTGTCGATGTGCTCCAACAAAAAATCGTTTCTGTGAAGTCAAGAAGCTTAATGCATTTGTTCTTGCAACAGAAGAGGTAACTGTAAAACTATTAACAAGTTTATCGAGAACATAATTATATCCAGAGAAATTTAAATCAAAAGTATCTGCAACAGTGCTATCGTTGCTTCCGCTAACACTCGGCGCTAATGGATATTTAGAAGGCTTAATTCTAACTGCAAAATTCCATTTTGAACCATCATATACATCTTTAAATAAACTACTTGTTAATTCACTAAATTGATAACCCAATGTTCCTGTTAATCGAAAAAAAGCATCTTTAGAATACAAACTCGACCGAACCGATTGAACTTGGAAATTTCCTTCATCGGAAGTTGGCCAAACTGTCATATTAGCATTACTTCCACTATACCAACGCATTTGTGAAATTGATCTTGAGTTCTGGACAATGTTTACATCGGGATAATAAGTCTGACCAGCGATTGCAGGAGTAGTTGATCTATAAAATTCTTCCCAACCACCCAGGGCTGAACCTGATGTGTAATTCCATCGCCGTTTATATATAATTTGATCACCCTCAACAACTATTCGAAACATCGGCTGTGGCGGGTAATTTTCGGAGGCACCGTGTCGCCTGCTTTCATCTGTGTATTCGACGAAGCCCCCTTCTCGGACCCATATCACGCGGTGGCCCCACCGGATACTATACGGTTGCGGTTCGGGGGCATTGTTGGGATTAATTTGTGCCGCAGGATCATTATGGAGTGAAAAGTAAGTATCATTCATACCGTGATGGTCTACTACACCAAATTCAAACATCGCATAACCTGGAATTGTAACGCCAACACCAGAACCTGTCGCATATGCAGAACAATCGTCGTTGCTATTCACTCCGTGTTTGGTTAATGTTCCTGGTCCGAACGAATCATCGTAAGTAATTGTTGTTCCGGCTAGCACATGCGAAGTCCAATCTCCACCTGTTGACCCGCTTCCTGCCAAAAGCTTACCTGAAGTATGACAACCAAAGATCGAAGCAGGAATAAAATCATTTGGGATATAATTAACATTTCCTATATCTAATTGTGTAGCAAAAATTGCTTCAGCTTCATAAGTATTGCCTCCCCAGCTAGAAGCACTGTTAGAACTAATATATGCACGACTGTTTGTATTTTCACTTGCTGTTGCTTGAAAAACCGTGGAATTAAAATTTAATGAACTGTGAAAATTAGCATATTTTTTTTTAATTGTTCTAAAATCTAAATTATTTCTTAACTCATGTGTAATATCATCTCCATAAAGATTTATATTAATAAGTTCTTGCCCAACTCCAAAACACCTAATAAGGTTTCTAAACGATTTTTCGGTTCCCTTGGATTTATAGATATAAATTAAATTATTATAAATATTTTGATAAATTCTATTTTTTGTTTCATTAAGTTTTTCTGCGAATTTCTTATGATCATTTCTTGAAGCAAGATACTCTAAGTCTGTTGCATTGGAAAAAATATCGGATGTGACCAAGCCCAAAGAATTAATCAACCTATCTGCAAAAGGATATGGTTTATCGCTTCCTGTAGGATACCTTACATTTTTGATTTCTGGGAGTGATTTAATTTGCAAATGAAGGGTGTCAAAATAACTTGCCATTATTTGAGTCAAGTCTTTTAATGGTTCGCGATCCCTATCTTCATCTTCTGCTAAAATCCATGAAGGAATTGAGTGATAAATATTAGCATTATTTTGAAAATCATGTAATTGACCTTCTTCTTTTTTAGTATTGCGAAGGGAAACCACACTGGGGTTGGTGGAATAAACAATTGGATCTTTAAATTCAGATAAAGATGCGCTACTTTCTACAATTGCTGATTTGGTTGAGCGTGCTCCTACCGAATATCCAGTCCAAGAACCATTGGTAACACGGCCCGCGTAATCCAACACAACGGCATCCTGAGATGCTATAGAACTAGTGTTAAAAATTCCTTCATTAAACTTATAATAAACGCCAAGATCAACCGGATTTTCATAACTATATTTGGTAGATGCAGTTATAGCATTGGTAATGTCGGTATTTGTGCCACCACCGACTTGAGTGAACCAATTGCGCCCAACTTGTTCAGCAGAACGTTCTCGCTTCCAAAATCTAAATTCATCTAAAGAACCAGATAGTTTACCAAAGCCTTCGCCGCGAGTTGCGCCATAACCATAATATGTGGTTGCTCCAATGTTACCGACCACTGAACCAGTAACTTTCCCAATAATGTCAGGGTCAACTTCGGTATCTATTAAATTTCCATTATGATAAAGTTTGCCCTGAATACCAGATCCATCGGCAAGATTCTTAAACATAAGAGCCCAATGATGCCAGGTATTATTGCTCGTTCCGCCGAAGTATGGGTCCAAAAGCCCGTCGCCCAAAGTGAAGGTAGCTTGAGCAGAGCCTGATTCAATCTCAACTTGGTAATTCCCAGTACCGCTCACCATATAAACCAAAAATCTGCCGGGATTAACAGAAGAACTGTTCCAAACATCAACAAACACCTCATTCTCTGATTCAGCGGCTTGCCACCCGTTCTTTTTAAACCAAAACTCTACGCCAAGGCCGGTATTACCATCGATTTCTAAATTAGAAATGCCTTGGCTCGCCGTATCGTAAAGCCTTAAATTTTTAAAGTTTAGGGCAAGTCTCTGATTGGGCGTAATATTGGCACCAGTAGTCGTATTGTTACCAAAAAATTGAACATATTCTTGTTTTGAAGTAGCATCAAAATTACCAGCACCAGGAGAAGTGGCTCCATATTCTAAACCAAAATTAATATATCCGTTTGTGCGAGGATATTCATTTTCAAAAATATATCGATCAAGGTAGGAAGAAGTTAGATGCCAATTTATTTTTTCTCTTTTGGAGCCATCATAAGGATACTCATTCGTAATATAATCTATCGAATCTTCATAATATTTTTCTGCCAAGCCATATCTTGCGAAATTGGAAGCAGAAGAAAAATTTATATAAGGAACAAAGCGTTTCTTTTCTTCAACATTTACTTTAACATAGTCAGCAGATTCTATGCCAGCGCCAACCTTATTAAGTGTAGCATCAGCTAATACTTGTTGACCCTTTTGTTTTTCAAAAAGTTTTTTAATATCAGCCATACGTCACTACTCTTTCACACGAAATTTAAAAATTTCTGATTGTTCCTCATATACACCATTAATATAATATAAAAAGTTAATCCCATAAGAATATTTTGGCTCAAGAAGAGACATATCTAAATCAAAATAACTCCCAGAAGTATCATAAGAAAGCCGGGTATGATTATCACTTCCTGTTCCATATGAAATAACATCCAGTCCATCAACCTCTCTATAAACTTTATAAAATGCATCTTCAATAAAACTGTTTTCTATTTCTTTAGATGCTACCGTGTAAATGGTTGGGCTCCAATCTTTTAATCGCGTGAAGAGTCGCAAGCGAGTTACATCACCGCTCCAATATTCAGGCTCAAGATTTGTAATAGCAGTAACATATCGTGGAATAAAATAAATATTAGAAGAGTCAAAGGTTTTCGGTTTAAATGAACCAGTGTGATATATAATTGAGCCCGCATCGTCAATTTCAGAACCATCAGATCCACTAAACCACCTATCATAAACAATACTTGCGGTTGTATCCAATGCAAAAGATGCGCTGTAAATACCAGTTGCGACCCAACCACCAGTAACAGGCATTTCCGGAGTTGTAGTTAATTGCTCTCCAGCGGAAGCTGAAGTATAAATATTTACACTTATAAACCCAGTTTCGACATTGGCCAAATTAGTTGGCTGGCCCCGCACATAATTATAAAGATATAAAGTGTTCAAATTATCAGTCGAACTAAGATTTGAACTTGAAACATAAAAGCTTCCTCTCTGATCTTTACGAGAATTATTCCATCGTGCCTCGATTATTGGACGTTTAAAAAAATATTCACTATCGCGGGCAGAAAACTTTTTAGTATAATAAGAACGACTACCACTTGCTTGACTAGCAGTTAACATTAATCCCACGCCATAATTTGGATACTCACTTTTCAACCATTTTTCTACAAGACCCGTAATTTTAACCTCCAAGTCTTCGTTGCCAAGCGTAAAATATTGTGTATAATTAAATTCATCATAATCTGAGGTTGGAGAATCCATCCAAGATGCACTCAAATAACTACCGCCCTCTAAAGTAACTCCGTCTACGTTTGTCCAAGACGTATGGGCACTTCCATTAATCCAATTAGACCCGGTTCCATCATAAGTTAAATCAGAGTAATTTTCCATATCAAGACCGTAACCTTCTTGCCATGATTGAGATACAGGTGAAATAACTAGCGTAAAATCGCGAGGCATTGTTTGTTCATGGGCTACATTAAAAACCCGCAAATAAAATTCAACACTACCACTAGCCGGGATTTTACCTGAAGTACGATCTGCTTGAATTGTATATGGACTAGTTGGAGTAGTTACGTCCGATGTTAAAACTGGAAATTGAACTAATGTTCTGGTTTGTTCGTTTGAAGTAGCACTAGCTTGGGCATAAATTGTAAAAATTTCTAAAGAATCAGCAAGACCCATATTACTTCCCGTACCTCTCGTAGACAAATTTGACTCAAAAGCATTTGTGATAGTGTTATCTTGATTGGCTGTATATCTTTTAATTCCCATTTATTTTATATTTCCCTTAATATCCATATCAGGGTATTTAATTTCAAGAACAGCATTATCAGGAACCAATATCGCTCTTCCATCAGGAGATATGCTATCTTCAATATCAAAATGAATATTAGAAGAATAATTTAAACCAATCTTTTGAACAACTTTTACTCGCGTTGTATCAATAATTCCTGGCATTTTATTTAATTCATTATAAATTTCTGAATAATAAAAAGGCTCTCCTATATCAAATTTTTTCTGAAAAAGGATTGTTAAAGCTACAACTGCATCGCTCAATACATCGTAACGATTGGATTCTAAATTAGATATAACATCAAATTCAACACCTATATTAATAATTTTTGCATCTAAAATATCAATAGTATCATTTATCATCCTTCCTTGATTAAGCCATTGTTTTAAATTTTCTTTAACTGTGGTGTTCGTAAGTGCGAAATTGTCATTTACATCTTCCGACAATACATAAATATTTAAGTTTCTTTTAAGAGAGCCCGGATCTTTTACAACACTAACTCGCTTAATTGAACCAAACTTTGGTGGCATTGAATAACACAACGATTTATAATCTAAAGCTGTAACTGCCCTATTTTGAGCAGCATAAACATTATAAATTCTTTCTTTTAATTCTGCAATCGAGGGCAATGAAATATCTCCCAAGATAGCCTCCTCATTATTAACCTCTAAAGAATTAACAACAGAAGTTACAGAATCTGGTGATAAAGAGACTAAATCATTAAAATCAAAAATAGGACCAACCACATTAGATAATCCTCCAGCCGACACATTTACTGACTCTACTGTATTTTGTCTATAAACTATAGTTAAAGTAGTATTTTGGGGAGAAACACCAAACTTATCACTTCCTAATAAATTAGAAGGATCAAAACTTGATGCTGCCACATAATCTTTTCCATGAACATTTAAAACAACTTTACTCGGATCAATAAGAGCATCGGTAGTTGTATCTTTTTCAGATCCAAAACCAAACTGCAAGCTAGTTGAATTTTCTATTTTTTCTACTGTAAAGCGTCTAGGGACAGCAAATGGGCGCATAGAGTTGGGATTTTTGGCTTTATTGCTATCCCGATTAAGTATAGATTTATAAATAACGTCTTGAGACAAATAATCTACTTCATAATATTCGTTTCCTTCTGAATCAACAACGGAAAGTACCTCACTAATATCAGTTCCGCCTAATTCTATCTGACGAAACTTTTGAAAATCACCAATAGTGTGTTTTTCTTCAACTGTGTCACCTGAAATAACTGGTCCCTGTGCTTTGATAGCATAAGAAATAATATTACTTGTAGCGCCTACTTGAGCAATTACTACTTCGTTATCAGGGTTTGCAAAATTTATATCCTCATTTAAAGTAAAATTTATTCCATCACCAGAAGAAAATTGACTACCTTTTTTTAAAACAGGAATATAGTCTGGATCGGGGGCATCCCCCACTGAACTTGCAGGAACAATTACAAAAAAAGATACTTGCCCATATGAAGTTGGGCTTCCTTTAAAACGAAAGCCCATTTCACGGCCAAGTCTTAAAATATTATCATATTCAATGGAAGTATCTAAGAATGATTCATTTACATTATAGTCCACATAAAATGATAAAATGTCACCTACATAAGCCACAGTATCCAGCATTAATGATCCAAATCCAGCCTCACTAAAATCTTTATATGTGTTTGAATAATATCTCTTTGCATAATTTACTAAATCACGCTTAATTGAATTAAAATCCCGAGATGTATACTTAATTGCTGGGTAATTTTTTTGTGATGCCATTTTACAAATCCTCTCGACAAGTAATTAGTTAATAGTAGTAGTTATTTCTAGCGTATCACTTAATGCCAATGGAATAATCCGATATTCAATGGTAATATCTAAAGTGTGCATGTCCATATATGGATCTCCATCATTACTTGTTATTATAACGCTTTCTATATCAATATAGGACAAATACTTATCAACCTGGCCTCTAATATCAGTTGCTATTTTATCATGCAAATCAAGTGTATCATTTTCAAACAAATATCTTCTCAACCCAACACCAAAATTAGGGTCCATCATACGTTCCCCAGGAATTGTCATAAGTAAATTCTTAAAATTTTGTTTCACTAGCTCCTTATAGCTTTTAATAAGTTTATAACCAGTTTGAAAATTTCTACTCAATGGTAGTTTAGGTGTTAACCATGCCATATTAAGTGCCTCCTTTAATCATTATTTCCATTACCATTAAATATGTTGCTTATATCAAAATCGGGCGGACAATCCTGTTTTGTTAAAAGTTCTTTTTTAAGTTCATCCTTGCGCTTCCATAAATTACTAGGGAAATCTGGAAATTGGTTCAACCAATCAACATGACTATCGTCAAGTGCCCAATACGCCAAGCCGTGCGGAATACTAATTGGCGGACCCCACAAATACGGAGCAAAAATTGTTGAAGGCAATAATGCTAACCCAATCATCCAGGTTTCCGGTACATAAAGTAAATTATCTTCAATAGGATCAAATAATGCATCAGGCGGCTTTCGTGGATCTGGGGTGTGTATTCCAAGACCACAACTTCCTGCGCTTGCTGTTGTGTTGCTTAATTGTTCAATAGAAGATATCATTCCCGCGCCTGCTTGATGAACAGCATTAGCTTGAGTTTGAATAGCAGCAATTGTAGCGTTCATCATTTTAATTGTTTTTTGAATGTTTTTGGATATAGCAATATTAATATCAGCTTGTTCCATGAATCCCTTGAACACCAACAGCGGCCATCTCAACGCCATTTGCAGTAAAGCAGCCCAAGGGAATTTTAATCCATTCATTAAAGCTTCCAATATATCAATATTGCCTGATCTACATGCATTTTGCCAATCGCCGCTTCGTAATGAACGCATAAAAATACCCATCAACTCTTCTTTAGTTGGGTCGAAAACTCGTTGAATATCTGGTAACGAAGCCATATATGTAGAACTATAGATATTTAATAAGGAAAGCATCCTTTCAAATGGAAAACAATATTTAAATAAAAATTGATATTCATTTGTCTTAATAAGTTCTTTTTGAAGTATATCACGAGGACTAGAAAATCGCTGATTTCCCACTATAGATTTAAAAGTCGATCTAAAATATCCAGTATATACTTCTTCGGCGGGTTTCCCTGGAGTCTGCGAACAAGTATCAATAATGGCTTTTACTTCTGCCGTTGTATGATCCAGCTGTAGAGTAGTCGCTCTAGTAATGCTTGTCATCATATCAACTGGCGTTTCAGTTGCTACTAAAGGATAAGGATTTAACCATCGTGAAAAAAGACCATCATATACGTTTCCAAAAG